>Ga0255759_10005733_pt1 | contig 10578 bp, 6 predicted proteins | sample 101ome_20_FD_179959 | JGI IMG/M metagenome (GOLD analysis project Ga0255759, IMG submission 179959) | Coastal salt marsh microbial communities from the Groves Creek Marsh, Skidaway Island, Georgia - 101404AT metaG (version 2) | ecosystem: Environmental > Aquatic > Marine > Intertidal zone > Salt...
CAATAATGATAATAATAATAATAAAAATCAGTCTTCCTCGCCTTCGCCACCGTCGGAGAAAGAGCGCGTGCTGGTTCGATACTTGCTCGAACAACCGTCGTTCGGGAGAGACGGAGACGTGCCCCCGGACGTGTTGTTTCAACCGTCGTCGTCGTCGTCTTTTTTTACCGACGCGTTTCCGGGAGAAGGAGGAGGTGGAACGGATCAAGTAAAGGAGGAGAAAACGTGGGAGGAGCGTAATCAGAACTCCACGCTGAGCTTGCGATTGAGCGGAGAAACTGTCTCCGGAGAGTGTCTCTCCGTCTCTGGTGGCGCCGGATCGTGCGAATACCAGTGGCAAAGAGTCGCGCCGAGAGGGGCGATCGAAAGCATAGTTGGCGCGGTTGGACCGAGTTACGTGACGAACGAACAAGATATCGGATGTCACATTCGGGTGATAGTGAGGATGCAGCGAGTGAGTTCGGATGGGAAGAGCTCTTCGAGGAGGCCTTTGATCGCGCACGCGACGACGGACGCGACGGTGGTTGCCGCCGTGAGCTCGAAGCATCCGGACGACGATAGGATGGAAAGTTTGATGGAAGCGAGCGAAGGGATGAGATCTGCCGGGACGACGAGTCGCACGAGCACGCCGAGAGGCAACAGCGCGGAGGGAATGAACGCTACGCACGGTTTGGAAAACGATAGTAATAATAATAATCTTAACAACAACGGGGAGAAGGCGAGCAGAGACGTATCGAGAGACGAACAGGCCGCGAGGAGAAGTCCTCCATCGCCAAGTTACAACAACATTAACGCAAATAATAGCATGCACAACGGAAGTGTGGTGAGTAAGAACGTCGCGCACAGCGCTCTGCTCAATAATCTATTGATCAAAAGCGGCGCAGAGGCGGTTAGCCCGAATAATCCAAACAGCCCGAATGCGCTCAGTCCAAACTTGTCGAGCAGTAATTTGAACAACTACTCCTCTTGCGGAGACGATAGTACTCACAGAAGACGAAGAAAAGAGATTTTACTGCTCGAACGCGCAGATTCGTTGATACACGGGCCAGGATCGGAATCGAGGCTCGCGTTTATCCGCGGGAAAGAGCTCGAAGCGAAAGCGAGCGAGTTATTTCGAAAAGTCTCAGACGCTGAAAGGATGAAACGCACTAAAGAGCTCACGGACAATCGCAGTTGCTCGGAGTGGGATTCCGAAAACGATCGTTCCGAGATGAGCGAGAAAAGTGACGTCGATTTCAGCGAAGGAGATGATTTCGACGATGACGACGACGACGACGACGAATCAACTGCTGGTGGCGTGGACAGCGAAGATTGGAGTCTCGGGAGTTTACGAGGAGACGCGAGGAAAGCCGAACGTATCGCCAGGAAGGCGAAAGGGGCGTACGAAGAGGCAGCAATGAAAGGGTACGCGGAAGCAATGCAAGCGCTTGGCAGATGCTATGAAAGTGGATTTGGAACGAGGAAAGATATTTGCAAAGCGGTTGAGTGGTACGAGAAAGCCGAAAAGCTCGGTTGCGACGAAGCCGCGTGCGATTTGGGATGTCTATACTACCTCGGTCGTTTCCCGAGAGAAGAACTCGAAAAACGAAACCGGTTATCGCATTTAACTGATTCTTCTCTTTCGGAGATTTCAAGCAACGAAGGAGACGATTTCCAATACCAACTCGCCGAAGATAGAAAGAAAGCGTTCGCGCTGTTCAGCCACGCTGCCGCTAACGGGTCTGGACCGGGGGCAAACAATGTCGCCATGTGTTACGAGGAAGGTCAAGGCGGCGTGGAGCGCAACTGGCGCGAAGCTGCCAGATGGTACGCAATCGCGGCCAAAAGAGGTGTCCTGTCCGCCCACGCGAGCTTAGGATACGCCTTCCTAACGCTCGGGAACAGATCGAGCGCTAAAGAAGCTTTTGAGACTGGCACGCAGCACGGTGCTCCGGAATGCGCGGACGGTTTACGTTTGATCCGTGAAGCCGAGAGGCACGCAGCGAGTACTCTGAAATATATTCGCAACGGTGGCGGTACACACGACGACGCCACGAAACATTCAATCAAGAGCGCTTCTGGGACTGGTTCAGGGAGCGCCTCATCGGTAGAGTTAGTAGAGCAGCTTGAGAGAGAGCTCGAAAAATACCACGAGCTCAGCCGACGATTGTACAATGCTGCGAGTTTACACCCGGAATCTTTAGAAGAAGCGAACGCTGTACTATTAAACGCGTTTCCTGAGATGAATATTCATCGCAAGTGAGACGCCTTCTCGTGGGTAATTATGACCTTAACTTGTTGTAATAGTAATTTAATATACACTGTATTATATAGCTCATCTTTCACACGCTCTAAACGACTTCAAGAACTCCTTCGTCTTTCTCGCTTCCGCTCGTCGTCTTCGCCATCCCCACTTCAACTCTTTTGCTAGCAGATCTACCACGCGATTTGTTGCCATCTCACTCGCATGAACGTCTAGGAATGCCATTCTCGAACGCCTCGCTAAGAAATCACTCGCCGATTGGCAAAACTCCGCGCGCGCGGCGTACACCACTTCTGCTTCGATTACCGGCAGGTTCGGATGTAAACGTTTTTCTAATCCGGCAAAGGAGGCTAAGGATGCGACGGCCATCGCGCGATCTCCATACGAAGTGGCCAAATGCCTGGACACATCAGGATCTGGATTCGAACCACCGAACCCGTCCCCTCCAGACTGTGCCACGGATGCCGACAGAGAATCTTTGTGTCCGTGCGCACCAACAACGCCCATGTTGCTCGTGCGACAGCTCGCAATCCCGCTTACGTTTTCTCCGCTCTCTCTCATCGTTTTTAGGACTAAATCCACTGTCTCTTCTGCCATTAATCTATATGTCGTCCATTTACCACCGGCGACAACAATAACATCACTCGGCGTTTCTTTTGCAATCACGTGGTCTCTCGATAAATCACTCGAGTTTGTTTTCGTCGGATCTTTCGCCAGCGGTCGAGCGCCGGACCACACGGAAAGAACTTCTTGTCGGTGAGGCTGTAACGCCAAATACGGAGCTATGGTATCCAATATGTATTCGACTTCGTCTTGCGTTGCTAACGGTTCTTTTGGTGTTTTCTCCCCCGGTTTTAAAGCAATATCCGTAGTTCCAGCAACCGCGTGATCCAACCACGGCAACAAAAACACGACTCTTCCGTCTTTCGTCTTCGGAATGATCATTCCAAATTTTTCCGGAACGTAATATTTTGGCAACACGACGTGCGTTCCCAACGAAGGCGATACCATTTTTTTCTCTTTCGTTGCTTTCGACGCATCGTCTAAAGCTCTCACGTCGTCCGCGAACGGTCCGGCGCAGTTGACGATGACTTTTGCTCGCACCGGGTGCGTCTTCCCCGTCTCTTCGTCTTTAAGAATCGCGCCGGTAATTTTCTCTCGATTTTTCGCGTCGTCTCTCAGTAGCTCAACCACGGAACAATGATTCAACACGACCGCACCCGCGTGTGCAGCAGTCACTGCCAGTGCTACGTTTAACCGCGCGTCGTCAAACTGTCCATCGCTGTACAGAATCGACCCTTTCAAACTCTTTCCCATCGTCGGTTCCTCCGTGCTCAAAATTTCATCCACGTCATCTCTCTCTCTGATTTTCTTCGCCTCTTCCTCGTCATCGATTAAAACTTTCCTCTTCGCGACGGTGGGGAACTCCATAATTGTCCTCGAACTCGTCGCGAACGAGCTAAACGTCAGCGCCGACGTTCCCGCGACTAAATCGTACGCCTTCATGCCGGCCCAATAGTACGGCACTTCGTACCACTCGTAACACGGCGTCGCAATCATCAACACGTGACTTAAATGCGGCGCGTTGTGCAGCAAGACTTTTCGCTCTTTCAAAGCTTCGAACACTAATTTCAACTGTCCGTAATCTAAATTGAACACCGCTTTTTCTAAATACCGGACGCCGCCGTGGACCAGTTTCGTCGACTTGGAGGACGTGCCAGAGGCGAAGTCGTCTCGTTCGACTAAAATCACATTCAAACCTCTCGTTTGCGCGTCTAAAGCGACGCCAGAACCGGTCGCGCCGCCGCCAATCACCAAAACGTCAAATTTGCCCTCGTCCTCCTCCTCGCCATTTTTCCCCTCGTCATCGGCCGCGTCGTCTTTATTCTTCTTCTTCTTTTTAAAACTCCTCCTCTTCTCATCAAAAGTCGTTCGTTTCCTCTCGATTTCCCGAAACATGTCCGCGCGATTCGGCAACGGTTTATCGACGTTCGCCCACGGTTCGTGCGGTAATCCTCTCGCGTTTGCGGTTTGACTTTGCGCGTACGCGTACGTCGTCGCCGCGGCGAGGCCGACGGCTGAGGATGCCGCCAGAGCGAGTTGCCGCGATCGATACATTATTTATATCAAATGCGTGTTTGTGTCGTTTTTTTTTAGTTGTTAGTTTGGGTTTTCGAATTAAAAAATATCTGTTTTGCGGGCACGCGCGCTATGACGAGAACATTTTCATCTCGTCATTTCCGTCTTCTTCTTCTAAGCGCTATAAAATTCAAAACTAGTTTCACTTCTTCGTCGTTTTCAACTTTTCGAACCGATCGGCGAGCGCGTCGTCGACGACCGTTTTCTTCTTCGCGGCGGATGCGATGCCCGGAGGCGGGCCGCCTCCGTTTGTTTTTCTTTGCAAAGGAGCGGAGCTTTCTTTGTTTTCGTTTTCGTTTCTTTCTTCTTCTAATTTGGCTTCATCTGCGGCGGCGGCGATGATGTAGTTGATTTCGTCTTCTTTTTCTGTTCCTATGTCGAGGACGTTGTCGTCGTCGTCGTGTTTAAGAGTGGTGGCGAAAAGTTCGTTGGTGGCCACTAAGGCTTCGGCGTATTCGGCGGCTTCTTGCGCTTTGTTTGCGGCGTCTCGAGCCGCTTTCGCTGCCGTTTCTGCCGACGCGTAGTTCGACGTCTCATTACTTTTGCGACGTAAAGAGTTCGTGTTGTCGATGTCGGACGATTCGCCGCTGCTGCTATTCGCCTCAGACGAAGATTTGCTTCTCCTCGTACTTTTCTTCTTTTTTTTACTCGACGCCGACGACGGTTTCTTCTTCACGCTCGTCGACGGCAATGCGACCCCTTTCTCCTTCGCCATCTTTTCTAAAAGTAATCTCGCTTCTTTACCACGCATGTCGTTCCGTCGTTCCTTCGCGATGACCATGAACGCTTTGCTCACTCCGCACGCCTCGCTCGTTTTCTCCCTCTCGCAACTCAGCGCAAACTCTTTCCCGAATTTTTTCGCGAGCTCGTTCGCGATGGTTTTCAATTCCGGCAAATCGTTCACCAATCGTCCACCATCCGCGCTCTTCGCGTAAAACATAGACGCGACGGCCGTTCTGTTTTTGCCCGTGAGCTCTAATTCCGAGGACTGTCGTTCGCACGTCTCCAAAATCGCGCTCGCGAACGATTGCACGCGCTTTAAAATTTCCAGAAACTTGGTCTCCTTTCCAATCAATTCGCACCGCGCGAGGAGCGTCTCCATCGCTTTCGATTTTTCCGCGGTAGACGCGCCTCTTCTCGCGTCCTCGGTGTTGTCGTCGTCATCCAACGAAGACGACGACATCGCTTTAAACGAAGAAGAAGTTTCCAAAACTTTCGCGATCGCGTTCTCGTTCGATGCGATCCTCGCGCGTCGCTTGTCGGTTAAGAGTTTAATTCTTCCCGAGAGAATCTTGAGATTTGTCTTCAACTTTTGCTCGTTGCATCGATTCGCGCCTCCGCCGAAGAAGAGAGATTGGATCGATTCGAGGAAAGAAGAAGACATGTGGTTGTTATTGCGTCGTCGGGAGACTTTATTTTTTTCGTTATTCAGTTGTTCTTTTGCGCTTTGTTTTTGTGCTTTGCGCGCGGGAGTTCTGGCGCATTTTGAGCACAAACTGCCGGGTTGCCTCGACAACAGAGAGAACAGAGAAGTGATGAGAAGAGCGTTCGGTGCGGCTATACGGATATCTACGATCGCTAAATGCATTACAAAAACAAAACCACTTCAGAAAGCGCGAAATAGTTTTTCACGCGGATTCCAAGACTCGCCTGATTTCTGTCGCTTCCTTCTCCATTTCCTCCTCGCCTCTCGCTTTTCGATTTTCGTCCGCGTCGACTCTCGCCTTTCTCTCTTCCTCCTCGCACCGTTCTAACTTTTCGTAAATGTCGTCGTTCCGCGCGAAATCGTTCGGTTTTCGAGGCATGACGTGGACGTGCACGTGGAATACGGTTTGGCCGGCGTCTGGGCCGTCTTGGATGGTGAGCGTCATCGCGTTTGCCGAGTGTATTTTCTTCACCGCTGCGAGAGAGAGAGAAAGACAAAGTTAGTTGGAACGCGAGCGAGCCGAGAGACGGAACGCGTCGTCAAACGTGAGCACATCCCGAGGAAGAAGAAAAACAAACGAGAGCACTCGCGAACGAACTAGAATATAGCATAAACACCAACGCCGTCGAATGACGTCCACAAAATCCATCGAACGAAACCGCAATCAAGACGTCGTCGACGACGACGACGACGACGATCAGAGAACAAACTCTCACCGACTGCAACTTTTTGACTCGCGAGCATCAAATCCGAAATCTCCTCTCCCGTCATCTCCTCGTACTTCCCCACGACGCGCTTCGGACAAACGAGCACGTGCCCAGGAACGACCGGTTTCAAGTTCACGAACGCGAACGACAGAGGCGTTTCCAAGAAGACGTGCTTCGGGGAGATTTGTATCTTCTCGCTGAATTGGAAATTACGCGTCGTCATGCCGTTGTTGATGGCTTTCGTGTTGACGTCTCGTCGTCGTCTCGCGCGAAGATTAAGAAGAGGGACGACGACGACGACGAATGGATGTTGTTTCAGAGATGAGGGAGACGCGAGAGAACGCGCGTGCGAGGAGGCTTTTGTTGTTGCGAACGACGACGTCGCGGCGATAACTTTTCCGAGGGAGGAAGAGAGTCGCAAGGAAGCAGAAGACATGCGGAGGCGAAAGAGTGACGAAAAGTTATATGCTCTCTGTGTGCTATCGTGTTTGTGATGTGTTTTATATCGATGTGTGGTTTATAAATTACAAAAGCGCTCTCTTCTCACCTCTTCATTCGCTCGCGGAACAATTCATTCTAAAATTCTCTCTCTCTCTCTCTCTCTTTATTTTCAAAAGATTGCATGTATATATTGTTCTTCTTCTCACGCGGAGAACTTGTCCGAGTAATACGAAACCGACTCGCCGTCGTACCCGGCGAATTCGTTGTTCACCTCCTCGAAGCTTCCCAACGTCTTGACGCCAAAGAAGACGCCAGCGAGGATACCCATGGCTAAAATAGCGCCAGGAATCCCACCGAGACCAACCTTGGCGTATTTGTCCGACGTCGGCGACTCGGTGTAGAGTTGTTTCGGTTCCACGGCGAAGATGTTGCCCATGCCCTGCGCGTCGACGGAGAGAAAGAGAAGAAGATACACACGACGATAGGTCAGCGTTTTCCAATCGAACGAGAAATACACAACGCATACGAAAACGAGAGAAACGAGGAGATGTCTTCGCATGCGCGCGATGCTTCTTTTCACATCTTTCGAAACAAAACCAGAAGAAGAAGAAGAAGAAAGCCTTGTAGTAAAGCCTGCGTTCGCGTTTTCCTCTCTTAGTGAAAAGAAGAGGATAACGAGAGGGGAAATTCTCTCTCTCTCTCACTTACCGTGTTATCAGACTCAATAAACCCAGTCGTTCGGTCAACTTGCGGCGGCTTTTGCGCTCTGACGACCGTAAACTGCGCGCTTCGTCTGTTCGTATCATCGTGTCGATTTGAGAAGATACGAAGAAAGCGTTGTCAGTGAATATAATAAGAGCGCGCGTTCGGGAGAGAAAAAACGTATCGCGTCATCCCCTCCACAAAAAAATGCAAGAAACAGAGAGACACGCAAAAAGAAATACAAACCCCTCTCACGAAAAAACGAAAAAACGCTGAATCGCAGTACCTTTGCGAAGAAGACGCTCTCCTGTTGGCGGATTTGACGGCGACGAACGGCGACGAGGCGGTGGTGACGACGGGGGTAGCGGTAGCAAACATTTTTTTTTTCCTTTTTTTTCTTGTGTGTTTTTTGTGTGTTTTTCTTCTTCTTTCTTGACTCAAAATGCTACACCCTAAATTTTGTTGGAAAGAAGAACCACCAACAACGCATATAAAGGCGGGGAGGCAGTACTGAGGAAGTACCCCTTGTTTCTTAAGGTAAAATATATATCCAGACAGACATATGTTGAAGATTACAAAAAGACAATTTGAACTACAATCATTGTACATATACAGTAGCGGTTGATGTTCAGTTTTTAGAATCACTTCGTTATGATTCTTATGACTATTCGCGCTTTTGCTGCTACTCGCTGGAAGAAGAAGCGTCGTCGAAATCGTCAAACTTATACAGTTGAATCGTCGGCGGGCTCGCATCCTCGTCGTTTTTGTTTTGGCCCCCGGCGACGGGCGCGGAGGAGGAGGCGGAGGAGGAGGTGGAGGGAGAGAAGCTCTTGACGTTCGTCGAGGAAGGCGCCGGGGCGCTCGATTGCACGTTTTCACCCACCCACACGAGCTCTTTGTCGTCTTCTTTTTCTGCTTCTTCTTTTTCTTCTTCATCTTTCATGAGCGAGATGTCGTCTATTTCCTCGCCTAACGCGACGGCTTTTTCGCGAACCATGGTCGTTAAGCAATCTTCCATCTCTTCCAGCGCTTCGGTGAGCATGAGTTCCAATTTCTCCAGTTCTTCTTTTTTCGCGTATCGAGAGCCGAGGTTCGCCGCGCGTCTGGACGAGTACGCGCCCTCTTCGCCCGACACCATCGCGGCTTCGTCCGCTTCCAGTTCGAGTTGCTTCATCGCCGCTCTCAATTCTCTCACGCTTTTACTCAAAACTTCAAACTGTTTCGCCGAAACCGCGTGTAAACTGGCCATCGTCTCCGCTAACTTACTCCCTTCCTCCTCGGCGACTTCGATTCTCCTCGCTAACTCAGCCGCGACTTCGCCAAATTTCACGCTCGTCGCCTCTGCTCTTCGAATCATCGGCGATAACTCTCGTCTCGTTAATCTCACTCTCGTTCCGAGCCTAGACACGTCCCTCGAATATCTTCGTTGATTCTCGTCCAAACGCTCGAAACCGACTTCTAAGTTTTGCACTCGCGCGTTCACCGCTCTCGGATATTTCAGTTTACCATTCGCAAAAACGGACGAGAACACGCCACCACCACTCGCAACACTAGACGACGCGCGTCTCAAGACTGCCCCGACAACTACGGCTAAATACAACGGCAAATCCATCAAAGCGCTACTCCCGCCCGCGGAAGAAGACGAAGGCGCGTCCGTCTCCGCGCGCGCTCTTTGCTCCACGTACACCTGCCTCGCTTTCATCGCCACCGCGGTGGAGAGGAAAAAGACTTCCCCACCGTCGATGAGCGCCGCCATCCGTTCGTCCTTTGACGACGACGACGACGAAGAAGAAGAAGCACTCCCTTTCCTCCTCGCCGCCGAAGAAGACGAAGAAGAAGAGGACGCAGCCGCCCTTCCACCGAAACCAGTCGCCCGTCTCGCTCTTTGCCGATCCGAGACGTCCTCCTCGTAGTACTCGTCAAAAAACGCGTCGTCGTCGTCCTCCTCCTCCTCCTCCTCCTCCTCGTAGTACTCGCTGCCGTCGCCGTAGCCTCTCGCGAAGACGACGACGCCGCCGACAGAAGACGACGACGACGACGCCCTTCTCGATTTCAAATTTATTCGAAACGCATCTTCTTCTTCTTCTCCTTTGCGTCGTCCGTTTCTTCCGAGAAAAAACGAAGAGCGACGACGCGAGCGCGAACAATCAGAGCGCATCATCATTGTCGACGACGCGATCACGGCGAAGGTTGTCGTCATCTCGCTCCTTCTTTTATTGTGTATATGTGTGAGTAAATTTTCTGCGGTTTTGCCTCGTCAAAAACTTCACATTTTCTTCCCGAAGAGGACGACTGACTCTGCTGCGACAGCGACATGACGCCGTCTTCGTCTCGCTCGCGCTCTCCGGTCTCTGCGTTCCTTCCTTCCCGCGCGTTCTCTCGTCGAGGACACCAACAACGGTGCGATAGGAGAAGAAGCGATGAAAAGGTGGTTGCGAGCGGCGACTTCTTCTCTTCTTCTTCATCGTCGCGGGGAAGAAAAAGCGAAACGAACGCTTCTTCTTCTTCTTCCTTTTCCTCTTCTTCTTCTTCTCTCGTCCCGGAAACGCTGCGAGAGATGGAGTCGGACCCAGAGTTTCAACAGACGAGAGTAAAGCTGGAAAAGTTTGGTCAGAAGACGCTCACGAGAGAAGAGAGCGCGAAACGAAGGCGCGCGTTGGAAAATTTCGGCGTCTCGGAGAGCTTTGCAAAGTTTATCGAGAAGGAAGGAGGGAAAGCGCTCGATCGCGAAGCGCCGCCGTCGATCGTGCAAGTGAACATAGGGATATATTGCAACCAAGCGTGCTCGCACTGCCACGTGGAGTCGAGTCCGTTGCGCAAGGAGGAGACGATGTCGAGAGAAACGAGAGAACGCGTGGAGAGGATATTGGAGAAAAGCGAAGGGGTGACGACGTTGGACATCACGGGCGGCGCGCCGGAGT
>Ga0255759_10005735_pt1 | contig 10576 bp, 8 predicted proteins | sample 101ome_20_FD_179959 | JGI IMG/M metagenome (GOLD analysis project Ga0255759, IMG submission 179959) | Coastal salt marsh microbial communities from the Groves Creek Marsh, Skidaway Island, Georgia - 101404AT metaG (version 2) | ecosystem: Environmental > Aquatic > Marine > Intertidal zone > Salt...
TACAAAATTTGGAAGATGTACCTGCAACACTTACCGTCTCGCAGATCGTTCTGACTTGAGACAGGATGTCGTCACGCTCATCTGTTTCTTGGTAGCGGATGTCAATGTCACAGCTTGCCTCAGCAGCGACTGTGTTCACTGATTGCCCACCTTGCACCAGTCCAACATTAATTGTTGTGCCCTTTTCTAGGTCCGTCAGCGCGTGTAGAGCTTGAATCTTGTGGGCTAGCTCTTCGATCGCGCTACGCCCATCGGTAAAAAACCCACCGGAGTGTGCAGCAACGCCCTTGATCGCGCAGTGACAGAAAATGCCGCCCTTCCGTTTAGTAACGATATTACCGTTTGGCCGACTAGGTTCGCTGTTGAATGCTAGTCTTGCCTTTTCAGCTTCGGCAATAATGATGTTCTTTGATGACGGTGACCCAATTTCCTCGTCGCCTGTAAACAATCCAATTAAAGGGTTTGGATGTCCACCAAATTTATGAAAAGCTGCCAAGATAAAAGCATTAATCACCAGCCCTGGTTTCATGTCGGCAACACCTGGCCCAAAGGCCTTTCCATCATGCATGGTAAATGGCCGCTTTTCTACTTCACCCGTTGCAAATACCGTGTCCCGGTGACCGCAAAGCAGGATAGGCCTGTTCCCGTCACCGCCTGATACGACTGCGCGCAACGCATCACCGTGGTCTGGCAGAGGAATAGTTTCACATGGAATAGCGTGATTATCAAAAAATGTACGTAACCGGACTGCAACTCTATCAACGCCAACTTTGTCAAAGCTGTTACTGTCGATATTTACGAGATCAGCCAGAAGGGAGAGCATATTTTCCTGCTGCGCGTTTAACCAGTCGATAATTGGCTCAGCCATGGACATGTCCTTTCAAAGAAATAAAAGTTTTTAGAGGCGTGGTTGTTGAGGCTCTCTCATCTCACGCCGAATGACATATAATGATGATACAAAGATGATGCTGGCACCCACCCAAGTCCAAATATCTGATAACTCGCCAAACATAATCCAACCAAAAAGGACCGCAAATGGGAGCCGGGCATAATCAATCCCAGCCACAAAAGAAGCATCTGCCAATTTATATGCTTTGGTCATCGTGATATGTCCGACGACTGCTGCTGGGCCAGTTGTGATAAGAATTGCCCACACCTCAGCTACTGGCCACTCCCAAACATACAACGCTGGCAATAATGCGATTGGCATCATGATCAGGTGTGAAATAAATACAATTATCAATGGGTTATCACGTCTAGTGAGGTGCTTGAGGATCAACATTGAGCATCCCATCGCCAGTGCTGATGCAATAGCCACAAAGTGGCCTAGCGTAAAATCGATAATGCCGGGACGGATAATTATTAAGGCGCCAATGAAGCCAACAGCTATTGCTAACCAACGCCGTATTCGAACAACCTCGCCAAGAACGAGTGCTGCGCCCACGGTGGTGAAGAGCGGCGCAAGAAAACTAAGGGCTGTTTGCTCACCGATAGGTATCAGTGTAACTGCATAAAACCAGGTCCACATTGCTATGATGCCGGAAACTGATCGTAGCATGTATGTTTTAAGTTGTGTGGTTGTAACCGTGTTGATGCCGGCATGAAGAACCATGGGCATCATGACCAAAAATGCAAAGAGCAGTCGGCAAAAAACAGTTTGAAACGAATTAACATCATAATTGCCAAGCAAACGGCCCATTGCGGCAAGAAAGGATAACGCAACGCATGACACGATCATCCAAAAAGCCGCCTGAACTGACCTGTCTTTTTCATGAAGCATTCGAGTAAAATTTCTCAAGGTTAAACTTTCACTGGCGCTATATGAAACCGAGGTAAGATTTGTAGTCTTAAACTAGACTAACATCGCTTGGAATTCTGAAAAGGTTCTTATCTGATTTTGGTCAATGTTTACAGAAGTAGCATAGACTATACTTTTACAAAAATTTCCTGAGAGTCTTGGCAAGACCATCATGATGTGTTCAACTTTTTTCGATAAAAATGGCCTAGGGAGAAAAAATTATGAAAACGAAACTTTTATTGTCCATAGCCAGTGTGGCCCTCTCTGCGGGGCTTGTTGGCACAGCGCATGCTGGAAAGTCGGATGATACGCTGAATGTCGCGATTGACAGAGAATTGGAGTCAATTGACAATTATTATAACACCGCTCGGGAAGGTATCGTAATATCCAGAATGGTGTGGGATGGGTTGCTTTACCGGGATCCGCAAACAAATGAATACGTTCCAAACCTTGCTACTGCCTACAAATGGGTGGACTCTAAAACTTTAGAATTTGATCTGCGAAAGGGCGTCAAGTTTCACAACGGTGAAAAGTTTGATGCAGACGATGTTGTCTACACAATGAATTACATTGGCAATCCTGACAACGGAGCCAAACCGGCTCGAAATGTAAATTGGTGGGAAAACGCTGAGAAACTCGGTGAGTATAAAGTAAGGCTTAACCTAAAAAAGGAATTTCCTGCGGCGCTTGAATTCCTCTCTGGTCCACTCGTAATGTACCCAAATGAATACTATGCCAAAGTTGGTCCAGAGGGCATGGCGCTAAAACCAGTTGGAACTGGTCCCTACGCTGTAACCAGTGTGGAGCCGGGCAAACGGTATAAATTTAAAAAATACGATGGCTATCATAATGGGAGTCCCAAAGGTAAGGCCAACATTGGTAATATTGTCATCCGCACCATTGCCGAGAGCAACACCCAGCTGGCAGAACTGTTCTCTGGAGGCATTGATTGGATTTGGAAGGTGAAACCAGACCAGGCTGAGCGTATTGGAGCCCAAGGTGCCTTTACAGTGAAAAATTCATCGACTATGCGCATTGGCTATTTAAATTTTGACTCCATGGGCCGCCATAGCAAAAATCCGATGAACGACGTCCGTGTGCGTAAAGCTATAGCACATGCAATCGACAGAGAAGGAATCGTAAAGGCGTTGGTGAAAGGTGAGTCTATCGTTGTAAATTCTTTGTGTTTCCCATCACAGTTTGGCTGTACCCAAGATGTGCCAACATATGATTACAATCCTGAAAAAGCAAAAAAGCTACTCGCTGAAGCTGGCTATGCTGACGGGTTCGAAATACCATTCCTTGCCTACCGTAATCGGGACTATGCTGAGGCAATGATCAACAATCTGAACGCAATTGGGATCAAGACAAAATTTGAGTACCTCAAATACGCGGCCTTCCGTGATAAAGTTCAGGATGGTGGATCACCTTTTAATTTTGGCACTTGGGGTTCATATTCGATAAACGACGTTTCAGCTATCACTAGCCATTTTCAATCTGGCGGAAAGGATGACTATTCGAAAGACGCTGAGGTCATAAAACAGTTGAACATTGGTGACTCGAACGTAGATCCACAAGTGCGCAAAGATGCTTACAAAGCAGCTCTGACAAGGATCGCGGATCAAGTGTTCATGTTCCCGCTGTGGTCATACAACACTTGGTATGCGTTTTCAAAGGACGTTGATTTCAACCCAACGCCTGATGAAATTCCTCGTTTCTTCACTGCCAAGTGGAATTAATCCATTGCTGCGCGCCTTGGGGCGCGCAGCTTCCCCATCTGTTTTCTAATGGGTGAAGCAGAATGCTTTTCTACACCATCAAGAGGCTTGGTCTTGCAACTTTAGTTGCGTTAACCGTGTCTTTCATAAGCTTTGGCTTGTTGTATCTCTCCAGTGATCCTGCGATAGCGATGGCTGGTGAAACAGCATCTGATGCGGACATCGAAGCCATTCGAAAATTATACGGCTTTGACCGGCCTATCCTTGTGCAATATGTGGACTGGTTGCAGCGTGCCATTAGCGGAGATCTCGGCAAAAGCTATTATTTTAGAACTGACGTGAGTGCGCTGATCGGCGAAAGGCTGCCCACTACAATGACGCTTGGTGTCAGCGCAATAACATTTGCAATTCTTTTTTCTGTTCCACTTGGCGTTGCGGCTGCGATCCGCCCCAACAGTATTATTGATAGGATTGCTTTATTTTTATCAGTTATGGGGCAGGCGTTACCAAGTTTCTGGTTTGCCTTGATGTTAATTATTCTTCTGTCGGTAAACTTGAGGTTGTTGCCAACATCTGGATCTGACAGTTGGCTGCATTTTGTTATGCCAACCGTGGTGCTTGGCTACTACGCTGCGCCCGCTATCATGAGGTTAACGCGTACTGGTATGCTCGAGGTTTTGAGCACTGACTATATCAGAACAGCCCGAGCAAAAGGTCTGCGCCCTGGTGTCGTTTTATTCAAACATGCGTTACGCAATGCAATCATTCCAGTGGTCAGCCTTGCGGCTGTGCAGTTTGGGTTTATGCTCGGCGGCTCGATTGTGGTTGAGACGATTTTTGCGCTTCATGGTGCGGGATTTCTTGCGTGGGAGTCGATCACCCGCAATGATCTTCCAACGGTTCAAGGGCTTATTTTGGTATTTTCGCTATTTTATATTGTTCTAACTTTCCTTGCTGATCTTCTAAATGCTTGGCTGGACCCGCGGATAAGGATCAGCTGATGCCTGCAACCGATGAAGTTAAGCTTGATGATGCGTTGAAACTGGGCTCTTTGACAAAAAAGATCAAAGGCCATCAAGGGATGGTAATTGGTTCGGTGATTGTTTTTACCGTAATTGCTATCGCCCTTCTTGCGCCATTACTTGCGCCGCATGATCCATATCAGCAAGATTTAATGAAGCGCTTGTTGCCCCCAGTTTGGGATAGTCGTGGCAGCTGGGAGCATATTTTCGGCACTGATCACCTTGGTCGTGACTATCTGTCCCGTTTGATTTATGGCGCACGCATATCGCTACTGATCGGCATTGGTGCGGCAATCATATCAGGTTTGATTGGTACGATTATGGGCGTTATGGCCGGCTATTTTGGTGGTCGCGTGGATATGGTAGTAACGTTCTTAATTACCGTGCGCTTATCAATGCCGGTTGTGCTTGTTGCGCTCGCTGTAGTGGCAATTGTTGGCGGTTCGCTACAGGTTGTGATTACAGTTTTAGGTCTCTTGCTATGGGACCGGTTCGCCGTTGTAATGCGGTCATCAACATTACAGGTCAGGTCGATGGATTATGTTGCCGCAGCGCAAGCGGTCGGATGTTCGGTATCACGCGTTTTGATGACTGAAGTCATGCCCAATGTGGTTAATAATCTTATTGTTATTACAACCATTGAAATTGCTCATGCCATTATCCTAGAGGCAGCATTGTCATTTCTTGGGCTTGGCGTCCAACCGCCATTACCATCATGGGGGCTTATGGTGTCTGAAGGTAAAGACATGATGCTTTTTGAACCTTGGTTGATCACAATTCCTGGGGTTGCTCTATTTCTGCTCGTTCTGGCTATAAATCTGATGGGTGATGGTGTACGTGACATCACTGCGCCAGAGAACAGAAATTAGGAGTTGCCGATGTCTGATAGTGTGCTGGATGTAAAGAATCTCTCTGTCGATATTCCACTTGCTGAGGGGATATTGCACGCGGTTGATGGCATTGATATTCACGTTGATAAGGGTGAAACGCTCTGCATTGTGGGTGAGTCTGGCTGTGGAAAATCACTCACTTCGCTTGCCATCATGGATTTGCTGCCCAAAAAAGCTATCCGACGGATGGAGCGGCTTGATCTGGCCGGTACTAGCATTCTTGATTATTCCGAACGGCAAATGTCCGATATTCGCGGCAGCAAGATGGGGATGATCTTTCAGGAGCCGATGACGAGTCTAAACCCGGCTTTTACTATTGGCAATCAGATGATTGAGACCTTGCAAAGGCACCGTAACATGACTGGGGTTGCTGCGCGAGATATTGCCAAAGGGATGCTGGAAAAAGTTGGCATAACGGCAGCTGACCAACGACTTAACCAATATCCACATCAGCTGTCTGGGGGATTGCGTCAACGGGTCATGATCGCAATGACTCTATTATGTGAACCTGAACTGATTATTGCCGATGAACCAACAACGGCGCTGGATGTTACTATTCAGGCACAGATACTACTTCTTTTGCAGGAATTACAGTCTGAGTTTGATATGGGACTGATACTGATCACACATGACCTTGGTGTGGTGGCGCGCATTGCTACGCGTGTTGCCGTAATGTACGCGGGTCAGATTGTTGAGCAAGGCACTGTCAAGCAAATCTTTGACAATCCAATGCACCCTTATACGCGTGGTCTAATGCGGTGCATCCCGGTGCCTGGCAAAACTAAGCCTGGTGAACCGCTTGGTTCAATCCCAGGGATGGTGCCTTCGCTTGTTGGTAAGTTTACCGGCTGTCGTTTTGCTGATCGCTGTAATCTTGTTAACGATGCTTGTCGTAAAAGTGATATCGAATTGCGTGCTGAAAGCGGTAAAACACAGGGATATCGTTGTATTATTGACGCAAAAGAGATGGCAAAGGTGTCCTGATGTCTGAGATAATGATCGACGCCAGAAACGTGACCCGCAACTTTTCTATTTCACGCGGAATGTTTCGTGGCAAGCAAACTTTGCGTGCAGTCAATGGAGTTGACTTAACAGTCAAGCAGGGAGAAGTGCTGGCCCTTGTTGGCGAGTCCGGTTGTGGCAAAACCACGTTGGCAAAAATTTTACTGGGACTTTTGCCACAAACCACAGGTTCTGTTGATTTGTGTGGGCAACCAATCATGGATGTGCCGCGCCTTGAGCTCGCCCGCACAATTCAACCTATTTTTCAAGACCCATATTCCTCTTTGAACCCGAGAAAGACAATCGGTTCAATCATTGGGCTACCGATGCGTGTGCAAGGTATTGAGGACAGTGCCACAATTCGGCAACAGGTAGAAACAACTATGGATCTTGTTGGGCTGGCGGCTCGTCATTACAACGCCTATCCCAATCAGCTCTCAGGCGGACAGCGTCAGCGTGTTGCAATTGCAAGGGCTTTGGTTAATCGGCCTCAAGTTGTTGTGTGCGACGAGCCAACATCGGCGCTTGATGTATCAGTTCAGTCACAGATATTGAATTTGTTGAGTGACCTACGCAAGGAGTTAAATCTAACTTACATCATCATCAGTCACAATCTTGCAGTGGTAGAACATATCGCTACACGCGTTGCGGTAATGTATCTTGGCCGCCTGGTAGAAGAGGCAGAGACGTCGATCCTGTTTAACAATCCTAATCACCCCTATACTCGCGCTTTGCTCGAATCCGTGCTGACGCCAGATCCTGATCTTGGCATCCCTAATGCTGAGCTTGGTGCCAGTTATCCCAATCCAATTGATCCACCATCAGGGTGTGCTTTTCATCCACGTTGTGCGCGTGTCATGCCCTGTTGCGCAGTGACGCCACCAACAGGTATTAACTCAAGCGGTAGTTATGTTGCGTGCCATCTTTATGATGAAAATGGTGCTTCAAACGAGGATTGATTATTGTAATTTGCTAATATCGGGGCGAGGACGACAGGTTTCTTGATGCTGTTCTAAAACCATTTCCAATGCCTTAGCTGTTTCGATTACCATTCTGTCATTACCGGGTGCACTTAATATTTGGATACCAAAAGGCATGCCAACATTATCGACACCACACGGGATTACAACACCGCACGCAAGTGCCATGGTTGGTAAATAAGTAATGGCCAGCCAGCGCATGTAGGTTTCCATTTGCGCACCATCAATTTCGGTGATGGTCCACTGGTCATGGTTAAACGGCGTTGTTGATGTAGCTGGACAAATCACCACATCGATTTCTTTGAACAGATCAAGCCATCGACGCGCTATCTGCGTTTGTTGGAGGTGAGCTTCTGCGACATCAGCGAGGCTATAGGACAAGCCACGATCAACATTATCGACCACATTTGGACTTAATTCATCACGGTGATTACGCACTCTGTCCCCATGAGCGGCGACAAAATTCACTCCGCGTAAAACCTCGAAAGCATTGTCTCCATGCGTAAAATCAGGGTTGCCTGTAAATGCATCAGCAAAATGATGCTGAAATATTTTGGTCCGCTCAGAAAAAATTTTACGATAGTCATTAGACATGGCGGCAATACCAAGATCGGCAGACAACATGGCACGAATGCAGCCAAGATCAGCTGGCTCTAACGGTTGGGTTAGCTCATCCAAAAACATTGTGGAGAAGGGGTCATGCGGGTTGGGTCCCATTTGTGCTTGAAGTAGTAGGTTGGCATCTTCGACTGTGCGTCCCATCGGCCCAAGCACCGAAAACGGCAATAAGCCGACAGGACGCGTTTCAGCGGCTACAATACCGGGGCTGGGTCGGATCCCGACAACACCGCAAAATCCAGCGGGAGTTCGTAAGCTGCCACCATAGTCAGATCCGCTTGCAAGTGACACCATGCCAGCTGCGAGAGCAACCGCAGAACCACCGGACGATCCACCACAAGTTTTTGCTGGGTTGAATGGATTGCCGGTAGCCCCGAAAAGTAAATTGCGCGTATTCGCGCCGGCGCCAAACTCTGGTGTGTTAGTTTTGCCAAGAATTATACCACCGGCTTCACGCACATTCCTAACGACGCCCTGGTCTGTTGTTGGTACGTGGTCTGCATACAGCCGCGATCCCAACGTTGTGCGCAAACCTGCTGTTGCCTCAAGATCCTTTATACCAATGGGAAGACCGTGAAGTAGACCAAGCATTTCACCATCAAGAACATCCTTCTCTGCGGCTTTTGCAGCTTCACGTGCGCCTTCATAATTTTTTGTTACAACTGCGTTCAAACTTGGATCAGTTGTTTCAATACGTTCGATTGAGGCTTCTACAATTTCAACAGGCGAAATGTCCTTGCGGCCAATCATGCGCCGTAAATCAATTGCTGTCATTTCACATAGGCTGTCCATCGAATTTTTCCTTGCTACCTTGTTTTAACTGCTTAATTGCTTCGTGCACTTTGGTGTATTGCCCGCGCCTAAATCCCACCAAAGGCCAGTCATGAGACGTAGAGCACTTTTGCTTGTTTCCTCAAGAATATGCTCATTTGGTGCATGCTGTGAACAGCCTGCATATGAATGGGGCACCCATATAGTCGGCAAACCGAGCACGTCAGCAAAAACATCATTTGGTAAAGATCCGCCCAGATTTGGTATCACTGAAATACTTGCTCCGTTGGTTTTGTTGAGCGAGGTAATAGCCCATTGTGCCCACGGATGTTCTGGGTCGAGCCTTGTGGCATACATCGGGTCACGCTCGCCAATAATTTCGATATCAGGAAAGCCATGCTGGTCAAGATGCACACGTAAAAGCGGCATCAATTGGTCAACGTCTGTGCCTACCACATAACGCAGATGCCCATAAACCACTGCCGATGGGGGAATCGCATTAGCTGGTGATTTTGGATTTCCTGTCTCAAATGCACGGATTTCGAATGTATTACTAGCAAAGACCCGCTCACCCGGAGTCATTTCAGGTTCACCCCAATTGGGATTAATTTGTGGAGCATTTTCACCCCCGCCAACTTCTAATTTAGCAATTGCCGAGCGGACTGAGCCAGGAATTTCGGTATTCCGCCACCCTTCCACCAGAATTTTACCATTTTTGTCAATCATGCTGGTAATGGCGTGTGCCATTATCACTCCTGGATTAGTTAACAAGCCACCCCAATTGCCGGAGTGGTGACCACCATCATGAATATCAAGGCGCATGATAAAATTGAACACGCCACGCGATCCCATGAAAATCGTTGGCTTATCAGGATGAATGCGCGGACCATCTGAAGCAATGAAGACATCCGCTTGAAATAAATCCTTATGCGCTGTGCAAAAATCCTTTAACCCGGGCGAACCGCGCTCTTCGCCCATCTCAACCAAGAAAATCACGTTGAAACCAAGACTTCCACGTGTTTCCAAAACGGACCTCAGAGCGGCAAGATTGATGGTGTGCTGGCCTTTGTTATCTGCTGTGCCGCGGCCATACCACCGGTTGCCTATTTTTGTTATTTTCCACGGGTTCATATTATTGTCCCACTGGCCGTCATACCCAGCAACAACATCGCCATGCCCGTATGTCATGACCGTTGGTAAATCATCACATTCGTGTCGACGTGCGACCAAAAATGGCCCGGCGTCTTGACGTGGATTTGGGAAGATCTCGCAGGCAAACCCTAGCGCGGTCAAATCAGGAATCATTTCATCTTCGAGATAGCTTGCGAGAGCAGTTTCACACCCGGCTAGATTACTCTCTGTCTTGAACGCAATTCGTCTAGCCAATTCAGTCTCAAAATGACCATCATCGAAATAGCTATAGATCCTCGCAAGTGCCTCATCACGTTTAGCCACATCATCATCCTTTTTTCGGTTATAGACATGGTGGGTCGCACCAGAAGAGAAATACTACAATGTTTCAAAATGTAATCAATCAGTCTCGATGCCCAAGGGCTAAACATAGCACCTGCAGAAATCGATTAAGTTTAATGCCAGAAACTTATTCAGGCTGGCAAACATTTGAGCTCTAAGTACCAATGTAGCTATTTTGATAAATTGAAAATTGATTAAAAAATTATTTGATTGCGATTGGTTAAAGGCACGTCAAACAATGGCAAAATCAAGGTGCAAGTAACGGCGGTTGCGTGCCCCCGCAACCAATATAAATTGTTAAATA
>Ga0255759_10005744_pt1 | contig 10567 bp, 7 predicted proteins | sample 101ome_20_FD_179959 | JGI IMG/M metagenome (GOLD analysis project Ga0255759, IMG submission 179959) | Coastal salt marsh microbial communities from the Groves Creek Marsh, Skidaway Island, Georgia - 101404AT metaG (version 2) | ecosystem: Environmental > Aquatic > Marine > Intertidal zone > Salt...
GCTGGAAAAAAATCTCAATATGATTCTCATATGGTTGGTGCAAGTAACTCGAATATTGTAAATGTACCATTACAATTCTGGTTCTGCAGACACGCAGGATTAGCTTTACCATTAATTGCTTTACAATACCACGAAGTTAAATTCAACGTTGAATTCGAATCATTAGCCAATTTATTACAAGTAGGTACCAACGGTACCACAGGTTCAATGTCAGATGTATCAATGTATGTTGATTATATCTACTTAGATACCGAAGAAAGAAGAAGATTCGCACAAATCTCCCACGAATACTTAATTGAACAATTACAATTCACTGGTGATGAAACTGTATCTTCTAACTCTAGAATTAAATTAAACTTCAATCACCCAGTCAAAGAATTAGTATGGGTTTTAGTAGACTCTGACGCTGCTTTAGATAACAGTGCATCTGATAAACACAACTATTCTGCAATGACCTCAGCAAAATTACAATTAAACGGTCATGATAGATTCTCTGAAAGACAAAGAGATTACTTCAGATTCGTACAACCATATCAACATCATACTAACATCCCAGCCAAAGAAGTTAATGTATACTCCTTTGCCTTAAAACCAGAAGAACAACAACCATCTGGATCAGCTAACATGTCAAGAATTGATAACGCAACTTTACAAGTAGCTCAATCTGGTGCTGAACTCATCAAAGTTTTCGCAACTAACTACAATGTACTCAGAATTATGTCTGGTATGGGTGGTTTAGCTTACAGTAACTAAGTTCACTTTATAATACTAATTATTTTAGTAAAAAAAAAATATAAAAATATAATAATAAATAAATAAATTAAAATTTTTTTAATTTATTTAAAATATATTTTTAAAATATATAATATGCAAAAAAGAACATTCGAAATAGTAAAAATACATTCAAAAAATAAAAATATTAATAAAAATATAGGTGGTAAATATGTCTCAAGAACACCATTAAATGCTGCAAGAAAAGCTTTTAATAAATTATTAAATAATAATACTAGTGATTATAATAGTTTTAAAATAGAGATAAAAGAAAAAAATTTAGATAAAATATATAAATATCATTTTACTAGAATTATCAAAAAAACTCCTTTAACTATAATTAGAGATAATAAAAAAATAATATATAAATATGATATTTTCAATAAATTTATTGAAAAACCAAAAAATATAAATAGTAAAAAATATATATGTACGGATGAAGAAAAAAATGATAAAAAATTAGGGTTTTGTTGTTCCAAAACTCATACTATAAATAAAAGAACATTCCAAAGTTGTAAAAATCACATAAATAGAATAAAAAAATAAAAAATATATAATAAAATAAGAAAATATATTAAGAATTTCTACATATAATATTATATAAAATAATAAATAATGACTGATTATTCAACAATGAACTTAAAAGATTTAAAAAAATTATTAAAATCCATGAATGTAACTGGTGTATCAAAATTAAATAAAAAACAAATTTTAGCATTATTATCTCAAAGAGAAAAAGAAGAAAAGGCAAAAAAAGAAAAAAAAACAAAAGAAGTTAAATTAACTGAATTACCATTAGAAAAGAAACAATTAGGTGAATTAAAATATTTATGTAAACAACAAAATTTAAAAGGTTTCTCAAAAATGAAAAAGAAAGAGATTGTATCTTTATTAAAATTTTTCGATGAACAAAAAGAAGTTTTTGAACATCCAGTTCATGAAGTATTTAGTGAAACTGATGATGTTGCAGAACCAGTATTTGTATTAGAAAAATTATCATTAAAAGATTTAAAAAAATTATGTAAAGAATATAAATTAAAAAAATATTCAAAATTAAGTAGAACTGATTTAGTTGAATTAGTTAATTCTAGACAATTATTAACAGCTACTGAAAAAATTGAAAAAAAATTAAAAAAGAAAAATATGAAAGATTTAAAAAAATTATGCAAAGAATTAAGTGTAAAAGGTTATTCAAAATTAAATAAAATGCAAGTTATTAGTAAAATCGTAGAACAAAAAAATAAAGTTGTTGAAGAACAACAAGAACAACAAGAATAAATAAAATTTATTTTATATATAAAGTAAAATAAATTATAATGAAATATATTTGTATTTATGATAATTGTAATGAAATTGCATATTTTAATTATAAAAATAAAAAAATACCATTATTTTGTTGGTTACATAAATTAAAAGATATGATTGAAATTAAATAATATATATAAATAAAATATTTATGTGTATTATACTTTATTTTTTTTCTTTTTATTATATTTTCTTCTTCCTCCTATTCTATTTTTATGGTTATTAATAGAATTAAATATAACTTCATATTTTATTTGTTCATTTAATGATTTATTTATTGCTCTATCCGGATGATATAGTAAAACTAATTTTTTATATTTTTTTAAATTTAGATTTGGAATATCAATATTTAATTTAAAATATGAATTTATTGAATATAAACTTAAATTATTATATATTGATTTTATTTTATTTTCCAATTGTTCTTTTATATTACTTCTCATATCTTTCTCTTTTTTTTCTTGTTCTCTTTTTCTTTTAAATTCTTCAGTAGCTTTTTTTTGTTTTTCTTTTAAATTTTTTTCTTGTTCTTCTTTCTTTTCTTTTCTTTCCTTTTCTTTTCTTTCCTTTTCTTTTCTTTCCTTTTCTTTTCTTTCATTCTCTTTTCTTTCTCTTTCTTTTCTTTCTCTTTCTTTTTTCTCTTTTTCTTTTCTCTCTTTCTCTTCTTTATCTTTTTCTTCTTTCTCTTTCTTTTTTTCTTCTGGTGTTTTTCTTTTTTCTAATTCCTTTTTTAATTTTATTATTTCTACTAATTTTTCTTTTGCTAATTTTTTTAATTTCGCTATTAATATATCTTGATCATCTTTATCATCTACTAATTTATCTATTTTTACTATTAATTTTTTTACTTCTTTTTCCTTTGATGTATTACATACACTCAGTAATGTAAGTGTATCTTTTAATTTATCACTAATATCTTTATTATTTTTCTTTAATTTTGTAATTTCATCTAATAATTGTACTAAATCTTTATTTTTACTTATTTTTTTCAATTCTTTAACTATATCTTCTAGTCTAATTTTTTCCATTTTTAATTTATTATAATCATTTAATAATTTATAATATTCTATATCTGGAATTTTATTCATTTATATATATTATTTATAAAATAATTATTTAAAATTTATTATATATTATTTAAATATAATGTGTGGTATTTTTCTAACATTATTAAAAGAAAAATATAAAATAGATAAAAAAAAAATATTATATTCTTTTAATAAAATAAAAAATAGAGGACCAGATGATTCTAAATTATATTATCATAATAGAAAAATAATTTTTGGATTTCATAGATTAGCTATTATGGATACATCCAGTTTAGGCAATCAACCTTTTATTACAAATGATATCATTCTTATTTGTAATGGTGAAATATTTAATTATAAAGATATTATTCAAAAATATAATTTAGTCTGTAATTCTAATAGTGATTGTGAAGTTATATTACATCTTTATAATTATTTAAAAAATAAATATTCAAATTCAAATGATATTATTTATAATTTATGTAATATTTTAGATGGAGAATTTTCATTCTGTTTATTTGATAAATCTATTTCTAAAGTTTTTATATCAAGAGATCCATATGGTGTTAGACCTTTATTTTATTCACATGATTCATTAAAATATTTATTATTTTGTTCTGAAATGAAAGGTATTTATGATATATCATATGATAATTATAATAGAATTAAACAATTTAAATCTGGTTATTATATGATATATGATACATTAAAAGAAAATATAGTTCAATATAGTAAATATAAATTAAATCTTTTATCTATTAAAAATTATGATGAAAATATTGATAATATTTATTTAAATATTAATAGACTTTTTAAAAAAGCAGTTCATAAAAGAATTATGGCTGATAGAGAAGTTTGTTGTCTATTATCTGGTGGATTAGATAGTTCAATTGTTGCTTCAATTGTAAGTAAATATATGAAAGAAAATCACAATACTAAAGTTAAAACATTCTCAATTGGAATGAAAGATAGTCCAGATTTAAAATTTGCGAATATAGTTGCAAATCATATCGATTCAGAACATTATAATATTGAAATAACTGAAGAACTTTTTTTAAATTCAATCGAAAAAACAATTGAAATAATAGAAAGTTATGATATTACTACTGTTCGCGCAAGTGTTGGTAACTATCTTGTTTCAAAATATATTAATGATAACACTAATAGCGTAGTAGTTTTTAATGGTGATTATAGTGATGAAGTTATGGGAGGTTATATTTATATGAATTTATGTAAAGATGAAACTGAATTTAATAAAGAAACATATAGATTAGTAAATAATATTTGTTATTTTGATAGTTTAAGAAGTGATCGTTCTATATCATATAATGGATTAGAAGCAAGAGTACCATTCGCAGATAAAGATTTTGTAGAATATATTTTTAAAATTCATCCAAAATTTAAAATGGGTTGTAATCAAAACAATATTGAAAAATATATATTTAGAAAAAGTTTTGATAACGACAATTTATTACCAAAAGAAATATTATGGAGAAAAAAAGAAGCATTTAGTGATGGTGTTTCAAAACAAGAACGTTCATGGTTTTCAATAATTCAAGAATTTATTGATAAAAAAATATCAAACGAAGAATATATTAATAATAAAAATAAATATAAAATTAATCCTCCAAATACAAAAGAAGCATATTATTATAGAAAAATTTATGAAAAATATTATCCTAATTCATCACAAGTAATTCCTTATTTTTGGATGCCAAAATATACAAATTCAAATGATCCATCTGCTAGAACTTTAAATAATTATTAATAATTTAATATTTCGATTAAATATCCACATAAAGATTATATTTAGTAATTAAAAAAAAAATAAATATATTTTAATTCATAAATATTTTAAAAAAATTCTTTTTAAAAAATAAAAAAAAATTGACTTAATTGATAAAAATATAAAAAATGGAAAAATTACTTAATTTAGAACATGATTTTTTACAAGTAACATATGTTTTTATTGGTGGTAATAATGAATTACGATCAAAAACTAAAACATTACCTAAAAAAATATATAAAGTAAGTGATTTACCAGAATGGAATTATGATGGTTCATCAACTAATCAAGCTAGTGGTAATTATTCAGAAATTATAATTAAACCACAAAGAATTTTTAAAGATCCATTTAATCCAACAGATGGTTTATTAGTTCTATGTGATAGTTATACTCCAGATAATGTTTATCATAAAACAAATACTCGATATATTGCAAATGAAATTTTTAATAAAAAACTTTCTGATAAACCTTGGTATGGTTTAGAACAAGAATTTTTTGTAATGAAAAAAGGTACAAATATACCATTAGGTTTTCCTGATTTTGGATTTCCAGAACCACAAGGAAAATATTATTGTTCTGTCGGTTCTTCAAATTGTATTGGTAGAAACATATTAGAAACTTTTTATAAAGCAGCTTTATTTGCAGGAATTAAAATTTCTGGAACAAATGTTGAAGTTGCACCTTCTCAATTTGAATATCAAGTTGGTCCATGTGAAGGAATTGAATCTGGTGACCATTTATGGATGTCTAGATATATTTTACTTCGTGTTTCAGAAATTTTTGACGTTGATATTAATTTTGAACCAAAACCAGTAAAAGGTGATTGGAATGGTTCTGGATGTCATACTAATTATTCAACAAAACAAATGAGAGAAGATAATGGTATTGAATATATTGTAAATGCAATTAAAAAATTAGAAGATAACCATGAATATATGGTAAATATTTATGGAAATGAAAATAATAAAGAAAGATTAACTGGAAAACATGAAACCGCTTATTGGAATAAATTTTCTTGGGGATATGGTCATAGAGGAGCAACTATTAGAGTAGGTAATGATGTTAAAAAAAATGGGAAAGGATACTTTGAAATTCGAGCAGTATCCTCAGATTGTGACCCTTGGATTGTAACAAGTGAAATTTTTAAAGTTACAAATTTAAATTAAAAAAATTAAATTTTATATAAAATCTAGATTAAAAAAAATAAAATTTATTCTATTGTTAATTATAATAAAATATATTTTCATTATAATTAATAATTCATATATTTACATTTAATTTACATAAACTTTAAAATATATAAATAAAACTTCAATTATTAAATTTCTTTTAAATCAATAATGAATACAATTAATAAAGATACAGGATTTTTAGTAATTGATTATTTAGATAATGTTTCAATTAAAAATATTATATCAACTAATAAATTTTGTAATAATCTTACTTCTAATAAAAATATTATGAAAGTAATTAATCGAAATAATATTATTAGAATATGGGGATTAAATATTTATAATAATTTTTTAAAAAATAAATCAGATTTAGAAAAATATGAAAATATTAATGTAAATAATTTTTTAAATATTATGGAAATTTTTTATATTAAAATGATTAATCAAGAAATTAATTTTAATGTTAATTTGTTTATAGAAGTTTATAATATATGTTACTATATGTCAAATCACCTCGAATATCAATATGAAAAAAAAAAATTTTTCTATCATAGATTAAATATCATTAAAAAATGTGTTAAAAAAACTGTTACATATGATGATATTATTATTAATAAAATTCTGAATGTTACTAATTATTTTCAAAGATATTGTTATATTAATATGGATAATTTTATATTTAATAGTGTAAATAACACTTTAACTAATAATCAAGTTATTGATATGATAAATAATGTATAATTATATATTTTTTTTAGAATAATTATTTTGGACTTAAAAAATAATTATTATAATATTATAAATATAATTTATATATATATATATAAATTATGTCAAATCTTATTCAAGAATTACAAAATGGTTTAAAAATTAATAATAAACTTTATGAAGAAATAAAAAATGAAGAAATATTAAGTTTAATAAAAAATTATAAAGAAAATTCATATAAATATTCTACATATGAATTATATTTTAATAATAAATGTATAAGTGATTATAAATTATTTTTAGTTTCTAATTTAAATAATGAAATTGAAAAAATTTTATCAAAAAAATTTTTAAATGTTATTTTAGAAATGAAAATAAAACTTTTATTTAAAAAATATAAAAATAATTTAGATAATTTATTAAAACAATTTAATATAAATAATGATGATCTTTTAAAAAAAATAAAAGAAACTGATAAATTAATGAAACAAATCGATTTAAAAAAAGAATTAAAAAAACCATATGAAATAGAACAAAATAAATTTAATAATATTAAAAATAATTTAAATGATATAATTAAAGAACAAATATTAATTTATATTGATACCAATGAAAAATCTAATTTATTAGAAGATTATATTAATTATTTAATTAGAATAAATAAAAGATTAATAAATATGAAAATTAATACTGATGAATATAATAATTTTTTAATGAATATATTTTCAGAAGGAGATTATGATAATATTGAAGATATGATAAATGATAATGTCACAAAAGATTATGTTAATCAAGATAATTTATCATTTATGATTATAAAATATAATAATATCAAAGATATAACATTAGAAGAATTAATTAATAATATTCCAGATAATATTAATACTACTGATGTTAATGATTTAAAAGATATAACATTTTCTGAATTAAAAAATAAGTCAGATATAAATATAGCAGTTAAAAATCATTTACTTATTGATATTATTGAAACATGTAAACAACCATTAAATGAAGATTATTTAGATTATCTAAAAAAAATATACTTTATGAATAATATGAAAGAACAATATCAAAAAATTTTAAAAAAAAATAAAGAAATATCAAATTTATTAATTGAATATGAAGATGATGAATTAGTATTTGCTAAAAATATTATTAATAAAATTAAAAATAAAAAAGATTTTAAACTTGATATTATAAATAAAAGTTTGACAGATTTTATGACAGAACAAGAATATAATAATTTATTAAATGAATATATTATGATTAATGATATAGTAAATAATGATGAAAGTTATGAAATTTTAGATTATTATATTACAACAAATTTATCAAAATTATTACAAAAATTAAGAGATTTTAATTTAACAACTGATATTAAAGATTTAAAAAAAAATTTAAAAATAAATGATTATGGTGAATCATATTTAAATGAACAATTTGATATGTATATTGATAAAAAAACTAGTGATAAAAAAAATATATATATTTCTTTAAATAGTTTATTTAAAAATAATAATATAATAGATTATTTTAAATTTTTTCAAAAATTAGAAAAAAAATTAAATTTATTAAATGATAATAAAATTATTAAGAATTTAAATGATATTCTTCAAAATACATTAAGTCAAATATTAGAACATTATATTAAATCAATTGATAATTTTAAATTACTTGATGATGATAATAATGATAAATTACTTAAAAGATTATATTATAATTTAAATGATGATGTTAATACAAGAGTTTATGTTAACGATCAAATTGAAAAAATATTAAATTATATATTAAAAAATAATAATGATGATGATATTCATGAATATATATATTCTAAAATATTAGATCATTTATTTAATTATAAATATTACAATATCCAACTTGATTATAATGAATCAATAATTATGAAATTAAGAGATACTTCATTACTAATTAATTATTATAACATAATTAAAACATTAAATATTATATACAATAATAAATATTTATCAAATGACATTAAAGAATTAGAAAATAGTATTAACAAATATAAAAATACAAAATTTAATCTTTTATTTGATGTTACTAAAAAATTCATTAAATTAGATGAATTTAATAATGATATAAAAATTTTTACAAGAAAAGAAATAGATTATATGAAATATAGATGGAATGATTTTAAAAATTTATTTACATTCACTAATAAAAAAAATCAAGATGATGATGATATTATTTCACAAATGAAACTTGTTAAAATGATATTAAATGACATATTTATAAAAATTAAAGAATATAATATTAATTTATATAATGTAAATAAAAATAAAGAAGAAAAAAAAATAGAAAATAATATAATAAATGATGTAAAAAGATTAATGAATGATGAAATTAAATTTAATACTTATAAAATAGAAAAACCAAATAAAGTTTTTATTTATAATAATATTAATATTGATACAAAAATTGAAGATTATGGATTAACATATTTAACTATATCATCATTTCAAAAAATATATAATAAAAATACAAATTTAAGTAAAAGAGAACAATTAATAATTGATTCAATTAAAGATACAATTAAAATATTAGAAATTTTTTATGATATTAAATATAATAATATTGAAAAATTAACTAATGATATATTATCTGAAAAAGAAAGAATTATTATAATATCTAAACAAAATTCTAAAAATATTGATTATAAAAATATAAAACAAAGATTATTAATTGAAAATAAAAATATTAGTAATATGACAAAATATTTAACAATATTATATTTTATTGATTTTATGATTCATACAGATTTAGATGTATATAACTTAAAACAAAAACAAGAAAATGTAAAAGAAAAATTATTAAATAAAAAAATTTATATTATTTCTGATTCTAAAATGAAATATAATAAAGATAATATTGATACTATTATTAAAAAAGATAATAATAAGTTTTATACTAAAAATAAAAATATACTTTCAAGAGAGAATTTTATATTATTAGATTCATTAAAAGATAAAGTTGTTAAAATTACAAAAGGTATATATAAAGGTAATTATGGTAGAATTATTAATTTTAAAGAAAAAAGAACTTTCACAAAAGAATTAAATAAATATATTTCATTAGAAAAAAAATATTATAAAAACTTAATTCTAAAAATAAATGAAAAAATATTACAAATTAATAATAATACTTCTGATAATATTGTTGATGATATAGAATTAACACAATTGGAAAAATATAGAAAAAAAATAAAAATAAATATTTCAAATACTGATGATGATTTAGAAGATGAATTAAATAATTTTGAACAACAACAATATATATATAATATTAAATTAAACCCAAGAATAAATAAAGTTTTAACATATGATGAAGAATCTTTTTTAATAAAATATAGAGAAGAAAGAATACAAGAATTAAAATATCAAAAAAATATATATTTTAATATTCTTAATAATAATCAAAATAATGATTCAAAAGTAGTTGTAAAAATTAATGAAGGTGAAAAAATACATAAAAATATTTATTTAGACTTAGATGATATTAAATTTAATACTGATATTATATTAAATAAAGAAATTATTGATTTAATAAAAACAAATAATGATAATAAACCATTATTATTTAATAATTTATATGATCTTACTAAATTTTTATTTAATTATAATAATATAATGTTTAGTGATAATGATAATGAAATTTTTGTAAATATATATAAAAAATCATTAGAAATTTATAATTATACAAAAATTAATAATATGAATAAATATAAAATTGTAGAAAAATTAAAAGAATCTATTCGAAAAATTAAAAAAAATATTAAA
>Ga0255759_10005747_pt1 | contig 10563 bp, 12 predicted proteins | sample 101ome_20_FD_179959 | JGI IMG/M metagenome (GOLD analysis project Ga0255759, IMG submission 179959) | Coastal salt marsh microbial communities from the Groves Creek Marsh, Skidaway Island, Georgia - 101404AT metaG (version 2) | ecosystem: Environmental > Aquatic > Marine > Intertidal zone >...
GATTTTATTAAAGGTGGCGGAGTAACTGGAGCTTTAGTTAGAGGTATTACAAAAACACAAAAGCAAAAAAATAAAACTACTAAAGGTGGTGATGTATTTGGTGGAGAAGCTTATGGTTATAATGAAGCTGAAGAAAAAAGAGATTTTATAGCTCTAAAAAATAATCAACCAAATAATTATAGAGATAATTCTAACGAAACTAGACCTGAAGGTATAGAAGTTGCTAAAGCTTCAACACCTACGAATGAAGTAAGCAAAACTCAAGCTGATGCAGTTTCTGAAGCGCCTAAAGGACCAACATCTATTGAAATGGCGCAAGCTGAAGAAGATGCTGAGGCTAAAAGATTATTAAAAATAAAAAGAGAAGGTAGAAAATCTACTATCTTAAATATTCCAGAGGAAGAACTAACTTTATCTAAAAAAGTTTTACTAGGTTAATATGCAATCAGAAGAATACAGAAAGTTCGCAAAAGAACTAAAAGATAATTTATCTCGACTACAAACTAAAAGACAAAACTGGGAAAGCCATTGGCAAGAAGTTGCTGATTATATGCTTCCAAGAAAATCTGACATCAATAGAGAAAGGTCTAAAGGAGATAAAAGAAACGTACAAATTTATGATAGTACAGCAGTACATAGTTTAGAACTATTAGCTAGTTCTTTACATGGTATGCTTACATCTAACGCTCAAAGATGGTTTCAGTTAAGATACAAAGAAGCAGCGTTTAATGATTTAGACGAAGCGAAAGAATGGTTAGAAGATGCTACTGAAAAAATGTATGTAGCTTTTGCTAGATCTAACTTTCAACAAGAAATTTTTGAAAACTACCATGATCTTATAGCATTTGGTACTGCTTGTTTGTTTATAGAAGAAGATAAAGACGATATAATTAAATTCTCAGCAAGACACATAAAAGAGATTTATATTACAGAAAACGATAAAGGTTTTATCGATACTATTTACAGAAAATTTAAAATGACTGCTAAAGCAGCATTTGAAAGATTTGGTAAAGACAACATTAGTAGAGACTTAGCTGTCAAATTTCAAAAGACACCGTTTGATGATGTCGAGCTAGTTCACGTTGTTAGACCAAGATCAGTTTACAATCCAAGTAAACTTGATAAACAAAATATGCCGTTTCAATCCGTTTATATGGAATATGAAACAGGACACATAATTTCCATCGGTGGGTTTAGAGAATTTCCTTATGTCGTTCCTAGATACTTAAAAGCATCGAACGAAATCTACGGCAGATCGCCTGGTATGAACTCTTTACCTGACGTTAAAGTCTTAAATAAAATGGTGGAAGTATCAATGAAGGCTGCGCAAAAACAAGTGGATCCGCCTTTGTTGGTTCCTGATGATGCAATGATCTTGCCAGTTAGAACTGCGCCTGGATCTTTGAATTACTATAGATCAGGATCAAGAGATCGTATTGAAGCTTTGAATATTGCGGCTAACAATCCGTTAGGTCTTAATATGGAAGATCAAAGACGAAGATCTATCTCACGTACATTTCATGTCGACCAGCTGTTAATTCAAGAAAATAGAACAATGACAGCGACTGAAGTAATGCAACGTAATCAAGAGAAGATGCGAATACTTGGTCCAGTAATAGGAAGATTACAACAAGAGTTGTTAATGCCTTTAATCATAAGAGTATTTAATATCATGCTGCGTAATAAAGAATTTTTGCCAGCACCAGAAATTCTAACTAATCAACAAGTTGATATTGAATATGTATCGCCAGTAGCTTTGGCACAAAAAGGATCTCAACTTGAAAGTATAATGAGAGGATTAGAATTATTTGGATCTATATCTCAGATAGCGCCAGTAACAGATTACATTGATGAAAATGGTTTAATAAAACAAATCATCAACATATTAGGCTTACCAGCAAAAATGATTAAGTCTGATAAAGAAGTTCAAGAACTTAGAGCTGTCCGTCAAGAACAACAAGCAGCTCAAGCACAGATGCAACAAGATCAAATGCAATCTGAACAAGCAAGAAATGCTGCTCCTCTAGTGCAAGCATTAAATGGAAAACAGCAATAAAAAAATTAAAGACTTAGTAAAGCATTACAAAATAGTCTTTGGTTCCGATGAAGGCAAACAAGTCATATCGGATTTAGAAAAAAGATGTCATTACAACGTAACAACGTTCAGTAAAGACAGCTCAAACGAAACCGCATTTATGGAAGGTCAAAGATCAGTTCTTCTTTTCATAAAAGCGATGATCTCAAAAAAGGAGTAATCTATGGATCAGACAACTGCAAACGTGCAATCTGATACATTAGCAACAGCTGACGTATCGGATCAATCGCAACCTCAAGAACAAAGTATTGATTTTCAAACTTTGATCCCAGAGGAATATAAAGAAGAAAAATCTTTACATAATTTTTCTAACATGAACGATTTTGTAAAGTCTTATTTACACTCACAAAAATTAGTTGGTGCAGATAAGATACCAGTTCCTAATAAGATGGCGACCGATGAAGATTGGAACGCTGTATATGAGAGACTTGGTAGACCACAAAGTCCAGATGGATATAAATATGATCTTCCAAAAGAAACTAAGCTTGATGAGGCAACTCTAAAAGCATTTTCAGACGAAGCTCATAAGTTAGGTTTATTACCTAAACAAGCTCAAGGTATTATAAATTATTATAATAATCTTGCTGAACAATCAGAGCAATCTTCTACACTTAAAGAAGAGACAGCTAAAGCTGAGGCTGAAGTCGAACTCCGTAAAGAGTATGGACCAGCTTATGATTTAAAAATCGCTCAAGCTAGAAATCTTGCAACAAATACTTTTGGTGCAGATTTTCTACGTAACACTAAACTTGCTGATGGATCTGTATTAGGAAACCATCCTCAAGTAGTTAGAGCTTTTGCTGATCTTGCATCTAAAATGTCTGAAGACAGTATGGTTCAAGGTGAGGCTACATCTGCTATGACTATTAAAGAAATAGATAGTGAGATTGAAACCTTAACTCAACCAGGTTCAGCATATTGGGATAAAACTCACATTAACCATCGTAAAGCAGTTAGTGAAGTTCAAAGACTTTATGAACTAAAAAACAATGGCTAACGAGAAGTTTGAACCTCAAGGTGAAATTACGGATGTTGAAATTAGACTTGAATGTTTAAGATTAGCTACAGAGTTTTCACCAGAAAATGCACTGAGAGATCCATTACCAATCGCAGATAAATATTACGATTGGGTAAAGCAAAATTCTAAGCGACAATCCAAAAGGACCGCTTCGAGTAAAGTCTAATTGCCGACTATAAAGGTAAAGACGAGATCCGAGTAATCGGAAAATCAAATCGATAAATCAAACATCAATCAACTAAGGAGGACATAAAATGTCTAGCCAAATAACTACAGCTTTTGTACAGCAGTATTCAAACAATGTACAAATGTTGTCACAACAAAAAGGCTCACTTCTTAGAGGTACTGTTGATACTGAAAGTATCGTAGGTAAAAACGCTTTCTTCGATCAAGTTGGCGTTGCAACTGCTGTCAAAAGAACAACAAGACACGGTGATACACCACAAATCGACACTCCTCACTCAAGAAGAAGAGTATCATTGGTTGATTATGAGTACGCTGATCTTATCGACAATCAGGATAAGATTAGAACTCTAATCGATCCAACATCGTCATACGCAATGGCTGCTGCTTATGCATTAGGTAGAGCGCAAGACGATGAAATCATTGCCGCTGCAAGTGGTACAGCTTTCACTGGTGAAACTGGTAGTACATCTACTACTTTACCAGCTGGTCAGCAAATCACTGAAAGTGGTACAGACGGTTTAACTATTGCTAAGTTAAGAAATGCTAAAGAAATTTTTGACAGCGCATCAGTTGATCCATCAATTTCAAGATACATAGTTGTAGGACCAAAACAAATTTCTGATTTGTTAGGAACTACTGAGGTTACATCTTCAGACTTCAACACTGTTAAAGCGTTGGCGAACGGAGAAGTTAATACGTTTCTTGGATTTAACTTTATAGTGTCAAACAGACTATCAATCGCATCTTCTAAAAGACTATGCCTAGCTTACGCTATGGATGGTATCAAGATGGCAATCGGTCAAGACTTAATGACTAGAATTGATGAGAGAGCTGATAAAGGTTACTCAACTCAAATCTACGTTTGTCAGTCAATCGGTGCTACTAGAATGGAAGAAGAAAAAGTAGTCACAATTCAAGCTCACGAAGCTTAATCATAGGAGGATATAATTATGGCAAGTGTTAAAGGTGCAAACATCACTAACATAGATGCTACTCCTGTTGTTAAAGTGAGTAGCGAAGAAGCTGGAGGCAAACTAAGAGTATTTCACGATACTTATGAAGCTTCTAGTTTAGCGTCAGGATCTGACATCACTATCGCTAGAATACCTATCAATGCAACTATCCACGATGTTATCGTTAAATGCGATGCGTTAGGATCAGGTGTAACTTTAAAAGTAGGTGATAGCGGAGACGATGACAGATATATCACTGTTGTAGGTACATGGAATGTAGCTGGACAATCTCAGTCAATGTTGGCTGGTAGTTCAACAGGCGCTCCAGTACCAGCTGTAACTGGTTTAGGTTACAGAACAACTGCTGAGACTGATGTCTTAATCACAACTGGTGGCGCATCAGCTACTGGTACTATTTTCGCTTGGGTAGTTTACTCAGTTGAATAATAGTTAATTGCTTGGCGGTTTCTTGTTTAGCGACCGCCAGGCTTACAGAATTTTAATGAAATATATTTTAATTTTATATGTATGTACTTTCGCAACAACAGAACCAGTTTGTAATGGAAGTTACGTTATTGGCGAATACATGAATTGGAAAACTTGTACTTTAGAAGGTTACAAACACTCATACGTATATTTAAACGATTTTCACTTAGACGATATGGAAGATAAAAAAATAGCAATGAAATTTTATTGTAAAGAAATGGGGGTAGCATAATGGCTAGTGTAGTAGATATTTGTAACTCAGCTTTAAATTTATTAGGTGCATCAACAATTAGTGCATTAACAGATGATACTAAAAACGCTCGTTTATGTAACCAAAGATACGAGCCTATTAGAAATAGAATTTTTAGATCACATCCTTGGAACTGTTTAATTAAAAGAATACAGTTAGCTAAAGATAGTGCAGCTCCAGTAATAGAATACAGTAATCAATATACTTTACCTTCAGACTGTTTAAGAGTTTTAAAAATACACAATGGAACTACAGACAGTATCAAGTCAGATATGGAATACAGAATTGAAGGCAGAAAAATTAAAACAAATGAAGGAACTATTTATTTAGTTTACGTAGCTTTAGACGAAGATCCAAATAACTATGATGTTTACGTACAAGAAGCTATAGCTCATCAGCTTGCAGCTGACATTTGTTATGCTGTAACTAACAATGCAACACTAGCTAATAATTATATGCAAAGAGCAGATGAGAGATTAAGAGAAGCTAGATTTATTGATGCTACAGAAAATTCAGTCGGAACAATCGAGGCTAACGAGTTTACGGATGCAAGGCTCTAAAAAGAAATGGCGACTAAGCCGTCAAACTTAATCGCCATTATTGCTGTTATCTAGTGTTTTACTTTTTGCTCTTCCAGTGCGTTTAACCTCCAATGTTTGACCGAAAGAACAAATACAAAATATAAAATTAAAATAACTTTTCAAAAATCATGCCTAGAACAACTCTTGCTTTAAATTCTTTCGTTAGTGGTGAATTTTCCGCTAAATTAGACGGTAGACAAGACTTCGCAAAATATCAAACAAGTTGTAAAACTTTAGAAAACTTTGTTGTAGCTCCTCAAGGTGCAGCAGTTAGAAGAGTAGGTACAAAGTTTATAGAAGAAGTTAAAACAAGCGCTAACAAAACAAGATTAATACCTTTTGAATTTTCAACTACTCAAACTTATGTTTTAGAGTTTGGAGATCAATATATTAGATTTTATAAAGACAAAGGTCAGATATTATCTGGTGGATCTGCTTATGAAATATCGACACCTTACTTAACAGCAGAATTATTTGATATTAAGTTTGCTCAGTCAGCTGATGTTATGTACTTATGTCATCCTAACCATGAGGTACGTAAGTTAAGTAGAACTGGTCATACTAACTGGACTTTATCGACAGTATCTTTTTCTGGTTCTCCAGCTACTCCAATATCAGGTGCTAACAATAGACCAAGTTGTGTTTCATTCTTTGAACAACGTTTAGTTTTTGCAAACTCTAATAATAATCCGCAGACGTTATGGTTTTCTAAATCAGGTGATTATGAAAACATGACAACTGGTACAGCTGCTGATGATGCTATGATTTATACAATCGCATCAAACCAGGTAAACGCAATAAGATTTATAAAAGCACAAAGAACATTAATTATAGGAACTACTGGTGGTGAATTTACAGTTAGTGCTGATGGTACAGATGCAGCAGTTACACCTACAAACATTACTATTAAAAGACAGTCTACATTTGGATCTGCAAATGTTGATGCACAACCAGCTGGTAATGCAACTTTATTCTTACAAAGAGCTAAAAGAAAAATAAGAGAACTAGCTTTTAACTTTGATGTAGATGGGTATCAGGCTGCGGATTTAACTATATTAAATGAAAGCGTAACTAAAACTGGTATTAACGAAATGACATACCAGCAATCACCAGATAGTATTTTATGGTGTGTTAGAGAAGATGGAGTTTTAGCTGGTCTTACATATTTAAGATCAGAGGAAGTGGTAGCTTGGCATCGCCACATATTAGGAGGTTCTTTTGGATCTGGTAATGCTGTTGTTGAAAGTGTTGCTAGTATATCAGGTGCAATTAATGAAGATGAACTTTGGGTAATTGTAAAAAGAACAATCAATGGAGCAACTAAGAGATACGTAGAATGTTTCGCAGACTTTGAGTTTGATGAAACTACCTCAACATCTTTTAGATTTTTAGACAGTCATCTTACCTATGACGGCTCTGCCACAACTACACTATCAGGTCTTTCACATTTAGAAGGACAAACGGTTTCAATCTTAGCAGATGGTTCAGCTCATCCTGATAAAACTGTATCGAGTGGTGCTATCACTTTGGATCGTTCAGTTACAAAAGCTGTAGTTGGATTAGCTTACAATTCTGTATTACAAACAATGAGAATTGAAGGTGGAGCCGCGGAAGGTACAAGCCAAGGTAAAACAAAAAGAATTTCAAAAGTAGTATTAAGATTATTTGAAACAGTTGGTGTTAAAGTTGGACCAAGTTTATCTAATTTAGAAGCTATACCATTTAGAACTACATCATCACCTATGGGTTCACCAGTAGAAACATTATTAGCTGGAGATAAAGAAATAGAATTTAACGATGATTTTAATTCTGACGGATTTATATTTGTAAAACAAGATCAACCATTACCTTGTTCGGTATTAGCAATATATCCAACTTTAGTAACTAGTGACGGATAAGAATATAAAATTATTTGAAACTTGGCACGCTGACAAAATTATTTCTGATGGCTTAAATGATAAGCTTATGGAAATAGACGCAAGCTATGAAGATAACCGTATTTGTAATCACTCAAAACGAGGACAAGCATTTACTTATTTTATAGAAGACAAACCGATCTTCGCTTGCGGGATAGTACAATTATGGGATGGTGTGGCTGAGGCTTGGGTACTATGCGGTAGAAATGTTTTTGATGTAAAAATATTAGCCGCCAAAACAATAAAAGAATTACAAGATAAAACTTGTAAGAAGTACAAAATTAAAAGACTTCAAACATCAGTCAAAGCAGATTTTACTAGAGGATTAAGATTTGCAACCTGGTGCGGTTTTGAAGTTGAAGGATTAAAAAGAAAGTACGGACCTGATGGTACCGACTATTATCAAATGAGTGTTATATATTTATGAGTTGGGTAGGAAATGTAATAGCAGCTGTAGGCGCACTAGAAATAGGTAAAAGCAATCAAAAGCTTTACAACGAACAAGCTGCATTAAATAGAGAAAAAGCAAGAGCAAGAAGAGAAGTTTTTGAAAAAATTGAAAGACCTAGATTAGTTAAACAACAAGAACGAGCATACGCAGATACTTTTGTAGGATTATTAAAATCAGGTGTAGAAATTAGACCAGACACAACGCCTTTTTTTGTATTACAAGATATTAGAGTTAATCAAGCAACTGATCTTGCAATAGCAGATTATAATATTGCTGTTGATGCGATCGATAGAGAAAATCAATCTTTATTATTACAAGCTAAAGGTCAACAAGCTTACTCTCAAGGATTATTAGTTGCTGCTAGCGAAGGTGCTAAAGCAATCTCAGGTTATCAAGAAGCTCAAAAGGACAAAGGATAATATGGCTAAGATAGAAATTAAACCATCACAAATGAGCGTTAATGTAAGTAACAATACACCTAATCTTAGCTCATTAACTATACCAGTAGCATTTGCACAACAACTTGGAGCAAATGTTAGTCAAGCAGCAAAACAATTTGATAAGATAAAAGAAGATCAAAGAAAAATTGAGGATCAAAATAGATCTTGGAAAATTATATCTGAAAAAAGAAGAGAAATAGATAAAGCTTTATTGATTGCTGGTAACAAAACAAATTTAGATGAAGCTGAAAGTATTTTAAATGACGTATATGAAATAGATCTAAGTAATGAGCGTAAAGATGTACAATACGCAGTAAACCAATATTTGGTTAAAAATAAAATAAAAGATCGTTCAAATATATTTAAAGCTGTTACTGCTAAAACTGCTGAAGAAACATTATTAAATGATAATGATTTTTTAATAAATAATTTTCAAAAAAGAATATCACCAGTAGATAATGAAAGAGCAGCTGCCGATAGAGATTTTTTAAGTTGGTTTGATGATCCTATTAATAAATCTAAAAGATCACAAAAAGATCACGATGATTTAAAAAATAAATACGAAATTTTAAAAGCTGAAGCTCTTAACAAACTTGATATTGAGAGAACACCTTTTCAAGTTTTATTAAATGCAGAAGAAATTAAAAAGAACTTTGGTCCACAAAAAGGTGAGCTTTATTTAAAACAAGCACAAAACAAACTTTTATCAGATTTAGATAGCTATTTAATTTTTGAAGACAAACAAATTGATGAAAGATCTAAGAAACAAATAAGTTTGTTTAGTGAGTTTGCTGTTAAAATAACTGAAAAACAAGATGCTCCTACATTTTTAGAATTAGAAGATTTAAAAGATAAAGGCTCTATAAACTCAGCACAATATGAAGCTTTAGTCGGAATAATGATGGATGATGATAAGCTTACAAACGAGGAGCTTACTAACCAAATTAATAATCAAATAGTTATTGCTGAAAACGTTAATGAACTAGATGATATAAACAATGTATTATCTTCTTCTCAAGAAATTTTAGGAAATGTTGCAGTAAAAGATATAGCTGTTTACAACAAATTAATTTCAATACTTAAACAAGATCCAACTAAGCATGAAGATTATAAAAAACTATATAATGTATTAAGAGCTAATCTGAATGATCTTGGAGGTTTAGCTGATGTATTAACTGGTCCAGGCGGCATAACTCCAGCTGATAAAATAGAAACTGGTGATGCTTTATCTAGGTTTAATAGTTATGTTTCTAATGGTATGCAGCCAGAAGATGCTTACGTAAAAGTTATTTCAACTATCACAAAAGAAAAAATACCTGATGTTTATTCACCTAATTTAAAACCTCTTTATGTCGGTATTGATGACATAAAAACGGACATACAAAAAAATCCATCAGAATACTTTAATAATAAAATTGCTGAAGTTGCTAAAAAGTTGAGTAGAGGAGAAATTAAACCAGATGATTTCTTCGAGGATGTAGAACGTATAGATATGTTAAGAAATGTTTATAACGTTAGAGTTAATGTACTTGGTGCAGATAAAGCTTTAGAACCTAAAGCAACAGATGAAATGAACATTAAAGAACTATTACAAAGTTTATCGAGTAAAACATAATGACATTTAATTATATAGAAGAAGCTTTAAACAAACAGACTGAACAAGATTTTAAAAAGTCTAGTGTTTATAAAATAGCAAAAGAAAACAATGTTGATAGTGCTGTATTAGAAGGCAATCAACCAGATGAAAACGCTGGTCTTATTAAGTTTCAAGAATTAGATCAACACGATAAAACTGTTTATTTAAGAGACGTTGTAGATTTTGTTCAACAGTTGCCTAAAGATACAATGATAGGTCTAGGTAAAGGTGCAACAAATGCTGCTCACATACTTAATAATCTAACTAATGTATTAGGTATTAATCCTGACGATAGCTATGAATTTATCCAGGAAAAACTATCTAAACAAAAACAAGCATTAATGAATATGGAAGAGGAAAGTCCATTAATTAATAAACTTATAAGTATGTTGCCTCAAGGTACAATGTATACAGTACCGATTTACAATAAATTAAAAGCAGCTGGTATTCCTAATAGTTATGCGTTTCCTATTTCTGCTGCTATCGGATCAACTTTAGGTTTCGATAAAACAGAAACATTTTTTGTAGATAGCAAATTAATGCAAGCAACG
>Ga0255759_10005752_pt1 | contig 10558 bp, 9 predicted proteins | sample 101ome_20_FD_179959 | JGI IMG/M metagenome (GOLD analysis project Ga0255759, IMG submission 179959) | Coastal salt marsh microbial communities from the Groves Creek Marsh, Skidaway Island, Georgia - 101404AT metaG (version 2) | ecosystem: Environmental > Aquatic > Marine > Intertidal zone > Salt...
ATTATATCGCTAATTACCCCTTTTCTATTTATTCCAGTGTAAACACCAAGCAAAGTCCCAGAAATAAGCGCTATCAAAGCGGATATTACCACCAACTCTATAGTTGCTGGTAATCGCTCAACAATTAAATCAGAAACAGGCCTCCTCAACTGGTACGATATTCCAAACTCGCCTTTAGAAGCATTTCCAACAAATCTTGTGAATTGAACATATACAGGATCGTTTAATCCAAGACTTTCTCTTAACTCAGATCTCTCTTCATCGGACGTTTCTTCTCCAACCATATTATTAATTGGATCCCCTACAAAATTAAAAAGTGAGAAAGAAACTAATGCAACAACAAGCATTACGAGCGCAGATTGGAACAGTCGCTTAAAAAAATACTTTATCAATTTTTAGAAAATTATGAAGTTTCAGACCCTTTTATGAAAAAGGGTCTGAAAAATTATTTATTTAGTTAAAACTAGCAAAACGGAATAACGGCTCGTTATTCGGTCTTATCGGAACATCAACATTACTCTTTGATGCCCAAGAAATAACTTGGTGATGTAAAGGTAAGTAAGAAATATCATCTTTAACAATCTTCCAAGCTTTTGCTATTGCAGCATTTCTTTTATTTAGGTCAACTTCACCTTCCATAACTCTTATAGCTGCATCAACTTCTGAATTGCTAAAGTTTACCTTATTCCAGCTAGCACCACTTTCATATAGATAATGAAAAACGTAATGACTATCCAAAGTTGGAACACCCCAACCAAGCATATAAAAATCACCTTGGTCATCTTTTAATTCTTTGAAGTGCTTACTTTTAGTTTGTGCAAATAAATTTACATTAACGCCTATTTTTCCAAGCATACCAACAACAGCAGTACAAATAGCTTCATCGTTTACATATCTGTCATTTGGACATCTTAACTCAACATCAAATCCATTTGGATATCCAGCATCTGCTAACAATTTTTTTGCAGCATCAACATCATATGGTAATCTTGCATCAAGTTCTTTTGTATAACCATTTACACCTGGGAAAGTAATAATACCTGCAGGTTCGCTTAGTCCTCTCATAACTTTCTTCTTAATAGCCTCTATATCAATTGCTTGATAAAGAGCTTGTCTTACTTCTTTCTTTTTGAAAGGATTATCTCCAGTATTTCCAGTTCTTAATTTATCAGCTGCTTGGTCCATGCCTAAAAATATTGTACGCATTTGAGCAGTACTATTTACTTTATGGCCTGAAGAATTTCCTATACGAGCTAAATCTTGAACAGGAGCATCTGTAACTAGATCAACTTCTCCTGATAATAATGCTGCTACTCTGGTTGCTGCATTTTTAATTGGTAGAAGATGTATTTCTGTAACCTTATTATCCTTCATATCACCCCACCAGTGTTTATTTCTTTTGAACACTGTTTTTGTATTTGGTTCTCTTAAAGTGATTTTAAAAGGCCCAGTACCCATTGCATTTGTTGCTGAGAAAGTTTCTTGACCTGCGTCCCAGTTTTGAGCTGTTACAGCAAAATTCTTCTCACTCCAATCTCTAGACATAACAAAAATGTTTGACAACTGATTAAGTAAAATTGGATTAGGTTTACTTGTTGTAATTTTAACTGTGTAATCATCAACAGCCTCTACTCCAGATACTGTACTAATATATTCTTTAAAGTCTGATGTTCTTTGTTTTGCTCTTAACACACTAAAAACAACATCTCTTGAAGTCATCTTAGAACCATCAGAGAATTTTACATCCTGTCTTAAAGTAAATATCCAAGTATTTGGATCTGTAGTAGTCCATTTAGTAGCCAACTGAGGTTCAATTGACATATCTAAACCTCTAGTCACAAGAGCTTCGTAAACTTGTCTCGAAACTTGAGTTGTTGGTCCTTCGTTTTGTGCGTGTGGATCTAGTGTTAAACTATCTCCTTGCATTGACCATTTAATTGTTTTTGCAAAAGCATGTGTTGATACAAAAACAAATAAAGAAGCCAATAAAATCTTAAAAAACTTTGAAGTTTTCATTTCCCCTCCTAAAATATTAATACAAAAATCTAGCTTAATATTTGCTTAAAAAAAAGAATTTTATCTAAATTATTTTTTTAAAATTCTCGTAAAGAATTGAGGAATATTGGTTCATTGAGGCCATTTCGACTTTTGCATCATTATCAAATTTTTCTAGCGCATCTTTGCCTAGCTGTTCTTCAAGTGCAGACTTATATTCTGGCACACACCCCCACTCATTAACAGTGGTATCTTTAATCTCAATATGAAATTGAATTCCGTATGCATGCTCTTGATATTTAAAAATTTGATATTTTGTTTCATTTGAGGATGCTAGCAAAGTTACTGAATTATTATTTTCTAAATTTTGAACCTCATAAGAATGCCACTGTAAAGATTTAATAGTATTTGGAAACTTTGAAAAAAATTTGTCGTTTTTCTTATTTTCTAAAAAATTTATATCAAGGATGCCTATTTCTGGTTTGTTAGATTTAACAACTTTGCCCCCAATAACTTCTCCTAATAATTGACAACCTAAACAAAAACCTAAATAAGGTTTTTTTAAATCAATAACAAATTCTTTAATTTTTTTTTTTTCTTCAATTAACCATGGGTATTGCTTTTCCATCCAAGTATCCATTGGTCCACCCATACAAAACATGCCATCAAACTTTGATAAATCTTTTGGAATTTTTTCTCCTTCATCTAGCTCGATTGTTGTAAGATCAAATTTATCCTCGATCATTAAATCTTTTATATAACCAGGATCCTCAATTTTAATGTGTTGAAGTATTAAAATATTTTTCACGAAGCAGGTTTTAGTAATTTAATTATATTTTTATGATTTCTTAAGTTGTTAGATGCAATGATATTTCCACCTAGTTCAGCTTTTTCATTCTTCCATGTAGTAACAATTCCACCAGCTGCTCTAATAATTGGAATAAGTGGATGTATATCCCAAATTTTATTTGCACATTGAACAACTATATCAACTCTGCCTTCAGCTAGTTGACCATAGGTTAATGCATCAAAACAAGGAAATTGCATTCGTTTAATAAATTTTTTTATTTTCATTTGTTTTTCTAATGACAAATATCCATGAAAAGCAGCTGCTAGTTTTGCATTTGAAAAATTAATTTTTGAGTTTACTTTTAATCTAATTTTTTTTTTATTTTCAAAAACATAAGCCTCTTTAGAATTCTTATTTAAGTAAAATTTTTTTAATTTTGGAAAGTTTGCCAAACCTAACATTGGTATATTTTTATAATTTAAGGATATTAAATTACTCCAAGTCGGATTGCCTATTACGAAAGATCTAGTTCCATCAATAGGATCTATAACCCATGAATAATCACTTGAAGAGTGCTTATGTCCATATTCTTCTCCAATTATTTGATGATTTGGAAAACGTTTTGAGATTTTTTGTCTTATAAATCTTTCAAAAGCCTTGTCTGATGTGGTTACTGGATCATATCCAGTGCCTTTGAGTTTGTTTTGGATTTTAAATTTTTTGTCTAATTTTGAATAATAAAATTTAGTTAAATCCTTTGCTAGTGAATTTAAAAAATCAAAGTATATTTTATAATTAAATTTCTCAGACATTTTTAGCCTTTTTCATATTAAAAAATTAATAATTATACAAACGAATTTATATTGAAAAAAAATTCAATTTGAGTGAATGTTCTAACAACTATGAAATTTGAAATTAATTCAAATAAAATATTTTCTTACAATGGATCAAATAAAGAGGAAATACATCCTTTTTGGTTAAGAGAACGAGTTAGCGAAAAAGAACATCTAGATGAAGGAACTCAACAAAGATTATTCGATCCTTCATCAATGAGTCATTCTATTGATATCTTAGAAGCAGATATAAACGGAGATATTTTAAAAGTTAAATTTAATGATGGAGTTATCTCAAATTTTGAAATTCAAAAACTCTCAAATGAATTAAGTCTAAATGTTAATGAAGTTATTAATATTGAAAAAACTAAATGGAAATCAGATTTTAAAGATATAAAAAGTTTCAAATTTTCTGATGAATTTAACGACAGTAAAGAAATGTTAAATTTGTTAATTAGTTTCTATAAGTATGGTTTTGTAATTATACAAAATGTTCCAACTGATGATAATTTTTTAGTCAACTTTGGTAACATGATAGGTAGCGTAAAGAGAACTAATTTTGGTGAATTTTTTAATGTAAAATCAAAACCAGACCCAAATGATTTAGCATACACTGCTCTTCATTTAGCTCCTCATACTGACAACCCTTATAGGAACCCATTTCCACCATGTATTCAAATATTACATTGTATTGAAAATGAAGTAAGTGGAGGTTTTTCAACTTTAGTTGATGGATTTACAGTTACTGAGGATCTTAAAAATTTAAACAAAAATTATTATGATATATTATCAAATACTAAAGTTAGATTTAGATTTGTAGACAAAGATACAATCTTAGAGAGTTGGTCAGAATTAATACATCTTGATGAAAATAGAAATTTTCAAAATGTAAGATTTAGTCCAAGACTAGATTATGTTCCTAAAATGAGTAAAGACAAACTTGATACATACTATAGTGCAAGAAAATATTTATCGGATTTATATAATTCCGATAAATATAGAATTGAGTTTAAACTTATGCCAGGTGACTTAATGATGATGGATAATCATAGATTGCTTCATGGCAGAACATCATATGATCCAAATGAGGGTAAGAGATTTTTACAAGGGTGTTACTTAGATTTTGACAGCACTGAGGGAAAATTTTTACATCTAAAAAGAAAATTTAATCTTTAAATAAGTTTTCTATTTTATCTTCAGCGTTCTTAATCGACTTTTCATAATTTAAAGCCATTTGATCAGCTGCTATGATTTCAATTTTTTTTAAACCAAAAAAATTTAGCATATGAATTAACCATGGAGTTAGAAAATCTTCTTCTCCTTGGATTTTTGTCCCACCAGATGTAATAACTAAATAAACTTGTTTATCTTCTAACAATCCAATTCTTGAACCATCATCTGAATATTTAAATGTTAGTTTAGCTCTTGCGGCTAAATCGGCCCATGCTTTCAATGTAGCAGGTGGACCAAAATTATAAATTGGCACAGAAATTATAATTACATCGCTCTCTTTTAGCTCTTTGACTAATTGATCAGACAATTCAAACATTTTCTTATGATTTTCAGTCTGTTTTTCAATTGGTATCTTCATGCCTGACTCGGTTAAACCAGTTATAAAAAGCATTTCATCATCTAAATCTCTGTTTACAACTTCGTCTTCAGGTTTTTTAATTTTACTCAATAATTTTTCTGCAAGACTTCGAGATGTTGAGCCTTCTTTTCTTGCGCTACAATCAATTTTATAAATTTTCATGATTTATCCTAGGTTTTGTAAAAATGGAAAGTACCTTAATAAATAAAAACCTAAAGCCTGAAGTTGATTTGTTATCATTAAAATTCCAGTTATTAACAATAAGGCTCCACCAGTTTTTGAAATAATATTCATTTTTTGTTTTAGGTTTTTTGAGAAAATCATAAATCTTTGAATAAGATAGCCTGATAGAACAAATGGAATTGCTAAACCTAAAGAGTAAGAAAAAAGAAGAAGCACACCTCTATTCAAACTTTCCTCTATCGATGCCAATGCTAATATAGATCCTAAAATAGGCCCAATACAAGGCGTCCAACCAAAACCAAATGCCATACCAATTAGTATAGAACCAAAATTTCCAGGGTTTATATTTGATTGATATCTCTTTTCATAATTTAAAAATTTAATATTAATTATTCCAATTATTTGAAGAGAAAAAATAATTATTAATATTCCAGATATAATTCTTAATTGATAAGAATTATCTAATATTAAATTTCCTAAAAACGTTGCAGTTGCGCCGAAACTTATAAAAACAATTGAAAAACCAATAGAGAAAAAAATAATTGGTATAATATTAATACTTTTTTTTTCTAACAATTCATTTAATGAACTTCCAGAAATATAAGAGATATAACCTGGTATTAATGGCAGTACACATGGTGATAAAAAACTTATCAATCCTGCTCCAAAAGCAATAAAAATTTCTATCATTTAACCAGTATTTTTCATGGCAGCAGAAATACCTGCTATTGATGTGAGAAGAGCATCGTTTAAATATTTTTTGTTATTTTTATTTTTATTTTTTTTAATTTTATTCATTACTAATGGCTGAATGATATTTAATACCTCCGAATAAATGTTTCTTACAATAACTGAAGTTCTGAATTCTTTTCTTAGTTTTATGATCTCCTTAGGGGTAATTTTTTTATTAAGTTCTTTTATAACTTGAAATTGAAATCTAAGTTTTTGACCAACTCTTTTTAATTTTTCATCAGCTAAATATTCCTCATAAATTTTAGAAATATCAGGATCAGCTTTTGAAATAACCATATCCAACATATCGAGCATTGAATTAAAAAAAGGCCAGTTTTTTTCCATCTCATAAAGTGTTTTTCTAAATTGTTTTATGTTTGCATATCTCAGTGCCTCAGCACTTCCAAGCCAAGCCGGTAACATTAAACGTATTTGTGTCCAGGCAAATACCCAAGGTATTGCTCTTAAACTTTTTATATTATCAATATTTTTCCTTTTTGAAGGTCTAGATCCTATTGATAATTTTCCAAGAGCTACATGGGGAGTTACAGTTTTAAAATATTTAATAAATTCTGTACTTTGGTTTATATTTTTTCTATATGAACTTTTAGAAATATCTGACATTTTTTCAATTAGCGTTCTCCAATTATTTTTCGGCACAGGTGGAGGATTTAATGTTGCTTCGGTAACAGCACCAATATAACTACATAAATTATACTTGGCCAAAGGCTCATATCCATATTTTTGCTGAATTACCTCTCCTTGGTCAGTTATTCTTATTTTACCATTAACAGAATTAGGAGGTTGTGATCTGAGGGTGGCCTGAATTGGTCCTCCGCCTCTTCCTGCTGAGCCTCCTCTGCCGTGAAAGAAAACTACTTCTATTGAGTATTTTTTAGCTAATTTAATTATTTGTTCTTGAGCTTTATATTGGTGCCAACTAGCACAAATTTTTCCAGCATCCTTGCTGGAGTCTGAATAACCAATCATCACCTCCTGTTTATTTTTAATCAATCTCCTATACCAAGATTTTGAAAATAAACTTTCCATTATTGATTTAGCATTAATTAAATCATCTAAAGTTTCAAACAGAGGGACAACTCTCAACTTTTCTTTAATTTTCGCTTCTTTTTGAAGAAATGAAATTGATAAAATATCTGATGCTGAAGTAGTCATTGAAATAACGTATGCACCTAAACACTCAGATGGTTCATCAGCTAATGTTTTAAATGTAGACCAAACTTCTTTGTTTTCTTTATTTTTAAAATTAAATTTATTAATGATGTTTTTTTTCGATAAAATTAATGACTTTAAAAGTTGAATTTTTTTATCTTCAGATAATTTATTATAATTTTTGTTAAATTTACTTTTTATTAATTCATTCAATAATTGAGTATGACGAGACGACTCTTGTCTAATATCTAATTTAGCTAAATTAATACCAAAACATTTTGCTCTCCTCATCAAATCAAGCAAGTCTCCACTTGCAATATTCTCATTTTGATTTTCCTCTAAAGACTCTCTTACTACTCTTAAAGGTTTTAAAATTTCTTCCTTGCTGTTTAATAGCTTTGATCTATCTAAAGGTTTTTTATAAATTAAGTGTTGTTCTATTGATCTATGCGTATTTCTCATCTTGTCTCTTAAAGGTCTCAAATAAACTCTATAAGGTTCAAATGTTTTTCCTACTTTAGAAAAAATTTTTTTCGAACAATTTTGCATTGAATATGATCTAATTATTTTAGTAAGAGATTTTTCATAAAGTTTTGCTGCTTCCCATCGAGATAAAAGAATTACTTCTTTGGTTACTTTGGATGTTACAAATGGGTTACCGTCTCTATCTCCTCCCATCCATGATCCAAACTCAATTGGATTAAAATTTTTTGGCAATCCTTTTCCCATATTTTTAACAAATATAGAATTTAGCCTTCTATAGACTTTAGGAATTGTATCCCACAAACTATCTTCAATTATTGCTAATCCCCATCTCGCTTCATCAAATGGTGTAGGTCTTACTCTCTTCAAATCGTCAGTATTCCATATGATTGTAAATTCATCATAAAGTTTTTTATCAAGTAAGTTTAATTTTATAGGAAAATTTTTTAATAGATCTCTCTGCTCGAGTATTTCTGTAATCTTGTGGTATTTTTGAATTAGTGTTCTTCTTTTTACTTCAGTTGGGTGAGCGGTAAGAACTATTCCTATATTTAGATTTTTTGCAAGATTATATATTTTGGTGTCTGGTATCTTTTTATTTTCAAATAATTCCTCAAAAATTTCCTCAATAAATATATTTTTATTTGAAACATTTTTTTGATCATTCTCATATATATTTAGACTTCTTGAAGCATCAATTGACTCGGCAAGATTAATAAAATTCATAAAATGAGCAAAAGCTCTTGTGAGTTTAAAAGTATTTTTTGGATTTAGTTTTTTTATTTCCCTTATTATTCTTTTATGAGAATGTTTTGAGCTATTATTTGACTTATTTGCTTTTGATAATTTTCTTATCTTTTCAACTAAATTGAAAAAATTTTCACCTTCTTGTTTCTTTATGACTCTGCCTAAAATATTTCCAAGGTACCTAATATCCTCTCTTAAGAGCTTTGTAGGTATTCTTTCATAATAAAGATCTTTTTTTTTCATTTTTAATTACAAATTTTTTTTGTAAAACTCCTTTAGTATTAGTTTTTACACTAAATAAATCACCGGAATAACTAAATTTTTGAATATCAGCTTTGCTCATTCCTTTAGTGGCGCTCGTTACAAAAAGTTCATTATTATTTTTTCCACCAAAGGCGCAATTAGTAATATTTTTTGCTGGAAAATTAATTCTATCTAGTAATTCAGCTTTTTTGTTAAATACAGAAATACATGCTCCATGAAAATGAGCTACCCATAAATTTTTATCTTTATCCAAAGTCATCCCATCCGGAGAACCCTCTTTACTGGTAAACTTTTTAAATAATTTTTTTTTTATAATTTTATTTTTTTTGTTAATTTTTATTTTATAAATTTTTTTCTTTGAACTGTCAGTATGATAAAAATTTAATTTATCTATAAAAGCAGGTCCATTTGTAATTCTATATTTTTTATCGACTTTGGTTAAAATAAAGTTTTTATCTAGCTTATATAAAGATCCTGTTTCAATTTTTCTTTCTAAATTATCCATTGTCCCAAACCATAAATTTCCCTCTGGATCTGTTTTTCCATCATTAATCCTATTGAGTTTTAAATCTTGTTCAATAAATATTGATTTAATTATTTTTTTTGATTTAAGATTTTGTATTCTCAATTCTCCCTGAAGACCTAAAATAAAAATATTACCTTTGAGATGTGCAAGAAAACCAATCTCTTTATTTGTCTTATAAATTTTTTTATTTTTATTTTTAATGTTTAAAGAAAAAATTTTCTTTCCTTTAATATCTACAAAATAAATTGAATTGTGTTCTTTTACCCAAAGTGTACCTTCACCCAAAGTACATCTTGTATTCCATAAAACCTTTGGTTTTGTAAAATTTAATTTACTTTTTTTTTTCACTAAATTATAATTCAACAACTTTAGAATTTTGCTCACCTAAATTATCAATTGATAATCTTATTGTATCTCCAGCTTTTAAAAATTGTTGTGGTTTCATGCCCATACCAACTCCTGGGGGTGTACCAGTGGTTATAACGTCTCCTGGTTGCAAAGACATAAATTTACTTAAATATGAAACAATATAATTAACATTAAAAATCATAGTATTTGTGTTTCCAGTTTGCATTCTTGTACCATTAACATCTAAACTCATGTTCAAGTTATTTATGTCTGAAATTTCATCTTTTGTTACAAGATAAGGACCAATTGGACCGTAAGTATCGTGGGATTTTCCTTTAACCCATTGACCCATTTTTTCAATTTGCCATTCTCTTTCACTAACATCATTAACTAAACAGTATCCTAAAATATGATCTTGAGATTTTTCCTCGCTAATATGTTTAGTTTCTTTTCCAATAACAATTCCAAGCTCAACTTCCCAATCTAGTTTTTTAGATCCAGGAACTATTTCGATATTATCATTAGGTCCATTTATTGAGCTTGTTGCTTTCATAAATGTAATTGGTTCTGAGGGTACATCAGCTCCCGTTTCGGCTGCATGATCAGAAAAATTTAAACCTATTGCAATAAATTTACTTGGTTTTGATACGCAAGATCCAATTCTATCACTTGAAGACAATTCAGGTAAACTTGATAAATCTAAGTTTTGTAAGTCTGAAATAGTTTTAAAATTTAAGGTATCAGGATTTAAATCCTGAATATGTGAACTTAAATCTCTTATTTTTCCATCTTTATCTAATATTGCTGGTTTCTCGCTACCTTTTTGACCTACTCTTAATAACTTCATAACTCTCCTTTTATTTTTTTAATTATATTGAAATTCCTCCATCAAC
>Ga0255759_10005756_pt1 | contig 10556 bp, 15 predicted proteins | sample 101ome_20_FD_179959 | JGI IMG/M metagenome (GOLD analysis project Ga0255759, IMG submission 179959) | Coastal salt marsh microbial communities from the Groves Creek Marsh, Skidaway Island, Georgia - 101404AT metaG (version 2) | ecosystem: Environmental > Aquatic > Marine > Intertidal zone >...
ATGATATAAATTATAAATTAATTACAATTACTTATTAAGAAAATAAGCTGGTGCGCTTAAAAGTGCGCTAAACTACAAAACGAGGACTATAAGATCACCGTGTTTAACACGGCAGTCATGCCCCCGCTAATCGCAGAACGCAAACAATTCTGCTGTTTCCCGTCAAAGAATCTGCAATCAATCTTCAAGTTAACTTAACCCTAGCCGCGAATGAGAAAAACGCGTTCATAACCGACCTGGGTTCAAGCTTTAGGTTTTGGTACGATCAGGCTATCGCGTTTCTGCTTGGCGCGAGTGAAGACAAACCTTTCCCTTGGCAGAAGATATAGCGTTAATTATTAACTACAGGCTTAAGCAGATCACGTACAAATAAACGGTGCACAAAAGACCTATCCACCAGAGGCAACTTCTTATCCACGAAACCCCAAGCAGATATATTACGAAGTACAATATTCTCACCACAACGAATAACTGTAAAACACTCGTAGTTGTTGAGGTGGAAACCGAAAGCAAAGCGAGCGTGAATACTGGCGGTATAATCAGCACCAGCGAAATCAGCGTGTTGTTGAACGCTCTAATAGATCTATCTGCAACGCCAGTATACGTCAGACCATCTCTTGAACCCACTAATGGCCTCAATCCGTGTTCTTTCACCGATAAAGCAGACTGAGTGACCAGCATCAGAACAACACACAAGCAGTAGACCATAAGGATATATAACTCTGTAGGCATACCTTAAAGCGCTCCTGTAGATCTTAAGATAACTTCAATAATAGTTAAGTGTTCCCTAGCCCACGTTCAGCAACACAATCACTAAAATTAGATAAACCGCCAATCCATACATCAGCTTTTGAGATTGGCCTACAAGCTCAACAAACCTAGTTGCTCTAACTTGAGCCTTAGCGGTGGATTAAACACGATGTATCATAGAAAATTTACGCACGGGCTTGGTTAATGGATCAGAATAAGGTGTGGGTTATTTCGTCAGCGCGGCATCCAATTTTAAGCTTTTTGAAATAATAGACAAAAATGTGATACCAGTATGCAGATGGATGCCAAGCTAAACAAAAACTCAGGTCAAATGCTTAAGGCTTTAAACGACGTCCTTATCCAAAAGCAAAAAGCAGGAAATGATTTACTGCGACAAGCTCAAGCGAGTAATGAACCTCAAACGCAGCGCGTAGAGCAAACAGATCATAGAGCAGTGGCCATAATGCTTAGCGCAGAAGCGAAAGAAAAACTACGTGAAGCCAAGCGAAAACAGCCCAAAGAGAAAAAACAACAAAAGCAGCGGCAGAAATAATACGTATGAGCATCAGCCAGGTCATAACTCTAGTAGTGATCATAGCGGCGCTGGGCGGTTCTATGGCGTACTACATGATGCAAGCGCCAGATAAGCCGATAGCAAAGGGTGACGCCGATTGTACGGCTGCGGCAGCTGCTCTGCCTTTAGTGAACATAACAACAGGTATAGGTATGACAGCAGCGATAGCTGAGTGCGAGTAATCTATGAGTAGGCGTCAAAAACATTTCTCTTCAAAGATAACACTATATGTTTGAAATCACACTCTTTGCGTGCCTTGCCTTATTCGTCATTTTTCTGCTGCGTAAAAAGAAGCACAGGCGTAACCCTAACTTTAAAGCAAGACTGATAAGCCGTTCTTTCAGCAGGAACCCAAGCAATAAAAAGAAAAGTTAATTTGATCATTTGTGTGACCAGACTCGCTCTCCTCCCAAACAGAGAGCCTGGCCACGTAATCTCAAGCTCATCCAATAATGAGCGAGACTGCACCAATTTATAAAGCGATTACTAATTAGGCAAAAGACTGACTCATTGCCGCAGATATAGTCTTATCTTTGCAGTAGGTTATGCATTTACTGCATATCGGGTTTGTCATATTGATTATTGCTGCAGTGCAGAATTATTACTATCTCCACGCTAACAAGTCCCTCCTCCCAGATTACTTGTTACGTTTGAAAATTCTTCCTCCCAGAAGTTTTCAATTTACTGGCGGTGCTTCACAGCATCGCCTTTTCTTTTTTGCTCAGTTTCAAAAGCAAAGCTAACAAACGTAGCTGACTGTATGCGCGTGGCTTTCCAATATAAGCATCTTGCTTTCTCTTCTACGGTCGCCCTACCTGACTTTTTCCGGATGTGACCTATTTTTTATGCATGGCTAGAAGAACTTATGAAGCAGACGCTGAATACATAGAAACAGCAGATGACCTAGATGATCTCGTACAAGATAAACGAGAAGGCTGGAGGGCAAACTCCAGTAAAGCTAGGCGCAGACAACGTAGGTACAAAAAGCGTCTAACACACGAACTGATACGCAATGATTATTCTCAAGCTGCTGATGAATAAAACTCGCTGGGCCGCCATGAATATCAAACGAGGTTGGCCAAACTATAGCTTCAGCTCATATTTACTTGATTTCTAGAGGTTAGAGAGATGAAACACTTGAATGAGGTTTGCAAATTGCTAATGGACGAAGCAGATCAAAGATATGAATTAACGAAAAGTAAACTTGAAGCCGCCTCTTTAAAGTCAGATGCAGACATCGCGGCAATACAAAAAGAGCATTCAAGAGCCGCTAAAGAATATCTCGCGATTGCCTTCAAGACTAAGTTTTTAAGTGTTTAAATAACCGGGTAAATAAATAAGCGCTAGGTATTTAATTGATTATGCTATGAGCATGATGCTCATGGCGTTCATTCCCATTTGTCACCTTCATCAGGATACTGGCGCATAATTTCATCAGAGGCCCTGTAAGCGGACACAAATTGGTGCATCTCGCTGACCCTGGAATTAACCACTGTGCCTTCAAGTTCAAAGGCATTCAGCTGCTGATAAACATCATCTTCACTTTCAGCCATCCAGTGACAGTAAAAGAAGTCATCGTTTCCACACCAAGTCTGCATACATTGAGCGTGTTCGCCGATCGCTTCTACTGCCCACTGCAACTCCGACTTTTGCGGTTGAGGCGGATCACGTTTTTCAGGCGGCGTTAAATATTCTTGACGCGCCTCATCAGATACAAATGAGTGGATAACAAAAAAATGTTTAGAAAAACGTTCCTTGAGCATATTTCAACCTTCATTTTGTTTGCTTGTGATGAGCCCGTTTAGATATTTTTAGAATTTTTTAAGCCCCCGTGAACTTAACTTTATAAGTTGTGGAGGCTCCTTTGATTCCAAATCCAAATGCAAAATGCTTAGATTTTTACTAGCTAATGTTTCATGTGAGCGTCTGGATAATTGGTAAAATATTCTTCTGATATTGGTGTCATTACGCCGCTTTCAATGACGGCACCGCCTTGCCTTCTAATTTCAGTCAACTCTGCATCAGCACCAAAGGCTTGAAGCACTTCCATGCTAGGGAACATCATAATTGCATGAAGTTGAGTAGGATCATTCTTCTCAGTACCAGCAAACAGAAACTTAATTCCCATTTCTTTAATTCTGTCTTCTTGTGACTTTACCATCGCTTGCCAAGTATCAAAACCTTTTGAAAGCTTTATTGAACTTTTCACTATAACTGCCATTTCCCTCTCCGATCAGCCAAACGTAATTAGTTTTGAAGGCTGGTATGGCGAAAAGCAATCAGAACGTGGCGTTATCTATGCTTTGTATCATATTCAGAATAATACTTATGAGTACGCCGCTCATTTGGTAAGTTGGTTTTCTTCTTCTATAATATTTGTGCCAAATTGAATGAGTATATCGCCTTCCAAGACCACGGTATCTTTTAAATGCTTGCTAAAAATATCTGTCTGCAGCCCTTTTTTACGTATCTCATGTCCAGCCAAACGCGCTTTCTCATTTTGATAAACCGTTATCCCTATTCCGCTAGATTCTCCTGTTTTCACGAAAACAGTTTGCTCAGTATTCGGATACGGCCCATGAGCCTGCCAAGCAGCCACAAATGCTTCAAGACTATCAGCGCTGTTAAATTCAAACATCATTATATTGGAGACTTTCATCGGGTCCAAAGCTCCAATTGGTTTAAAAATTTTACATTTAATTGTTTTAATATGGTGTGCATGGAGTTATCTCGCTTCTTCCATACATAATAGGCCCAGACCAAGCCTCTGTTCTGCTTCCATCAGCCGTGCAAACCAGTAAGGGCTCAATTTCATCTAACCACTCTAAAGCTTTATCTTGAATAGACATTACCTGATCAATGTCATCATAAATGTTTGTAACCACAAATACATTTTCTTCTGGCTGTATTGTGAATGTGCGCAAGGCTGCAAATAAGGGATCGCTATCAATTTTCGCTACAGCGGCTAAAAAATCATCTACGCATCCATCTTTAACAGTAAACTTAAGGTGACTAACAATTTTATTCTTCATGTTTGATCTCCGATACTTTGACTTAAGATAACGAAGTGCATAGAGATGTGTAGTCTGAATAACTAACAGCTGCGCGTATACCCCAGCCACGGCGGCAGCTTATGCCGCACCCAAGAAGATTGATTAGCTGCCTGTAAAGCCTATTGTCAATTTATCGGGAACAATGGGTTTAGCCACCCAAGTTAAGGAAAATCAAATGGGAAACCAATGCACGTGTGGGCGTTCTCTCACAGATAGCTGCGTGGGATGGGGCGACTTGTCTCATTCAGAATGGCAGACAAGAAAATTGATTGTTGAGGCTCAGAGTGCGGCCAAAGAAGTGCATGAGGAAATCATACGCTTGATCTACCCTGACGGTAGTTTTTAAATCATAGCCAGCGCCTCTTCCAACCCCTGCCGGCCCGCACGGGCGCGCTACAAACTATTGAACAAAAAACAAAATTTGTGGGGGCTAATATGTCGTAGGATAACTAGCAATTAAAATAATCGAATTTTTTGCTCCCCGCTTCTTTTTCTTGATGTTAAGCGTTTCATTTGCTTAGGATCGCGCTTAATCTTTGTAACCAAGGAGACGTCATGTCATTTAGTAAACAAACTAAAGCTGAACTTTTAGAAATGCTTTCGTCAAAAGGCATTGAGGCAAAGCAATCAACTAAGAAAGCTGAATTAATAGAATTGTTGGAAAATGCTGCTGAGCCAGCAGCGGAAGAAATGGTGATCGAAGCATCAGCGCCTGATTCAAATAATGAGAGCAACACCAAACCAAGTGCATCTCAACCAGTATTTCTAGTGGTTGGTGTATTTATCGCACTCGCAATTCTTGCATGGATAATACTTTAAAATTGCTGAGATAATGTTTGCCCAGCGTTTCCTCAGAAAAGCAAAAGGCTCAGCGCTTTTCCGCTAAGCCCTTGATATTAGAAGTGAGCCATACAGGGTTTGAACCTGTGACCCTGATCAATTTCAATGAACTACGCTTGTCTTAGCCAAATAATCTGAAACTGTTTCATTAAAGATATATAGGTTGAGCTGATTACATAATCACTCGTGCATCCCTATGGCTTGTCGTAATACCCTAGGGCTGAACCCTTACAGGCGACCGACATAACACGCTTCCATACACCTTCATTCTTTACAGGAAAATTAAAAAAAATGACTGCGTTTTCTGCGTAGCGTACTCATCGTCTTACGAACGTAGCAATCGCTCGATCCCAGAAATTACGCCGGAACCATTGGCATCGTGTACTTGCCGGTCCGCTATTTTTGCCAAATAAGCCGAATTTTTGGCAAATGGACCATCTATATAGATTGGCCCACTCGCGCCAATGGCATCCATCGCTTCAGATGTTGCCTGTGCAAGAAAACCAGAAAGCAAGTCCATTCTTCTGTGTTTAGGTATTAGCGACGGATCAACAGCTGCTCCATTTTCATCCGACAACCATGCGTTTTGGGCGTCGAAAATATCTTCGATTTTTTGTGGGTTCGGTTCCAGCCCACTCTTTTCAGGAAGGCCGCTAAAACGAGCAAGAATTTCTCCGCCCATAAATCGAATGTTTGGAACAAAGTTTCCAAAAGGATCCAATGAGATCATCTGTCCAAACGCCAAATCTAGCGGCAGCTGATCAACATTCAGAGCAAAGACACATATCCAAGTACCTGTCGATAACACAGTGACCGGCTCCACGTGGTCTAGGATAGAGGGCACCAATGCCAATGTGCTGTCATGACCGCCTCCCAAAATCATCGGTGGGTTTGATTGCCTGAGGTATTGGCACAATTCGTCTCTTAGCGGTCCAATATTTGTTCCTGGCTGTGAAAACGGCGGCATCAGCTTCGGAAGGTTGAGATCAAGCGTTGGCAGATCAAGATAGTCACCTGTTTGGAAGTTCCACAAATCTGTGTGGCAACTTGCGTAAGCAATTTCGCTGGTCGCAACACCTGACAACCAATATGTCCAATATTGCGGCAGGAACAGTAATTGATCTACATCCCTCATTTTGCTGCGATGCGTATTCATTAGCCAATGTAATTGCGCACCCAAATGTAACCCTCGCGGCATCCTATGCGAACCTGTGATTGTAACATCAGACCTGATCGCGTCATAAGCCGCCGCAGATTGATCTAAACCAGAAAAATCATAATCCATAATCGGCATAGCAAGATTACCATCCGACATGCAGGCAATTCCTGCGCCGTGGGTGGAAACCATGATAGCATCGATCGGCCCAGACTCTGAGAATTCAACCAAGGCTCCTATAATAAAGTCCATCAAGCCGGTAATGTCGTAATGCGGGTAAGGCCCGTTCGTTAATACTGTATTGGGCCTTGATCGAGTGTTGACTGTCAGATCATTGAACGGTTCACGCAAAATCATTTTTGCATTAGTCTTGCCAAGGTCAAATATAACCAAACGTTGGACGGAAAACGACATCTAAGCACTCTGTTCATTTAAGGCTTGGCGGTATTTTTCAGAATCCCAATTGAGCAATTCAAACTGTTCTTTTTCGCTGAAATAGGCAATGTCACTGTCTTCTGGTAAAACTGACAGTACATCACGCGCACAACGCAATAACGCCTCACTGCCTAAGTATGCGTCATCTCGCAGCGCCACCCCGACCCCGCGAACGATAACAGCACAGTTAAAAGGTAACGGCGATTTGGCAAGTTGCGCTAAATCTTCCAGAACCGTGTCCTGCAGTTCTAAAACGGGTAACGCAGGCCCAAGAAAGACTAATATATCAGGGGTAAAACTTCCCTTTGACAGGATATTTATCCAAGTTTCATCATGGGCAATCTGATGGCTGATTGGGTCTTTCGCCCACGAGAAACCGGAACCTTTAAGGGCCAACTGGGGGGCTTTTGGCACAGGCATGGTCGCCACAGTATTTTTTGCTAAACGACGTAAGACTCTTTGTGTGACGCTATCTATTTCTTCCAGAGTATTGCCAGCGACAATCAAACCGTGATTTGCTAGAAAAAAAATCTGTGTGCCCGTCTGAGCGGCCTTGCTGACTACACGACTTAGTGGAACTCCAGGCTTCACATAAGGGACAAAGGCCCAGTCGAGCCCTTCCAAGCATTTTTTTAGACGCTGCTCTGCATCTTGTTGGATAAGAATTGCGATAACATCCACGCAGTGGCTATGCACAACAAAACGGTAAGGGATGGCAGCATGCATGGGCACCTCAACCGAAGGACGCACCGCTACACTTTCGTTACAAACACATGCGCGCATGTCGGCATCTGTTGCCTCGGGGTTTTCTAATGCGACGAGTATCCGGCTCAAATCCATAGACAAAAAACTGCTCTTATCATCGACATCACTCAGCCAGCGGCCCGATGCTTTGATCCACATCACACCATCTGATTTTACCGAGGTGTTTCCGCCGGCAGCTTGGATCATTTGCGGTTTGGTGCCAAGAACACGTGAATAAGCAATCAACCGGTCCAAATCTGTTGATAAATTCTGCATGGTTTCTTCCTAGGTTTTGCAAGTAGATGCGTTTTTTAACAAACTAGACTTACGTCGGTGTTTTCTTTTAACAAAGACTTTTACAATAAAAGAGTCGTCGGCGTGATCACAAGTCAACTACACATTAGAAAAGAACAGATGAGTAGACAAATTCGACACACCCATTGCATTTAAACCTCCAGCCGTTAACGACTGGATTGTCCGCATAGCAGACCTTGGGGTCCAGGAGCGCGAAGGTACGCTCTGCCTGCCAAGAGCTAAAGAGTAAAGTGCTTTTTGTTCTGTGGTTTGTTTAACTAGAGCTACAAGACACACCCAAAATTATGACTTTCGACAGAGCCCTGCTGTCATAAAACATTCTTTCCACTGAATTTTCCTTGCCCCGCAAGCCTGTGTGTAGCTATGTCCAAACAAACAGACGGTAATTCTCACTTAGTACAACCGACTAAAAATGACTGAGCGAATATAGAGGGCTAGACAATTGACAAAAATTTAAGGTGGTTTAGCCTCCAATGGCACATCCGTGCGCTGTCTAAATTCATATTTGCGAATACTTGAACTTAAATTTTTAATTGAGAGTGTGCCATGTCAGACCCGCTTTTATTGCCGTTTCAATTGGGGGCGATGACTCTTAAAAATCGTATTGTCAGCACGTGCCACGCGCCTGCATTAGCAGAGGATGGTATGCCAAAAGAGCGATATCAACGTTACCATTTGGAAAAAGCCAAAGGCGGGATTGGGATGACGATGATAGGCGGTTCATCTTGTGTGAGCCCTGACTCACCTTCAGTCTTCGGTCAGCTAGATGTGTCGTCTGATCGGATGATCCCTTATTTTAGAGAATTTGCTGAACGCATCCACAAAGAAGATTGCCGTATTGTATGCCAAATTTCGCATTTGGGACGCCGAACAACGTGGAATGACGGCGATTGGTTGCCAGTGATTGCACCTTCACGCGTGCGTGAACCTGCCCATCGAGGGTTTCCGAAAGTGATGGACCATGCTGACATCAAACGCGTTATTGGTGATTATGTTGCCGCCGCGCGCCGTATGCGTGACGCAGGGCTTGATGGTGTTGAGATTTTGCAAAACGCGCATTTGCCCGGGCAGTTTCTGTCGCCTGATACAAACCTGCGTGATGATGAATATGGCGGGGATTTAATGGGGCGGATGCGTTTTCTGCGTGAGCTTTATGAGAAGGTTAAAGAGGAATTAGGCACTGATTTTGTGATTGGCGCGCGGGTTGAAATGGAAAGTAAGCTGGCAGAAGGTTTGCAAAAAGAAGAAGCGTTGGAAGCCCTGAAGATTATTGAAGCAGACGGTACGATTGATTATTTCAATCTAAATGTAGGGAGGTCAGATACGGAATATATGCTGGCAAATTATCCGGTACCTGCAATGTTTAAAGAGCTGGCTCCGTTCTTACAATTGGCGGGGACGTTTAAGGCTGAGCTGAAAACGCCAACCATCCATGCGGCACGCATCTCTGACCTTGCAACCGCGCGATATGCCATCCAAGAAAAGCTGGTTGATTTGGTGGGCATGACGCGGGCGCATATTGCTGACCCGCATTTGGTCAATAAACTGAAAGAGGGCCGCGCCGAAGAAATCCGACCTTGTGTGGGGGCAGGATATTGTATTGACCGCATCTATAATGAAGGTGAGATGTTGTGCATCCACAATGTTGCGACAACTCGAGAACGAAGTATTCCACATATCACTCCACCATCTAGCGGCACAGCAAAAAAAGTTGTGGTTGTCGGTGGCGGGCCTGCAGGGTTAGAAGCGGCTCGTGTCTCCGCCTTGCGAGGGCACAACGTTACGTTGATCGAGGCGTCTTCTGAATTAGGAGGACAAGTTCGCCTTGCTGCAAAAAGCCAGGTGCGTAAAGACCTGATCGGCATTGTTGATTGGCTGAGCAGTGAGGTAATGAGGCTGGGGGTTGATATCCATTGGCAACAATTTGCAGATCATAAGATGATCGAAGCCCTCAACCCTGATATTGTGGTGGTCGCAACGGGCGGTGTGCCTGATATTGAACATATTAAGGGTGGTGAACTGGCGCACTCAACATGGGATGTGCTGTCAGGGGAGGCGCTCAAGATAGCTTCGGGTGAAGAGATGGTTTTGGTTTATGATGACCACGGACAGCATCAAGCTGCATCAACAGTAGTTGAGCTGGCAAAGCGAGGGTTTAAAGTGCGGCTGGTAACACCCGACCGCCATGCGGTTCATGAAATGGGGGCATCAAACTTCCCAATGTATATTAAAGCGTTTCATGACCATCAGGTTGAGGTGACGCCTGATTTCAGGTTGAACAGTATCAGCCGTGAAGGTAACGGAGTACTAGCTGAATTTAACTCTGATTACGGCGACCATTCCTATAAATTAAAGGCAGATTATATTGTGATCGAACACGGCACATTGCCGAATGACGAGCTTTACTATGAGATGGTGGCCAAAGCGGCAAACCATGGAGTAGTGGATATTCCGGCGTTGATCGCAGGTGAGGCGCAACCGAGCATGTCTAATGATGGAGGTCATAACCTGTTTAGGGTTGGGGATGCGGTGGCGAGCCGAAATATCCATGCTAGTATTTTGGATTCTAGACGTCTTTGCCAAACCTTTTAAGCTTAACGGCCTAGCGGCTCAGATTTTGCTCTTGGGCTAAAGCGGGCATTCTTTCAAATTGCAGCGAATTTCAGCTTAGAGCCCAAACCGACCGGTG
>Ga0255759_10005758_pt1 | contig 10553 bp, 9 predicted proteins | sample 101ome_20_FD_179959 | JGI IMG/M metagenome (GOLD analysis project Ga0255759, IMG submission 179959) | Coastal salt marsh microbial communities from the Groves Creek Marsh, Skidaway Island, Georgia - 101404AT metaG (version 2) | ecosystem: Environmental > Aquatic > Marine > Intertidal zone > Salt...
CTGGTGGATATCCTTTGACAGTCTTTTCAAATTCATGATCCCAAGACCCTTCATACTTTGACTTATTATTGAATCCAGTCGTTGTTAGCACATCTCCGCCACTACCTTCATACCAGTATCCATATTCATCACCAATTTCTTTTATTTTTTCAACCAACTCATCACTCAGCACAAGAGGTTCCATATGTTCTTTACCAACAAAAACTTTATTTCCATCAAATATCACACCTCTTGGTGCTTCACTTTTTTTCTGTTCATATAGGAAATGTTTAAATGACAACATTTGAGATGCGCCTTTCTTATTCGTGCGGAAACCAATAATTATTCTTCGTTTGTGGTTACCTTGCCATCAAATCTTTTACGAATAACCTTACCAGATGGTTCAAAACCATTGGGCCACCTGGCACCAAGGAATCGATTCTTACTAATCTTGGTTACATTGACCATATTGCTTTGGTTGCCACCAAGAATGTGGTAATAGCTATTGTCCTCTGAAACATAGAAGCCAACGTGACCAGCCCAACCTGATTTAGAACCACGCCAGAATACCATCACTGCACCGTATTGTGGCTTGACATTATATCCAAACTTCAGCCACTGACGTGCACCAAGGATATTGAATTCCTTGGTTGAGATATTATTGTCATTCATACAGGCAGCAGCAAACAAACCGCACCATGGAACATCATCGTTCGTATATGATGTTAGTCTGAGGTTACGTGCCCAACGCATAATAGTTGAGTTAGATCTGCTGCCTTTAATCTCACGAGTGCCTTTATATCTCTTTGCTGCACCCATCCATGGTATTGTTTTATCACCTTGTGCAGGTCCATCTGAATATTCTTCGTCTTGCCAATCATCATGGTCAGTCGTTGAACCACCAAAAATAAGTGCAAGAAGTTTGAATAGCCATGAGATGAAATCGATCTGTTGTGTTTCTTCATAGACTTCATCGATATCTTCTGTGTGGTATTTGATACGTGAGTGCTTCTCAAATGTCTTTTGATAGAATAGCTCACCATTAATTTCTTTTGCTGTACCTGAACGATAGTCATAATCACCATTAAGCACCTTTTCAGCAACACTACCAGAAGCGTTGTGGGTGGCAAGATTAGAAACGTTTGATCCGGCCATTACCTGATCAAGAATGCGCTGATATCGTGCACGTTCCATATCACCCACAGATTTTTGTGCCCTCTTATAAGCACCATCTTTATATGGCTGGTAGTATTGAGCATCACTGATTATTTTATTGATAGACCATTTCAGTACAGTGGCACGATTAATCACGGTTTCCATAAATGCCTGTTGAGCCTGTGCGCCTTGTCCACCGACCTCTGCATGTGTAAGAAGGAATAAGCGTTCCTTGACTTCTGATTTTTGCAATTCTGATTCAAAGGCACCACGATCAATCGCACCTTTTTTCACAGAGCGACGTGTACGCCGAACAGTTCTTGGTGTATGAGTATATTCGTTTTCCCAATCTTCACCAAAAGCTTCTTTGAATAAATCGTCGTTACCTGACATAGTATCTCCTACCAGTCCACACAAAAAAGTTCTGTTGATCCGCCTAATTCAACCGGCTTACCTGACATAGGATCTGACAGTTTGACTTCATGAATAAGACGTGCGACATATAGTGTTTTTGTTCTTACCTGTATTTTATCATTGCCCTTTGGAACCGGATATGATACTTGAATTCTATTACCAGGTGTGACCCAGTTACCTGTTTGTCCAGGAACAACTACCCAGTATTTTGTTGCATATGTCAATGCAGTGACAAGTGCTTCCTGTGCGGTGTTATATCCACCCGGTCCAGTCTTTTGAATGCTTCGTGAACGCAACGTCTGATTAATAACCGAGAATAAATTACGTGCACCTGTTTGTCCTTTTGATGCCGATTTCAAAAGGCCTGTTGCCGAAGCGAATGCACCAGCATTTCCCTTGAAGAAGTTATTTTTCTTTAGAGCATTGGTTATCTTTGACACTTGTTTTTGTAGGTTGTCTGTTGTGCCAGATAATAAATCAAGGTGTGAGGCAGCATTTTGTAAGCCACCGACCGTTGACGCTCGTACACCCGAAGATATTTCACCAGCAGGTGCCATTGGTTTGATTGTAATGATTTCATTGTAGCCACCATCAAACATCAGATCTGCTCTTGCGGCAGAGCCAAGAGTTTGCTTGAAGCTATATCTTGACATCGGCCCATTGGTCAGCAGATATTCCTGTGGGGCAATCATATGACCATCAGAACGCTTGAAGAACGTCGGTGCACATGACTTCCACTGTTGCCAAACTGACTCGTCCAGAATATCATTAATAGCCTTGATTGGTTTTTTATTGATAGTCTGGTTAGCATGTTTTTGTTGACCAATCATACCAGACGAGGGCACAGGTATATTCAAGCCTCTTTCGAACTTCAGATATTTGTTGTATATCTTTCCTGCAGCAGATGTTCCGGTTTGATTTGAATGGTTCTCTGTTACCGTGTTATGCTTATCATTGTGATATTCTTGTGTGATAAGTGATAGTGTATGAATCAGTTTATTCTGACCATGTTTTTGTGGTATATGACGTGACTCATATGAGTGCAATCTGAAATTCTGTGAATATGTTCTGGCTGTGTAACTTGATGGACGTGACACAGGACAATGAAATACTATTGTAATATCAACTGCTGGCTTGAGCAAATAGTCATAAAAGTTCTGTGCTGTTTCAATTACCATCTGGCCAGTAAAATATGGCTTACAATGGTCTTCGAATATACGAAATTCATGAAGCTTATAATTGCCAAAGCCTGACTCAATGCCATTAATAGTGCATGATATAATTTGCACAGAGCCTGGTTGCTGAATATGTTTTTCTGCCATTAGTTTTCGACCAATCCTGTTTCAATGTCAACGTCCGCAAGCATTAGTCTCTCAAACTCATTTACATACTGATCAGCATATGTATCACCGATCAGATTGATGTCCTTACGTGCTTCGTTCTGCTCTTCCTCATAGTCATAGAAATAAACAGGTGAGTAATAGGCAAACTCACTATTTGCAATATTAATGAAATACTGTTCTGAATTGGCTGTTGAATAATTAGCCAGAGAATCATTACCAATAAAGTTGAGTGTCAAACTGCTATTGGCAGTAAGATTACCAGACACGTTATGAATACGAAAGAATGTGCTATTTGCTAGTGTGACTTCACCAGAACCGATACGAATGTCAGAACCATCCTCAAACACATCAACAATCTCACCGACCTGAAGCTCACCAGTATTTGCTGATATTTCGAACTGCCAAATCTGATTGGTGTTCATTGTAATATCATCACGTTTACGTTCATAGCCCAGAATATCAAAGTTAGGACCAAACTGTGGTTTCCAGAACTTCTTCTCAACTTCGGGCAATGAACTGTTATGATATTCAGGAGTCAGTACACGGTCATCATCTGCCCAATTATTGATGTAGTATTTCACCTTCTGCTTTGCATTTGCTTCTGTTCCATACTTCTCGGTAATAACAGTTTCGAATGTGGTATAGTCATTATACCAACCATAGTATGGATCGATATTCTGATTTGTTAGTTGGACCAACCATTCCAGTTCACCATTATTATAATAGAACTCAGCAACATGATCAGAACGCAATGAGTCTGTAAGCTCATATGGGTAGAAGTTCACAGCAGACGTTCCTGCCACGGTGTTTGCGGTGACAGTAGTTCGTCGTGTGATATCTTTAATCACAACATTTGCAGATGAATTGTTTGTTCGTGGATAGGTAATAGCAGGGAAATTGCCAAAATAGTTTTCTGCCATCTTGTGACTCCATATAAATAGTTTCATATATTTATATGGAGATTGGCATATGCCTATTAATAGACAGCGACTCATAAATCAGGCAAGAACAAATAATTCATCATATTCATCTGCAGGTGGATTGGGTGGTGCAAACCTGTTACAATCACGTAGTGCACCTAGCAATCCGGCAGATACAATATCACAAAAGATGAGGGGTTTGAGTCAAGCTGCCTTTAACAATATGTTAATATTTCCAAATCCATTGCCACCTGTGCATTTCAATTTAATCGAGGCGCATTGGTCGATTGGTAGTGCAATAGGAAACGTTTCTCTCTCATCTAATATAATGGACCTTGGTAAACTCACAAGCAAGGGAATGTATCGTCTTCCATTGCCAACGCAGCTTCAAGATAGTTTCAAAACAAACTATAATGATGATACCTCATTAGGGAAAATAGCCCAAAATATGATTGGTGGCATGAAAGGTGATTCCACAATCGGGAAAATAGCCAAAGGTCTCGTTGGCGTTGGTGCAGGTAATGCAGTACAACAATTAACAGGTGTTTTGTTAAATGAAGTGCGATTTGTTTCAATGAACCAACCGAGCTTCAAAAGACACCAATTGAGCTGGATACTATCACCAAACAATCCAGCAGAAGCACAGACATTAAATAAAATTCGTTATGGCCTTCAAAAAGGTTCAGCACCAAAAATCGATGAGTCATATTTGCTATTGAAATTTCCACGCATATACATTCCATTCATCACACCAAACTCTCATTATCTTATGAAGTTCAAGCCATGTGTAATTGAACAAGTGAGTGTTACCTTCAATGGCATGGGTGGTCATTCTTTCTATCGTGGTATGGACAATGCGTCAGATAAAGCACCACAATCCATGAGCCTTGCAATTAGTCTGCTTGAGCTTGAAATCTGGGTTGATAGTGATAACCCTGGAATGTCAAATTTCAATATGGATGATAATGGTCAGCCAACTGCGGCGCCTCTTGATACATGGAACTGGTATAGCCTTGATAGCGTATTAAATCCAAATACAGGTATCAGTGGCACCGTAAACACTATCCAGGATGCTATAACAGGTCTTATAAGAGGTCCCGATACTACTAGAGATGATTTTGTAGACTAATGGCTAAACATGCAGCATCAGGATATGGCCGGTGTAAACAGGGTTTGTTCAAACCACGTAACCCAAAGAAATACGCCGGCAATCCTGCTGATATAATATATCGTTCTGGTCTTGAAGAACGGTTTATGCATTATTGTGATAGGCATCCGTCTATTATTAAGTGGTGCAGCGAGGAAATTGTAATTCAATATATGTCACCGGTGGATAATAAGTTCCATAGATATTTTCCGGACTTCATGATACAGGTACAAGGACCAAATGGTCAGAAGACAACATACCTTGTTGAAATAAAACCAGCGGCACAATGTCAACCACCTAAGATAAATAATAATCGGAAGAGAAAGACCATGCTAAATGAAGCCAAGACATGGGCAGTAAATGAAGCTAAATGGAAAGCGGCAGCAGAATGGTGTGCTGACCGTAAAATAAAGTTTAAGATCTTCACTGAGAAGGACATTCCTTGATGGTGCATTAAGTACATCAAGAAATATTTGGTAGAAAACAATAGGAGAAACTAATGGCACAACTATTCAAAAGATATCAGCAGTGGTTAACGGAGATTACCGACACAACTGCAAAAGCATACCCAAGAGCAGCACAAGATCAACATAAAAATAACGTTAATCGTCTTATGTCCCATTATAATCAAAAGGCAAATCATCATCAAAGCCAGATTGAAGATATCATCTATTCTCGACACGCGACACACGCGACGGCTGATGTTAATAACCGTGCTCAGGATTGGTGGCACGATCCAAAATATGAAAGAGCGTTGAATAAAGCCCATAATGATATGAAAAAAGGTACGCTTAAGAAAACGGATCCAGAATTGCACCACCACATGACGATGGCAAATCACTATCAAGACCAACATAAGCGCGTTGCTGACGCAGATTCTGCAGAACCACACGGTAAAGCATCTCCCGAACAGATGAAAAAGGTGGCTGCTGAACTACGTAGGGTTGACAGATAGATTGGCCAAATGAGGCCGTTCTGGCTACGATAACTAAGACTAAAGGAAAAGTGTATTATGTGCATCGCAATTGCGATGCACATTCCAGAATGGTCTTTGGAATTTGCAAACCAAGATAGTTCTATATTGAAAAGGACAATCCTTAATGGCACGACGTAACAAATCATTTCTCCAGCAACTGCAGGATCGTACAATGTCAATTGGTCGATCAATCGCAGCAGCACGTGATGCTTTGCGCGCTGATGTTGAATTGGCTATAGGTGGTAAAAAGTTTCAGGATAAGAATCAGTTCCTCAAGGCATATAAAGAACTGTCAAGCATACAGAAGAGCGAGAACATTCTTGACCGTGAGGCAGAAGATGGTGTTGCTCCTGTTACTCGTATGCGCCAAACATTTCTGAAAAACACTGTTGCGCGCAAAGGTTACAAGACAGTGAATGGTCGCTCATTAACAAGTACCACACATGTCGGTAAGCTTATGATGTATGTTTATGATGCCAAGTACAAAGATGTGCTGCCATATTATGATGCCTTTCCACTAATCTTTCATATCAAGCCATTACCAAATGGTAACTTCATGGGTCTGAACATTCATTATGCTCCACCAAAGGCTCGTGCTTTGCTAATGGATAGTATTGTTGATAAAGTCATGAAAGATCCAAGCAAGCGTCAGGGTATTACATTTGTTCAGCTTCAGAAGGCGGCAAAGAATAAAATATTTGAGTCATGTATCAAGCAATATATACCTGGTCGGGTGATGACAAATGCTGTTGAGATACCAGAAGAAGCTTGGGCAACATACATGTTTTTGCCACTGGCTGATTTTAGAAGCCCATCAGGTGGTAAAGCAAAAGGCTTGCGTAAGAAAGTTTATAGTGATAGTCAAAGAAGATTTTAATTTCAAGAGGTCAATACCTATTATACACGGTTTTGTAAACTTGTCAAGAGAAAAATGCAATAATAAGCAAAAAAGTAGAGTTTCCGATGGGTTTTAATATCGATGATTTCAGAAGCAAAGCCAATCTTAATGAAGGCTATTTGCACACAAACAAGTTCAAGCTTCTGATTACACCCCCGGCAGCAATGGCCGGAACAGATGCCGGTCAGGTTGCACGTGAGCTTGAGTTCTATATCAATACAGCACGTATTCCTGGATATACGGTTGCTGCTAGTGATTATTTCCGATTTGGTTATGGTCCTGCACAGAAGCAAGCAGTTCGTGCTAACTTTGTTCCATTGCAGATTATGGTGGATGTGTCTGGTAATATGAAGACACTTGAGTTCTTTGAAGCATGGATGCAATCTACAATTCCACATGATCGTGGAACAACCGCATCTGGCATTAGTGGTGGCACATCATTTGGTGGTGCAGATAATAGTGGTCAGTTTAGCTATGACGTTTCATTTCGTGACGAATATGTCTGTGATGTCCGCCTTCAAGTGTTCAATCAGGAAGGTCGTAAAGTCAAGACATATATATTTCGTGAGACATACCCAACAGATATGAATTTGCCTGATATGAGCTGGGCAAAAGGCTCTATTCAGCAAGCCACTATTCAGTTAGCATACTTAGATTGGCAAGTACTGCCAGGCGAACAAGAAGACAATATTAATGCTGGAGATGGCATTACAACTTAACAGAGGAATATAATATGCTGCCAAAAATCGAACACCCTTCCTTTTTTGTTGATCTACCCTCAAATAAGAAAAAAGTTGAACTTCGACCAATGACAATCAAGGAAGAGAAGATCTTGCTTGTTGCAAAGGAAGACGATGATGATGATGCAGTACTGCGTGCTATTGTCAAAGTTCTTCAGTCATGTGTTGTCAAGGAAACGAAAATTGATGATCTGCCAATGTTTGATATTGAATGGTTGTTCATGAAGCTTCGGGCACAGTCTGTATCAAACGTCGTTGATCTTGTTGTTACTGAATCAGAAGATGTTAAGCATGATATTGAAATCAAGCTTGACTTGGTCAAGATGAAGTATCCAAAGGACGTTAAGGACAATATTGCAGTATCTGCAGACATTGCTGTTAAGCTCAAGCACCCACCTGTTAGCCTTTATCTCTCTGAAGAATACACAAAGCTCGAAGATGGCGATGCACGTCTGAGCTTGATGCTTGTCGAATCTATTGATGCCATTTCGGGTGTTGATATGTCACAGATCAAAAAAGACGAGTTGTCAGCATGGGTCAATGATATTCCTGCAACTGCCTTTGAAAAGATCAATAAGTTCCTGACAGACACACCACGCATGGAACTGATCAAGAAGTACAAAGATAGTAAGGGTGAAGAACAACAGCTTGTGCTAGGTAGTCTAACTGATTTTTTTACTCTTTGATGGCTTATAATAGCCTTGGAAACTATTATCAGTTATCATTTAGCTTCATCTTTGTGAATAAGTTCTGTGATATGAATACATATGAAAACATGTATCCATTTGAGCTGCAACTCTATACAACAATGCTAAAAAATCATTATCAAGAAGAGTCGGATAAGCGAAAGCAACAAGATTCTCTTCTGCGCAAGATGACATAGTCATATAAATAATCCTCAGTTATAGGAGGCTGATTATATGGCTAAGAAACCAATAAAAAAGAAATCACAACCAAAAGTTGCACCAGCAGAAAAAAAGTCAAAAGTTGATCCAAAGACAACTATTGATAATACTTCTGGTGCACTTATTGATTGCTTGACCGGTGATAAGAAAGTCACAAAGCTTTTACCTCCTACTCTTTTTAAGATCGATGTCGAAGATGATATCGGTGAGATTCAAGATCCACTCACAAGACTTCTTCAGCCATTTGGTAATCGTGATTTATCATCCACCAAAATAACAAACACATCTTCTATCACAGACGTTGATGCAAAGTTTAGCAGCATTGCATTTAAACTGTCATCACGTATTGATATGATTGATGGTGGTCTTACAAATCTCAATAAGAAATTCGATGGTGCGATAAGTCAGCTCAACAAGAAATATGAAGCAGAGCATAAAAGCTCTGTTCAAAACTATCGCAAGTTAGAAGCACAACTGTCTGATATCAAGCAATCTAATTATGGTAGGGGTGGTCTTCAAACAAAGGGTGGACAGAAAATCACTGGTGGTGGTACACGCTTGCCGTTTAGTGGCGCTGATCTTGCTGCAATGGCTATTTTGGTTTTTCCACATCTAAAGAAAAACTATCTTGATCCGTTCTTTGCAAAATACGACAAAGAAATTGACAATCTAACAAATAGCATTGCTGACAATCGTGCAGCAGTTGAAGCAACACGCAAAGCGGCAAGAATAACATCAGGCGCTGTAACAGCAAGTCGTACTGTTGCTAAAGGGGTTGGAGCTGCTGTACAAGCCGTAACACCAAAAACACCGGCGCCAAAAACACCAACACCAAAAACACCTGCACCTAAGACGTATGGCACACCAGGTACTAGTACCTCATTTACAGGTGCACCACAACCAACTCCTGCGTCAACTGCTAAACCAAAATTAAAAAAGGTACCATTGGGCGCAATCATCAATAATAAGTTGACTCGCTCTGCCTTTGGTATGCTTCTTAAAAAGCTGCCTGTTATTGGTTTGGGAGCAGCTATGATTGATGCCGGTGTGAGAATCGGAAGAGGCGACAGGCAAGGCGCGGCTTTAGCAGCCGGTTCAGGTTTAGCAGGTATGCTTCCTGGTGTCGGTACTGTTACTAGTTTTGCCGCAGATTTAACTCTTATTGCTCATGATATCTTTAAGGAAGTGCATGGCCGTCATCCAGACCTAACTGACCCTGAAGATATAAAAGAAATGGGTCGTATCTATGAGCACATAGGAAAGACCAGAAAGTCCAATGAAGCTTACATAAAGGCAGAGATCAATAAGGCCAACAACCAAGCATTGCGCCAGAGTGACGAAAAGACATTTAGGGCAGCAATGGCAAAAACCGGTCAGATGCGTCGTGGTCAATACACTGGCATGGGGATGGATGAGCAAGTAGCATCAACAACCAAAGGTGGTTATTTGTTCGGTATGATTGGTGGAACTAAGGTACCTGGTAAGACCATTACACTCGATCAGACTAACAAATCAACTCCTAGACAGACTAAGATATCAACACCTAGACATACTAACAAACCACCAGCATATGACATAAACATGGGTCGTATGAATCTTGGTGCAAAAGGCGTTCCTGGAACTGCAGCTGGTTCTAGTAACTATATGGCACAGTCTGCTGGAGCAGCCGGAATGATTAATCCATCTCTTCCGATGCAAAGACAAATGGCAATGATGCCACCTTTGCCAACAATGAAACCACATCCATTATCATTTGCTAGCAACTCATTCCGTGAACGTGTATATCAGCAGAAATCACAGTTCATGCAGTTTGGTGCATTGCCCAGTGGTTTTGAAAACGTCATGGGTAATCGTGGTATCCTTGGCAAACCAGTCATGGTCGCTGCGTCTGGTGCACAGCCATTTGGCGGTGGCTTCGGTGGCGGTGGTGGTCGCAGTGGTTACAGCGGCGGTTACAGCGGCGGTTACAGCGGCGGTTCTAGTTCGGGTGGGTCTAGTTCGGGTGGGTCTAGTTCGGGTGGTCCTAGCCAACCATTCACATCTGCACAAAAACCAAGCGATTTTGTTCCCGGTAGA
>Ga0255759_10005761_pt1 | contig 10550 bp, 10 predicted proteins | sample 101ome_20_FD_179959 | JGI IMG/M metagenome (GOLD analysis project Ga0255759, IMG submission 179959) | Coastal salt marsh microbial communities from the Groves Creek Marsh, Skidaway Island, Georgia - 101404AT metaG (version 2) | ecosystem: Environmental > Aquatic > Marine > Intertidal zone >...
AGAAGTGGATGGCCACTTGGGTCGAATCATGACCGACATCCACAGTTCTTGTGTTAAGTATGGAACCAGAGAAGACGGTTCTGTAGATTATGTACAAGGCGCTAACATTGCCGGTTTTGTCAAGGTAGCAGATGCTATGCTTGATCAAGGTGTGGTGTAAGCAGGACCAAATATTTGAAATAAAACGGGCGCCCATTGGGCGCCCGTTTTGTTTAAAGCCATTACGTATTTATCCCAACCACCAGCGTTGCACCTGATCAATGCAACCTTCGCGATGGGTTATATGCCCCATATGTCCTGATGGAGAGGTATACCTAATTCCGATAGATTTCGTTGACCACCATTGTTCAACACTTTCAAATGGAATTACGGTATCTGCCTTGCCGGCAAAAACCGCGATGTCCTGAGGTTTAAGATGAGGTGGAGGGGCGTGCAGGATATGAGTACGATCCGTACGCGCTTTCATTCCCAAAATTGCCGCCACGATTCCTTCTGTACTCAACTCAAGACTTTGCTCAATCTGTGAGTTGATTTCATTTTTGTATTTGAGCCGCATTTCAGGATCGAAAAGTTGTGGTATGGAGGCACGCACAAAGGAATTTTTATTTTGCTGAACCAGCTCAGCAGCCTTGTTTCGCATGAGTTTGCGCTCTGCGGAATCGGCCAATGGCGTGGAGAAGAAGAGCCCAATTTTGGAGAGAAACTCAGGATATTTTTCAGCGCATGCCAAGGCAACATAACCGCCCATGCTATGCCCGAGTATGCATACTTTTTCTAGGTTTAGATTAGCACAAACAAACCACACGGCCTCTGCCATGAGTTCCATGGTATGAATCTTGTCAAAGCAATCGCTTTGGCCATGGCCAGGTAAGTCGATGAGCAAAACATCTCCGTTCTTCCTCCAAGCGGGTAGAAGTTGCTCCCACATGCGTGAATCTTCCATAAACCCGTGCAAAAGCACAAGTGTCGGAACCTCGGCCGCTTCATTGTGGAGGTACTCGAAATGAATTTGTCCGCTTTTGAAAGGGAGCTTTGGCATTTACTTGGCCATAAAAGCTTCGATTTCCTCAACGGTCTTAGGAATGGCACGTGTCAAGTTCTCATGACCGTCTTTGGTGATGACGATGTCGTCCTCGATACGAATACCTAAGCCCTCCTCAGGTAAATAAATCCCTGGTTCTACAGTAAACACCATGCCTTCTTCAACAGGAATTGTCCATAAGCCGTAGTCGTGAACATCCAATCCGAGGTAGTGGCTCGTGCCGTGCATGAAGTACTTCTTGTACGCAGGCCAAGCCGGATCCTCATTTGCTACATCTTCTGCTGTTATGAGGCCTAATTTTAAAAGCTCCTGAGTCATTAACTCACCCACTTTCTTGTGGTAATCATCTAGCATGATACCCGGACGTAAAAGCGCAATGGCGCCATCGTGTACAGCCAATACGGCGTTATAAACTTCTGCTTGTCGTGCCGTGAACTTTCCATTTACTGGGAAGCATCGCGTTACATCACAGGTGTAATTGCCATACTCGGCACCAACATCGAACAGCACCAAATCACCGTCTTGGCATTGATCGTTATTTTCGATGTAGTGAAGAACGTTCGCGTTATTTCCTGCGGCAATAATTGGAGTATAAGCAAATCCGCGGCTGCGGTTCATCAAGAACTCATGCATGAATTCGGCCTCCAATTCGTATTCCCATACACCCGGCTTCAGAAACTTGAGTACACGCTCGTAGCCTTTAATCGTAATATCTGCTGCTTGACGCATGACCACCAATTCGTTTTCGCTCTTTGTGCCACGAACTCTGTGCAGAATGGGTTGGCTACGCTCAAATTCATGCGCATGGAATTTTTCTTTGATCCATTTATTCATGCGGTCTTGGCGCAATTCGGTTTCTACATGTGCACGAAGATGTTCGTTGCCATTCAAGTAAATCCGTTCAGCGTTAACGGCCATTTCGTTGAAAACGCGCTCAAATTCGGATAACCAGAAGACCGTCTTGATGCCACTGATTTCGAAAGCTTCGTCTTTTGTATACTTCGCTCCTTCCCAAACGGCAATAAGGTCATTCGTTTCTTTGAGAAACAGCACCTCTCGTAGGCTCTCCTTGTGTGCGTCTGGAAACAATACCAAAATACTTTCCTCTTGGTCGGCTCCACTCAGGTATAAAATATCACTATGCTGTTTGAAGGGCAAGTGAGCGTCTGCGCTTGTTGGGTACATGTCGTTGGAAGTGAAGATGGCCAGTGAATTTGGCTTCATCATTCCTGTGAACTTCGCTCTGTTCTCAATAAAAATCTCGCGATCAAGTTTGTGGTATCTCATGATAGGTTCTGACTATATTAATTTAGAATAGTTCTATTGTGATTTTAATCACTTCATTGGCTCAATCAAAAGTCTGTGCCGTAAATTTGACAGGCTAAAATTAGGCTATTAAACTTTAAAATCGCTTATGGCATCAACATCAAAAGGGCTTTTCGGCTCTTCCCTAGCCCGCAAGTACTGGATGGCGGCTACTGGATTGTTTTTGTGTACGTTTTTGGTAGGACACTTACTGGGTAACCTTCAACTCTTTGTTACAGGCGAAGAAGGTAAGCTCGCGTTCAATGAATACGGGCACTTTATGACAACATTCCCTGTGGTGAAAATCCTTTCATACCTCACGTATGCATCTGTATTGCTGCACACAGTGGACGGCATAATGCTCGCACGTCAAAACAGAGCAGCTCGTCCTGTAGGATATGTTAAAGAAAATCAAGCGGCTAATGCTTCTTGGGCTTCGCGCAAGATGGCACTTCTTGGGCTGCTCACTTTGTTTTTCATTGTCGTACACATGAAGAGTTTCTGGTACGAAATGCATTTCGGAAGTTTAGGCATGGATGCCAATGGCTACAAAGACCTTTGGACCATCACAGTTACTGCTTTTGAGCAGTGGTGGTACACTGCTTTCTATGTACTTGCTCTAATAGGTTTGGCCCTTCACTTGAGCCACGGTGCCTCGAGCGCGTTCCAATCGCTAGGTATTAACCACCCGAAATACACACCGCTAATCAACAAAGTGATGACTGCTTTCGCATGGCTTATTCCTGCAGGCTTCATCGCGGTAGCGGTATTCTTATTTGTTGTTCAACCTGGTCAAGCACTTTAATTCTCTTACTATGGCATTAGATTCTAAGATTCCAGCAGGCCCATTAGGCGAGAAGTGGACAAAACATAAAGGCGAGATTCCATTGGTATCGCCTGCAAACAAAAGATTAATTGATGTAATCGTAGTAGGTACCGGTCTAGCCGGTTCTTCTGCAGCAGCTTCTTTGGCTGAGATGGGTTACAACGTGAAAGCATTCTGTTTCCAGGATTCTCCACGTCGTGCACACTCGATCGCAGCTCAAGGTGGTATTAACGCGGCGAAGAATTACCAAAACGATGGGGATTCGGTCTACCGTCTCTTCTATGATACGATCAAAGGTGGTGATTACCGTTCAAGAGAGGCCAACGTGCACCGTTTGGCTGAGGTAAGCCGCAATATCATTGACCAGTGTGTCGCTCAAGGTGTTCCTTTTGCGCGTGATTACGGTGGTCTGCTAGACAACCGCTCATTCGGTGGTGTTCAGGTGAGTCGTACGTTCTACGCTAAAGGTCAGACAGGTCAACAATTATTGTTAGGTGCCTACTCTGCATTGAACCGCCAGATTGCTAAGGGTCGTGTCAAAATGTATGCACGTCATGAAATGCAAGAGCTCGTTGTAGTCGACGGCAAAGCCCGTGGTATCATCGCGAAGAACTTGGTAACCGGTGAGTTTGAGCGTCATAGTGCACACGCGGTACTGCTTTGTACGGGTGGGTACGGTAACGTATTCTTCCTATCGACCAACGCTATGGGATCGAATGTGACTGCTGCTTGGAAAGCACACCGCAAGGGTGCATTCATGGCAAACCCATGTTTCACACAGATTCACCCGACCTGTATTCCAGTAAGTGGTGAGAACCAAAGTAAGTTGACCTTAATGTCGGAGTCATTGCGTAATGACGGTCGCATTTGGGTGCCAGCCAAAAAAGAAGATGCAGAAGCCATTCGTGCGGGTAAACTTCACCCGAACGATATTGCTGAAGAAAATAGAGATTACTACTTGGAGCGTCGATACCCTGCTTTCGGTAACCTAGTTCCTCGTGATGTTGCTTCTCGTGCAGCTAAAGAGCGTTGCGATGCCGGCTACGGTGTGAACAAAACAGGTGAAGCAGTTTACTTGGATTTTGCAGCAGCGATTATGCGATACGGTGCTGAAGAAGCACATGTTAAGGGGGTAAACAACCCATCGGATGCAGATATTAGAGCATTGGGTGAGAAGGTTGTTGAAGCCAAATATGGCAACCTTTTCCAAATGTATGAGAAGATTACTGCGTCTAATCCATACAAGGAGCCAATGAAGATTTATCCAGCGGTGCACTACACAATGGGTGGCCTTTGGGTAGACTACAACTTGATGACGACTGTTCCAGGATGTTTTGCCTTAGGTGAGGCTAACTTCTCTGACCACGGTGCCAACCGTTTAGGTGCATCTGCATTGATGCAAGGTCTTGCAGACGGATACTTCGTAGCTCCATATACCGTGGGAGAATTCTTGAGTAAGGACATCCGTACCGGAAAAATCCCTACGGATTCACCGGAATTCGAAGAAGCAGAAAAAGCAGTTCGCGAACGCACGGAAAAATTCATCAATAACAACGGTACAAAATCTGTTGACTTCTTCCACAAACGTCTGGGTAAGATCATGTGGAACGAGGTAGGTATGGCGCGTAATGAAAAAGGACTGAAGCAAGCGATTGCTGATATTCAAGCATTGCGTGAAGAGTTCTACAAAGATGTGCGAGTGCTAGGTTCTGCAAATGGCATGAACCCTGAACTAGATAAAGCAGGCCGCGTAGCAGACCTCATCGAGCTAGGTGAGTTGATGGCAAAGGATGCACTAGAGCGCAACGAAAGTTGTGGCGGTCACTTCCGTGAAGAATACCAAAGTGAAGAAGGTGAAGCCCTCCGCGACGATAAGAATTTCGCTTTCGTAAGTGCATGGGAATTCACCGGCGTACCGGCAGAAGCTAAACTTCACAAAGAAGAGTTGACTTTCGAGAATGTTGAACTGAAGACACGTTCTTACAAATAATTCAGACTATGGAATTAACATTAAAGATCTGGAGACAATCAGGCCCTGAAGCAAAGGGTGAAATGAAAACGTACCCTATTTCTGGTGTAGAAGAGGACATGAGTTTCCTCGAAATGCTGGATTACCTAAATGATCAATTGATCGAGCAAGGCATTGAGCCTGTAGTGTTCGACCACGATTGTCGTGAAGGGATTTGTGGGATGTGTTCGCTCTTCATCAATGGAGAGGCACATGGACCGGGCCGTAAGGTGACCACTTGTCAATTGCACATGCGCGAGTTCAAAAGTGGTGATACCATCTACATTGAGCCGTTCCGTGCAAAGGCGTTCCCTATCATTAAAGATTTGATGGTAGATCGTTCTGCTTTTGATCGCATTCAACGTGCCGGTGGATTTATCTCAGTAAACACATCGGGTAACACGATCGATGCGAACGCTATTCCTGTACCAAAGGAAAATGCAGACAAGGCATTTGATGCTGCAACCTGTATCGGTTGTGGTGCTTGTGTTGCGACTTGTAAGAACTCTTCGGCAATGTTGTTCGCATCAGCGAAAATCAGCCAGTTCTCTTTGTTGCCACAAGGTCAGCCTGAAGCTAAAGAGCGTGTGTTGAACATGGTTCACCAAATGGACCTTGAAGGGTTCGGTAACTGTACCAACACTGGTGCATGTGAGGTGGAATGTCCAAAGGGCATTTCCCTGGAAAACATCGCACGTATGAACCGCGATTACTTGTTCGCTTCTTTGAGCAGCAACAAATAAGATTCTAAACTTAGCTGCAAGGCTAACACATCAAAAACCCCGACCGCAAGGCCGGGGTTTTTTTATGCTCTTGGTCGAACAGGGATGTATATGTCCTCTTCAGAATTTGGGTCTTCGTTTTTGTAGTTCGAACCTAATCTTTCGAAGTGTGGGCGGTCGTCCAGCTCCCATGGGCTGTTCGGAAGCCATTGACTATAGATATAGCGCCACACAGTAGAGTCACTGCTCATTCCCTTGTAGTGAAATACGGCATAGGTGCCCGCTGGAATTTCTAGGTGCTCAAATCCGTCATTTGATCCGTTCACTTCCGCTCCGCCCCAATACGTAAAGCTCGGATCTGCCGTTGGGCCGAAGACCGGAATGCCTTCAAACGAGCGCAAAGAAATAAGGTCGCCATTGCAGCGGTTGCTTACTTGGGATAATTTAGGCATCACTTTGGGCCATAAGGTCCAAGGGGTGAAGGAACGCAGGGTCATGGGAGCAGACGCTCCGCAGAGTAAGGCACCCTCGAAAGTAACAATACTGGGTTCAATCATTACCCCAATATACTGCTAGTCGTTCAATTTTAGAACTGCCAAGAAAGCGCTTTGAGGAATCTCAACATTACCGAGCTGACGCATGCGCTTTTTACCAGCTTTCTGCTTCTCTAGAAGTTTACGCTTACGAGAAATGTCACCACCGTAACATTTTGCGGTTACATCTTTGCGCAGTGCACTGAGCGTTTCACGAGCGATAATTTTATTTCCAATTCCCGCCTGTATGGCAATCATGAACTGCTGCCTTGGGATGAGTTCTTTTAGTTTTGCACACATCTTTTTACCGATGTCGTATGCGTTGTCTTTATGAATCAAAGCACTCAAAGCATCCACGGGCTCACCATTGAGCATCACATCAACTTTCACAAGGACACTTTGCTTGTAGCCGATGGGGTGGTAGTCAAATGACGCGTATCCTTTAGATATCGTTTTGAGACGATCGTAGAAATCAAAAACAATCTCTGCCAATGGCATGTCAAAGCTTAACTCTACGCGATCGCTTGTTAAATATGTTTGATTGGTCAATTGGCCACGCTTACCAATACAGAGGTTCATTACCGGTCCCACAAAATCTGCGCTGGTAATGATCTGTGCTTTGATATACGGCTCTTCCATGTAATCCATCTTGGTAGGATCTGGGAAATCACTCGGGTTTTGTACCCAAATGGCAGTATCCGGCTCCTTCTTCATGTAGGCCTTGTAGCTAACGTTTGGTACCGTTGTGATTACGGTCATATTGAACTCCCGCTCAAGGCGCTCTTGGATAATTTCCATGTGCAGCATTCCTAAGAAACCACATCGGAATCCAAAGCCAAGGGCAGCCGAAGTCTCCGCTTCGAAGGTTAACGAAGCATCGTTCAACTGAAGTTTTTCAAGTGAATTACGAAGTTCTTCGAACTCTTCAGTTTCTACGGGATATATACCCGCAAATACCATTGGCTTCACCTCCTCAAATCCAGCAATCGCCTCAGTGGCAGGATTTGAAACGGAAGTGATGGTATCTCCAACCTTGACTTCTTTTGCTTCTTTGATCCCTGAAATGATATATCCAACATCTCCAGTCTTGATTTCTTTGGCTGGTGATTGCTTGATCAGATTGATCCCAATCTCGTCTGCTTCGTACTGTTTGCCGGTGGCCATAAACTTCACCCGCTCGCCGCTTTTAATGCTTCCGTTCACCACCTTGAAGATGGCTTCGATGCCGCGGAATGGGTTGTAGTGGCTGTCAAAGATCAATGCTTGTAATGGGGCATCGGGATCTCCAACGGGCGCTGGTACGCGCGCAATAATAGCATCCAAAATTTCCTGAACCCCCTGGCCAGTTTTTGCCGAGGCGTGAAGAATGTCTTCGCGGTCGCAACCAATGAGGTCGATGATTTGATCACCTACTTCTTCCGGGTTCGCGGAGGGGAGGTCAATTTTATTTAAAATCGGAATGATCTCGAGATCGTGCTCGAGGGCCAAGTACAAATTTGAGATGGTCTGTGCTTGAATACCTTGGGCTGCATCCACAATCAATAAGGCACCTTCACATGCAGCAATGGAACGTGAAACTTCATAGGAGAAATCGACGTGTCCTGGAGTATCAATGAGGTTCAACGTATACTTCGTTCCCTCTTTCTCATAGTACATCTGCACGGCATGAGACTTGATAGTGATACCGCGCTCACGCTCAAGGTCCATGTTGTCCAAGAGCTGATCTTGTTTTTCACGGTCGGTAACGCTTTTGGTAACGTCTAACAATCGGTCCGCCAAAGTGGACTTACCGTGGTCGATGTGCGCAATGATGCAAAAGTTGCGGATGTGTTTCATATGGGGCAAAAATAAGCTATAACCCGCCTTCTCGCACTTTCTTTGGAAGCTTTTGCCAAACGAGATTATAGCTGGTTAGAATGAGCTGCTGAATCAAAGTTCCAGAAGCATATTCTTCTGCAATAACGGTGTTCCAATGCTGCTTGTTCATGTGGTACCCGGGAATAATCCAAGGGTACGTTTCCCGTAACTCAAGGTTGGTTTCAGGGAGGTTTTTCAGGTTCATCCGCGCCGGCTGTTCATCGAGACTTAGGCTTGCAAACATCTTTCCATGCACCTTGAATACTAGCGTGTATTCATCGAATGGAAGATGTTCAGTTGCATGCGGAAGGGAGAGGGCATAGTCCCTTAAAGTTTCATGATTCATGAGGTTGAAATTACAACACTATCTTAGTGGAATGCAAAAGATCTGGGACATCGAAAATTGGGATCGGAAATCGGCCTACGAATTCTTTAAAACCTTTGAGGACCCCTATGTGGGTGTTCAAGTGAATTTGGATTGTACAGCCTTCGTTCAACAGTGCAATATGAATTCCTACAGCACGCACCATGCCCTACTTTACGCGGTAATCAAGGCGGCAAACGATTACGAGCCAATGAGACTGCGTCGTACAGAAGAGGGTGTAGTCCTTCACAATAGCATTGACATAGGTTGTTCGGTCATGCAGCGCGGCACTAAGGCCTTTGTTTTTGCGTATTATCCTTGGATTGGAGATGAGTTGGTGTCCGATTTTATTTTTCGAACCCAACAAATTACGGTCCAGGCAGCCGAAGGAATTCCATTCGAAGACCGCCCTGAACGAACCAACTTGATATACGGTACGACCTTACCATGGCTTTCATTCACGGGTTTTAAGCATCCTAGAAAAGGCGGGAATCATAGTGTTCCAAAGATTGTATTAGGGAAGATAACCTCGCAATCGGGTCGATACGTGTTGCCGTTCCAACTTGAGGTAGACCATGCCTTGATGGATGGCATACACATGAGTGAATACTTAGAAATTCTGCAAGAAAATTTAAATCGACTCTAAGAATTCCTCTTGGTCGAGATGATCCATCGGATCCCAAACCAGCGATTCAAAGTTTTGGATTTCGTCTTCAACGACTGTGATTCCTTCACTTGCGAGTAGGTCTTCCATTACCGTGCTTCCCCCGAAAAAGTGTTTGCCGGTGAGCAATCCCTTTCGGTTGACCACGCGATGTGCTGGAACGGAAGTGTCGTTGTGCGAAGCGTTCATGGCATAGCCCACAACTCGGGCTGAGCGCCCGGTGCCTAGGAAGCGAGCGATGTGGCCGTAGGTACTCACGCGCCCCTCGGGGATGAGGCGGACGACTTTGTAAACTCGGTCAAAGAACTCGCTGGCCATTTATTTCTTGAAATTTGCCCAATGTGCCATGGCATCTTCTATGCCATCGAGCTTGAAGCGTAAGTAGGTCGTTGCCTTGCCTTGCTCTAGCCACATAGTTTCATAGTGAGTGACCACATCAAATAAGATTCCTTCATTTGGCAAAATCTGCTCGTGAATGTTATGGTAGGCTTCTTCCACTTCAAGTCCGAGCATTTGAATAATGCCATGCGTATATCCGTGGAGGTACTCGCTATCACATTTGAGATTCACTGTGCCGCCGGGCTTTAAAAACTTTCGGTAGCGCATCAGAAATTCAGGGTGAGTCAGACGGTGTTTGGCACGTTTGTATTTGATCTGAGGATCCGGGAAGGTGATCCAGATTTCATCCACTTCATTCGGCCCAAAACACTCGTCAATCCAGTCGATTCGAGTACGTAAGAAAGCTACATTGTTTAAACCTTCTTCTGTGGCCGTTTTGGCCCCGCGCCACAATCGTGCGCCTTTTATATCTACACCAATGTGATTTTGATCAGGATTTCTACGGGCCAATTCGACGGTATATTCACCTTTACCACAACCGAGCTCGAGGACGAGGCCGTTGGTGTTTCCAAATTGTTCTTTTGCCCAGTTTCCCTTGATGGCCAAACCTTTGCGAGCCTGTTCTGAGCTCGGTTCGACAACGCAGGACATCTGCTCTATCTCACTGAATTTTCTGAGTTTGTCTTTTCCCATGCCGCAAAAGTAGGAGTTATTGCGCCACCTTGGAATGCGCTGCTATGGTATTGCCCAATTCTTCGGGTAAAATATCCTTTGCTACTATGATTCCGTCAGGATCGACTAATATGTTTTGTGGGATGGCGTGAATACCATAGGTCTTGGCGACTGGACATTTCCATCCTAATAGGTCAGATACTTGAGGCCAAGTTAAG
>Ga0255759_10005764_pt1 | contig 10548 bp, 6 predicted proteins | sample 101ome_20_FD_179959 | JGI IMG/M metagenome (GOLD analysis project Ga0255759, IMG submission 179959) | Coastal salt marsh microbial communities from the Groves Creek Marsh, Skidaway Island, Georgia - 101404AT metaG (version 2) | ecosystem: Environmental > Aquatic > Marine > Intertidal zone > Salt...
CTTCCATCATGTGCTGGCGTACCAACTAAAATCTTTTTCATAACATACTTTTAAAAATTTTATTAGTCAGAAAGTGCTGTTACATCAAATTCATCATCAGTTGTTTCTGCAGCTGGTTCTACTTCTGGATGAGTAGACTCGTATTGACTGTCATAAACATTGTTCCAATGTGAAATTGGTAGTAAAGCGACTAATTCTGATTTAGTAAAAGCACTTGGAGCTTTTAAAGCAAACTTTTCTTCTCCTTCTTCAGTTTGGTGTATTTCCTGAGAATATTCTGATTTGTATTCATTTTTCTCATAAGAATAAGTTATGTCCCATCTTACTACATTACCGTCTGTATTTGTAGTAGGAACTGCTTTTTCAAGTGTTTTTGTTGCGTCATCTGAATGTGCCATATATATGTCTCCTTAATTATAACTATAGTTATATACTATTTATAATAACTGCTTCTACAGTTTATCATAGTTTTTTCTTACATTTTTAGTTAATCTACTGTGTGGTGCAAACGGCCATCCAGTGATAACTATACGTTGTCCTGTGCAATTTTCAACTAAATGAAAGTGACCTGTTTTCATTATTACACAAGTATTTTTTTTAGGTGTGATACGATAATTAAAGTCTGGTAAGACTAAATCACCATCTGTTTCATCAGTTAGATAAAACATAAACACACAGTCACCATAAACAACAGGTAGTTCTTTATGTAACTTATAAAAGGATTTATTTGGAACAAAACGTTTTGTTACAAACTGTAAAGAACTCATACCTGTTGTTTGAGTGGTTTTATTAAATAAGACTTTATATTGTTTGTTTAATTCAGACAATATAGGATTAGTAAATTCAGGTCGATAACGTATTGCGTCAGCGTAAGCTTCGTAATGGGTATCTTTTTGTTCTATTTCAACAAGACCATGATGATTACTATACTCTAAAATCTTATCAATAAATTCGTTAGTTAAAAAGTTTTCATTTTTCCATAAAACATCTTTAACTTCTTCTTGCCACATTACTCCTTAGCACACCTTACTTCTTTTTCTTTGTAATTGTTGTATAAACTTTCAAAATTACTAAAAACTTTTTCAGGTTCTACCATTACATTTCTAGGATCATTTGGATCAAATTTATTATTGTTCCATTTTGCACCCATATGAAATTGTAAATTAGTGTGATGAGTATAACCAAACTGTGTCCATTTAGTACTTCCCCATATTACTATGCCTCTTTTTTTAACAGAAGCTGCAAAGTGTTGTAAACAAGAATCAATAGCAATAAATGTACGAGCATCTTTTAGTAACTCATGTAAACCAGACCAATGTAAATTACACTTAATGGTACCTGCATATGCTGGTTCATTTGGTAATGTACAGTCAATAATTGTACATTTAGGATACTTTTGTTTAATTGCGTTAATTACAGTTTGTGCTAACCATTGTGGATAGATACGTCCTGGATTTGTATTATTATATGGTGTATTTGCAGCACCACCATTCCAACCACTTTGGCCACCTGTAAATTGTACAAGTATGTAATCTTCGTTAATTTTATTTTCTGTTTTCCATTTGTCAACTTGAGGTTTTAGATGATCTGTAAACATCTTAGGCACCATTGTAGAATCAAATTCTATGTCATGTAGATTTGAATATGCTTCTATTAAATGTTGATTACCAAATTGAAAATTAGATTTATATGGCTCAGAATAATATATATTATTTGAGTCCATTATTCGTTTGTCGTTTAAAGGTAAAGTTTGTTCAAATGCAAGTTTAACATTTGGATTGTTTGCAAAGCATTGTACATACGGTGTATATACTTGAATTGGTTGTCCTGCTTTTTCTTTTAGTTTATCTACTAGTGCTGTAAAAGATGAGCATTTGCCCACACCACCTTCAACAATATATGTGTTTAGTTCCATAATTCCTCCATTATATAATTCTATTTATACGTTCTCTAAAGTGTTTATTCTAGTGTATTGTTTTGAGCTATCACACTCAAATTGTTTCTTCTTATGGTTTGGTTGGAAATACAACTGCTTCAATTTCTTCAACAGTTGTTAAATCGTTTGTTATATCTCTAAGTTGTTGTCTGTAATTAGCCATTTCAGTAGACAATGTTCTATCTGATAATGCTAAGTAATCTGTTTCTTTAAGTAGTCTGTTTCTTTTTCTTCTTAATTCTAAAAGAGCATTATCAACTTCAACATTAGAAAATTGAGCTTGTATATCTTCTTTGCTAATTTCTGGTGTTCCTTCTAACCATCTAATTTCACAAGTTTCTATATCACTTCCAAAAACATGAACTTTTGCGTTTGGATTTATTTTTAATATTGCATCAAGTATCATTTTATCTCCTAATTGTGACTTCTTATTTCTGCTAAAGTTGTTCCACTTGTTGTTGTTTCTCTTAATTTAGTTGCCATAAAATATGGTCTACCATTACCATCATTTACAATTCTAAAAACACTATCAGCAGCTTGTGCAAAGAAACCTACATATACATTAGCACCATTTGTATTTCCTGTTGGAACATCAATTATCCAATCAGCACTCATTCCAACATTTGCAAATCCACCATGGTCATCTTCTATGTGTTCAATAATCATTCTATCTTGGGTAAGATTACTTGTGTTAGATGTTGAAGAAAATAATGCCATTTTATAATAGTTACTTCCAACATTCCATCTTAGTCTAACGAAAGCAGTTACTCTGTAAATTCCTGGACTTGGAATTGGTAAAGCTCCTGTTGAAACCATCCAACCTTGAGCTGAACTCTCTACTTGTGTAATTTCTCTAAACACATTGGTTTTATCATCTTCAGTAATAAATGTCTGTGTAAATTTTGCATTACCACTAACATCTAGTTTTTCTGATGGAGAATTTGTACCAATACCTAATCCAGTTGAGTTTGCATGTATATTTAAACCAGGAATTCTTAAACAAGAATGTGAAGTGCTACCTAAAGTAATTTCGTTTGTTGCAGTTGCCGATGATGGTTGTGCTTGAGTTCCTATTACTATTAGATTAGAACCTGATGTTGTGTCAGAACCTGCTTGAAATCCTAAAGCAACATTTTTGGAATTCGTTCCTTGCCACATTGCAGCTCCACCAATAATAACATTACAACTACCAGTTTGATTACTTATATTTGCATCATAACCCAATGTGACATTTCTTTGTCCTGTGGTTAGACTACATGATGCATTGCTACCTATTGCAGTATTACCAAAAGCTGTGGTTCTTTGTAAAGCACATGAACCAACAGCAGTGCTTTTTGTTGTTGTAGTTGCTAAACTGAGAGCTAAATGTCCTACAGCAGTATTGCATGCTCCAGTGGTAGTGCTACACATAGCAAAAAGACCTATTGCAACATTATTAGAACCAGTTGTATTAGATCCTAATGAACTTCTACCTATGGCAGTATTTCCACATCCTATTGTGTTAACACACATAGCTCTACTACCCATAATAACATTGTCTGCACCAGTAGTTGTACATGCACCAGCCATACCTCCAATTGCTACGTTATTAGATGCTGTTGTTTGTTTTTCTAGTGCTTGATTTCCTATAGCAATATTATTACATCCAGTTGTATTTAATCTTAACGCAGTACCACCTATTGCGAGATTACATCCACCTGTTGTATTGCATGATAATGATGAAACACCAATTGCTATATTGCTTATACCTGTTGTATTTGCTAAAAGAGCATTTGCACCAATTCCAACATGTGAACTTGTCAAGTTATTACATAAAGCTCTACAACCTATTGCAGTTACATTTATAGCAGTAACAGCACTGGTATTTGCTTGATATCCAATAGCAACGTTATTTACTCCTGTTGTATTACTGTCTAACGCTAAATTACCTATTGCAATGTTGAAGTTACCTGTTGTATTACCTCTAAATGAAAAATTTCCTAATACTGTATTTTGAGATCCAGTTGTGTTGTTGAGACCAGCACATACACCTATTGCAATCTGAGCATTTTGTTCAGTTTTACAAAGAGCTGCATATCCTATTGCAATATTTTGACATGCTGTTGTAGCATTTCTTAAAGTATGATATCCCATAGATACATTACATAGACCTACTGTATTAGAATATGAAGCATTATAACCTACGGCAGTATTAAAACATCCAGTTGTATTTTGAGCTAAAGATTCATGACCAATTGCTATATTTCTACAACCTATTGTATTGTTAAGTAAAGCAGCACCACCTATTGCAACACTACAACCACCTGTTTGATTTTTTCGTAATGCATGACAACCTATAGCAATGTTATGTTGAGAATTAAAAGTATCTGTTGTGTCTCCAGCATACAAAGCACCAAAACCTATTGCAACGTTATGACATGCCGTAACAGCATATCTTAAAGCATTTGTACCCATAGCAATGTTACCATAAGAACCACCAGAAGTTAATGATGATAACTGTTCACCAGCATTAGCTCCAACTGCTACGTTTGATCCTGAACCACCTTGGGATAATGCACTAGAACCTATAGCAACTTGATCGTGTCCATTTATATTATTTCTCATTGCACCATTACCAACAGCAACGTTGTCATCAATTGTACCACCAGCAGTATCATGTACACTACACTCAGCTGCTAAATATCCAATAAATACGTTTCTGCAACCTTTTGTCAAAAGACAACCAGCTGAACCACCCATAGCAACATTTGTGTGTGAACCACATCCAGTACAACCAACATTTCTTAATGCATTAGCTCCAATAGCAACTGTATTAGAACCACCTTTTAGTAAGGCCGCGAATCCTAAAGCTGTATTGTTTGCTCCACATGTTTCTGGTGATTGAAATGCAGCTATACCTAACACAGTATTACAAGAACCACCACCTGCAAAACCCGTCATTGCTTTATTACCTATTGCAATGTTATTAATACCTGTTGTACCAGAACAGTAAGCGCATGTACCTATAGCAATGTTATTAGCACCTGTTGTATTTTTACATAGAGCATGAAATCCTATAGCAACGTTAGAACATCCTGATGTATTTGCAAATAAAGATGTATTACCTAAAGCAATGTTATTTTGTCCTGTTGTATTTGATCGCATTGAAAAATAACCAATTCCCACGTTACTATTACCAACCGTATTATCTCTCATAGCTGCACAACCAATTGCAATGTTATAACAAGAAGTTGTGTTAGATGTTAAAGCACTTTGACCCACAGCAACATTATAACATCCAACTGTATTATTTTGTAATGAGTTATTACCTAATGAAACGTTAAAACATCCTGTTGTATTTTTCCAAGTAGATAAGTATCCTACAGCAACGTTAAAACTACCACCTGCATTTGCATCACCTAAAGCAGTTGATCCTATTGCAATGTTTCTATCACCAGCAGTTGAATTTATCATTGCACCATCACCTATTGCTATGTTACTACATCCTGTAACGTTAGCTGACATTGCGTTCATACCAACTGCTATATTTCTTTGACCAGTTGTGTTTTTATGCATTGTTCTATAACCTACAGCAGTATTAAATCTTCCTGTAGTATTACAGAGCATAGATTGATCTCCAACAGCAACGTTTGAGTCACCTATTGTATTTTTGAACATTGCCTGAAAACCAATCGCAACGTTTGGTTGACCTGTTGTATTAGCACATAAGGCATTGTATCCTACGGCAACGTTATAATTTCCTGTTGTATTACATTTTAAAGCTGAATATCCAATTCCTACATTGTAACAACCAAAAGTATTACATTCTAAATTGTAAGCACCAAGTGCTACGTTATAGTCACCTGTTGTGTTATTAAATAAACTTTTGTATCCTGCAGCTACTTGACCAAATCCTTCAGTATTGCAATATAATGAATTATGGCCTAGTGCCACGTTTTGTTGACCAATAGTATTTGCTCTCAATGAATCTGTTCCGATAGCCGCATTGTATTCACCAGTTGTGTTTGAATACATTGAGTGATAACCTACAGCAGTATTTTTTTCTCCAGTTGTGTTTGAGTATAATGCTTGATAACCATGTGCTGTGTTATAACTTCCTGCGTCACTTACGTTTGCAACTAAAGCTTGATGACCTACAGCAGTATTATAACAACCTGATACGTTAGAACACATTGCCTGATATCCTATGGCAATATTTCCTAAACCTCCACTATTTGAACATAACGCATTAGTACCAAAATAAATTTGATTACCGTCATTACCTATTTGATGACATGTTGTACCATCACTTATAGTAATTTCACCATCTTCTACATGAAGTTTGGATGCAGGATCTGCTACACCAATACCAAGATAACCAGTAGATTTAAGTGCCATTAATTCAGAATTATTAACATAAAAATGCATATCTGAATTTGAACCAGTTTGTAGTCTTAATCCATATGTAGATTTTAAACAAGTGTCGGTACCATTACCCATACCTATTAGACAAGTAAATTGACCACCACCTGCTTCTAATCTTATTATAGGTGGATTATAACCATCACCAGTTTTTATGTGAAGTTCATCGGTAGGACTTGATGTTCCAATACCTAATCTACCTGCTGTTGTTAATTTCATTAACACATTATCGCTGGGATCAGAAAATCTTAATCCTCCATTAGAAGCAAGAGTGCAAAACATAATTTTTGGTTCATTTGTATGAGCCTGTATTCTTACAAAAGATGGATTACTTCCACTTCTACAAACAGCAATTTCATGGTTGTTTATAGAGTTACCAACAATTAAATTGGTTGGTTCATTTGAAGGTCTTTGTATAATAACATTTTCATTAAAGTCCCAACTGTTAGTTGAATTAGTAAAAGTCAAACATGCACTAGCACCATCTACTATTATACCAGCACCATCAGCTGCAGTTGCGTCAGCAGCTCCTTTTGCAATGCATAGTGTTTTATCTTCTATATCTAAAGTAGCAGTATTAATTGTAGTAGTTGTGCCGTTGACAGTTAGATTGCCACCAATTGTTAAATTACATGCGATAGCTACATTACCAGTGGTTTGAACTGCTAAATTACAACTGTTTGAACCGTTTTCTATAATAATCGCACAACCAGATTGATTTCTTATCCTAAATCCTCCATCACCTGTATGTTGTTGTAAAATAGTACCATTTGAACCTGAATTACATCCTGATGTATCGTCAACAAGTTGTATGGTAGGATAAGATGCTTTATAAACAGTTAATTCTCTATTAGGAGAAGCAGTTCCTATACCAACTCTATTGTTTGTACTATCAACATGTAAAGTATTTGTATCTACTGTTAAATCATTTGTGATAGTAACATTTTGAGAACTGTCAACAGTTAATCCTGTAGCACCACCTGTAATTAAATATAATTCATCTGATCCACCAGCACCAATACCTGTATCACTATCAGTTCTATATGGAATAACAGTTGGATTGGTAGAAGATGCTGTTTCGCCTCTTAACCCAGGACCTCCACCAATAGGTTGATATTGAAATAGGTTAACACCAAATAACCAACTGTTAGTTCCGTTGTGTGTAAAGTTTATGTAATTACCAGAGTTATTTCTATAGATACCTGTATCTGTGTCACCTAAAGAAATAAGTGGAGTTGAAGCACTACCATTTCCACTAAATGTTAAAGAATCTGTAACATTAAAATCACCTGCAGCTGAAGCTACAGTAATTGCGCCTGTATTTGAAATTGTTGCGTCACCTGATGGCGTAACTTTTGATGTTACGTCTGAGCTACTTCCAACAAATATTTCACCATCACTTAACTCTAGGCCCATGTTTTCACGTAATGTTGAAGGACTTTGTAGATCATAAGATCCAAAAGTCATCATTTCTATATCATCATTACTTGCAGGTGCTGTGGTAAATGTAACTTGTGTATTACTTGTTTTTGTAAAGTCTATATCTTCTATAAGTTGAACACCATTTAAAAAGACTAGTAAAGGATTTGTAGAAGTATATCTTAATTGTTTTCCATTGACATCATTACCACTAAAGACCGTAGTAGAACCATCACCAGTATAACGATAACGTTCTATTATACCTGTTTGTTCGGGTGGTGCTACGCCTATATATGTTGCCATTGTTCTCTCTCTATAATATTTATACTATTCGTTAAATATCTATTATTCTCCGTTTAATTGAGCTTCTTGCTCAGCTTTAAAAGTCGCATAAGCATCTTTAACATCTTGTGTCCAGACTGCGTTGCATACTGCTTGAACCTCTGAGTGTTCAGCAGATATATCTGCATCTGGCATTAAAGCATGTCTATGATACTTTCTGGATAGTTCTTCACCATCTTCCATAACTACAATATCTGTTCGCACTTGAACTGATTTGTATTTTCCGACCACTTCGATTTTACCAATCTGTGTCTCTTTAGTTATTGCCATGTGTTGTCTCCTTGTTGTTAAGTTGTTTCATATATAAATGTAGTAGTAAATTGTGTTGTGCTTCCACTTGAAGCAATAAGGTCATCTAAATCTACTGCTGCCCATGTTGTTCCATTAGTAGTCATTATAGCTAATCTAGTTCTATTTGTATTTTCTGATGCAAACAAATCATTAGGTAAACTATATCCAGAAGGTATTCCAACTAGATTACGACTTTTCCAACCTGCTAATGTACTTAATGAGCCACCTTCATCAGAAGAATCATGACCTTTTATAACAAAAGGTAATACAAGATAAGCATCGTCTGTTAATGTTACACCAGTTGTGTCGTATCCATTTCTAACATCTATTGCAAATGTTACAGTTACTAAATTTCCAATTTTAATATAATGACCATAAAAATTTCCTGCTCTTGCTGTTATTGAAATTTCATTTCCAGCACTATCTTGTAATGCAGGTGTAAAATGTCCTTCTTCGTAATCGTCTAATTTGTTTGCTGTGCCTGTGCCACCAACATATAGACCACCACCCAAGTATAGGTCTTTCCATCTGTATGTTGAGTTTCCTAAATCAGTAGCATTATCTTCTCTTGTTTGTGTTTCATCTACAGAAATTATTGAACCTGCTTGACCAAGTAATCCATTTCCACCCGCTCTTGGGTCTAATATAATACCACTTACAACACCACTCCTTGAAAATATACTACCAACTGTTGTTCCATCTTTTCTAAATTGAGCAATATCTCCATCACTTGTTCTTCTATTTAAAATTAAAGCACATTCACTATTTGTTGAAACACCTATATATCCACCACATTCAAAAACCATACCAGTACATGTGTTAGTTGAACCTACAACATTACTAGGAGTAGATTGTGGTGATCCTAAATATACATTACCTAAACCATCAATTTTCATTTTACAAGTGGTATTTGTCCAAAATTCAATACCAAGTGATTGTGATGTAGCTCGATTCATAATTCTTATAGCTTTATCACCGTAACCTTGAATATCATGCCTAGATCCATCAGAAACACCTATAATCAAGTACTGATTACTTACATTTGCTCTTTGTAAACGAATATTACCATGAGTACCAGAAGCTGCAATATCTATGTTGTAAGATGATGTGGGTGATGCTTGATTACCTATACCTAAACATCCAGAAGAATCTATACAAATGTTTGTGCCTGTAATATCAAAACTATTTAAATCTAAATTTCCACCAAGCTGTGGAGTTGTATCATCAACAACATCTCCACCACCACCACTTACTGTTCCAGCAACAAACGCTGACCCATTGTAACATAAAACTTGGCCTGTAGTAGCACCCAAACCTGGTATTCTTAAAGCTGTAACATTTGCATCACCTAAAGTAATTTCGTTACAAACTGTTGCTGAAGATGGTTGAGCGTTGTAACCAATAACTGTATTATTTGATCCTGTTGTTAAAGTACAACCTGCTATATATCCTAATGCTACATTATATTGACCTGTTGTATTACAATATAAAGACAGAGTACCTACTGCTGTATTGCATTGACCTGTTGTATTATTCCAACTTGATTGAGATCCTACAGCAACATTATTATCTCCTGCATTTTTATTAAGAGCTTGAAAACCTAAAGCGACATTATAATTTTGAGATTGATCGGTAGAAAATAAAGTTTGTCTTCCTAAAGCTACGTTATAACTTCCTCTACCGTTTTCAAAAGCAGACCTACCTACTATGGTATTATTTTGACTAGCGTATGAAAGTTTACCTGCTCTAGAACCGATAAATACATTACTTCCTAAAGTGTTCGTGCAACCAGCTTGATGACCTATAAATACGTTTTCTTCATTACTATTTGAATAGCCAGCATAATTACCAATTGCAAGATTACATTTACCAGTAGTAAGACTTAACATAGCTGCTTGTCCAATACCAATATTGTCAATACCTGTTGTATTTTCCTGTAGTGAAGAATTACCTAAACCAATGTTACGACATCCTGTAATATTAGATTTTAAAGAACATGCACCAACAGAAACGTTATAAGAACCTGTTGTATTTGAACACATGCTATGAGCTCCGATAGCTATGTTAGCAAAACCTGTTGTGTTACTTTGCAAAACATTAGAACCAAGAGCAGTAAGTTTTGCGCCTGTAGTATTGTTTCGAGCTGCTTCAGCGCCGAC
>Ga0255759_10005769_pt1 | contig 10539 bp, 14 predicted proteins | sample 101ome_20_FD_179959 | JGI IMG/M metagenome (GOLD analysis project Ga0255759, IMG submission 179959) | Coastal salt marsh microbial communities from the Groves Creek Marsh, Skidaway Island, Georgia - 101404AT metaG (version 2) | ecosystem: Environmental > Aquatic > Marine > Intertidal zone >...
CTCGCTGGGAATGGGTGGACGACCACCCAACCCCACGAGCTCCGCTCTCCGTGATTGTGAATGAGTGGGCTGAGCAGCTAAGCGATTACTACAAAAGTGTCGCTATCTACTGCTTGGACGGCACTGTTCACCGAATCGGCCCTCAGCATGACTGAGTGGATTGGGACGCGCGTTGACGAAAACGGTCAGGATGTGTCTGTCCTGTGTGTACGATAACACCAAACAAGACTGAAAGCTGAAACAAGTGAAGCGGACATTGAGGGTAGTACCTAGTCCAAGTAACTTGGTAGTAGGCTCCTTAACTGCTAGGAGGTACTAGCCGTGTTAACCGACACGAACAATCGGTTCACCAGATGAGGCGCAACCCGCGAGGATGCGCAACACGGTCTAAGGGAGTAAGTCGGGCACGCCGCGTCCTGATTCAAGGGTGCCTACTGCTATTGTAGATGGCACCCGAAGGCCGGTGCGAAGGCGGCACTCCGTCAGTATCTCACGAAGTAGATACCCCAAGAGAGAGAAGGGATAAGAACTCACCAGATGTGGAGCTTATACATCAACAAACGAAAGGTAATGGAATCAGATAATCGAAACATCTGCTTAGAGCACTTTCAGATCTATTCTCGCACCAGCGAGGTAGACTACAACAAAAAGACTCTAACCGGATACTTCTTTGACAAGAACAAGCAAGACTACTTGCTGAAGACTGTCCCTTGGGACATTGTTAGAGAAGTCTGAAACCAATCCAACTAGGAGAGAAAACATGACTAACATCGAGATTACTGATGAAATGATTGAACAAGCAAAAGCAAGTCTACACTGTGTGTACAACTTTGCACATCACGAGTGGATTGACTCTGAAACTTTTACCATCACCCGTAACTGGGGAGAAGGTGATGTTGAAGAGACATACTACCTGTGTGTGTGCTTCTGTGGTGCAACAGAAATAATGAGGCCAAACCACCTTGGTGGTATGGAATCTGTTGACGCTTGAGGCTAACTCCAACTAGGAGAGTAAACATGTCAGAAAAACATGAAGAAGACCGAAGAAACTGGTCAGTTCAGCAATGGATTGACTACGCGATAGCAGGAAACAAGGACCTAAGATGTGCAAACTTCGAAGGTGCAGACCTAAGATATGCAAACCTCGAAGGTGCAAACCTCTCGTTGGCAAGCCTCAAAGGTGCAACCCTCGGGGGTGCAAACCTCAAAGGTGCATACCTATGGGGTGCAATCCTCGAAGGCGCAAACCTCAAGTGGACAAACTGCAAAGGTGCAAACCTGAGCATGACAGACCTCAACGGTGCAATCCTCGAAGATGCAAACCTCAGAGAGGCGTGGTTCTTCAAGGCAAACCTCGAAGGGGCAAGCCTCAGAGGTGCAGACCTAAGATATGCAAACCTCGAAGGTCACAACCTTGACGACCTGCATAAGCGAGTTGCCGGATTGTGAAAACAATCCAACTAGGAGAGTAAAATGAAGGAAGAAGAAATTTTGAAACTACTACACAAAGGTAGTCCCGGCGCTAGCGCTTGGGACGCCCTAGCAGAAAGACCGATTCTTGACTCAGTTATATCTGAGTTGCGCAGAAGTAACGTAAACGTCGTATGGTGGCGATACGAATATGGAATGCAGCGGGGGTGGCCCTTTAGTCCACCTGAAAAGCTGGAGGGAATGGAACGGGTTGAATCCTGTGTCAATGCAATTGACTACATGAGAAACTGGGATGTTGCTTCGAGTGGCAAAGTAGTTTTTGTACTTCATGACTGGTCAGAGTATGTAGCCAATAACTACTACTTTGTAGAGAGTCAAAAGACTTTGATTAACAAAGTATCTGAGACAGAGGGCATGCACATAATGATGGTAGGTGAGTTCGAAGAACCCCTATCGCAAAAGTATCTGAGCTATGTTATCAAGATGGGAGGGAACATACTCAACTATCAACTAAGAGCGGCTCAGGAACTTGAAGAAGTGCTGGATGACCTCAAAGTCAGATATATGTAATCTGACAATCCAAACTAGGAGAGTAAACATGAGTGAAAACTATGTAAAATACAAAACCAACATCGAGTGGTACAATATGAAAGACCTGATGTACTTGACACTTTACAACTGTCTTGTTGCATTTCTACCGAAACTGAAGGACGCCCCATTTCCGGGATATCCTCTCATGTGGAAGTCGGAAGCAGAGTCTGTTGGTGCTATCTACTTTGAAGACAAAGAAGAACTGCCAGTTCTAGAATGCTTTAGTGACCCGCCGGGTGCGACTAACGCCATCGAAGAACCTGATGGTACAGTCTTTGTCGAGATGGTTCCTACCATCGAGCGACTCATCCAAGAGTGTCCCGCTGACAGCGAGGACCCTTCGGACTGGGACGCATGGTGGGCCAAAGCAAACTGGGTAGTTCCTTATCTTTGGGACTGAACTGCTTGATGAACTTAAAACGCCCCAGGCGGAATCCTGGGTGGAACAAACATAACAGGAGGTGAGATTATGTTACCAGTAAGATTGAACGGTTAAATAGCCGTTGAAGTAACCACTAATTGGGCGATTAGTGTAGCTTGGATATCACTTCGGCCTTCTAAGCCGAAAACACGGGTTCGAATCCTGTATCGCCCGCCAGATTACTATGAGTTATGAAGAACGTATGAAGAAAATCACTGAGACAAAGGCTATGGTTGCAGCTGGGCAGATTGCCTACGAAGTAATCGGTAGCCGTCGTAAGAACGATGAAGAATCTAACCGTGGTAAGTACTACCATTGGAAGATAAAGCTGATTTGTGCTGTTTGTAAGCACGTCCAGTCGGGCGAGTTCAGAACAGGATGGATGGGCCAGCGAGACAACATGACCGACAACCGTATGCGTTGTGAGTCTTGTGATACGATGCTGGTTATTCGGAAGCACACCGACTGGTGGCTTTCGCAAGCGAAGGGCAAGAATCCAAACATTCTTGCTCGGGAATTCCTTAAGCACTATCCTCGTTAATACGAGTAATCACTAGACTAATATGAGCGATAAAACTGGAAACGAACACAACCTGATTGTGAGAATCGAAACCGATGAGTATATCTATGAAGAGTACTCGGAGGTTTAACTATGTGCGGCGCGATACCGACCCCTTGCGAAACTGAGGGATGCGAGCGATATGCACGACTTTCAAACATCTGCCCAGCCTGTGAGGTGCAGCAAGATGCAAATTGAAGTTACGAATCTCAGCATCGGGGAGACTGTTACCATAAACACTGATGAGTGGGATGAAACCACTGGAGTCAAAAAGCACACTGACGACAACCACCTTGTTGTGATGCACAACAACTGGGAGTATCTTGTGAAGTATGAAGACTTTGAAGCATATGTCGTGACGAGAGTTATGATGATGCGCTCTATCGAGTGTTAGTCACTAGAGAGAGCTCTCGATACCGGTATTTTTGCCGGTGTATATACTATGAGAGGAAGGGCGTATAGGCAATATGAACTTCCTCTTTATTTTTTTTAAAATACCAGGGATTGAACGCTAAGTTGGGAATACCACCCGTAAAACTCTTTCTTAGCGTCTAGTAAGACGGCACATTGGTAAATTTGGTTGGGGCGGTAATCCCGTAAAATCTCCAAAGAATACGCAATGGGAACCTTTCTACGGAGAGGCTTGGCTGACGTGTTTTGGAAGGCATTCCCACCAGTTTGAGTAACATTAAACCGGAGTTGGCCAACAACGCTTTGGGTTCACTTACCGAATCGCCCTATGGTGACTCGGAAACTGGGCTCACTGACGCCTTGTGGAGTGAAATCCACTTGGCACCAGGAGGTAAAAACAATGACACAAAAAGTCAATGTACCGACATTTGCAGAAGCATGGCGCGCAGCAATGGCTGCTTCAGTAGAAGCAACCGGACCTGGCGTGCTGGTTATGGGTCTGCGAAATGACGTCTGGGAGTAATCCCAAGTTAACTAGGAGGAAACATTATGAAAAATAATAACGAAACCAATTGGCATGAACGCGAAATGAACCACATGAGTGACTGGGGTCCGTATGGTATTGTATCTTACATTACCAGCAACCCCACCTATGTAGCGAACCCAGAGTTCGCTTTCGGTATCGTTCGCAAGATGGCCGCAAAAAACAAACTGAAATACAACCATATCGTTGGTTTCTTGCAGCAACACCCAGCATGGAACCAGGTGGTCTACACCGTGGAAAACATGCAAAATCTCAATGGCCCGTTCCTAGAACAAGTCAGAGAAACGGGTGTGTTGACTCACAAGCGAGACAGCAAGGAAACATTCAGGGAACACAACATCCAATGTGCCATTCATGGTAAGGGTGTGGCTAAGGTCGCTACAATGACCGAGGCTGGTGTCAAAACTGTGGAAGTACCCCTCGGGGTCGACCTCATTGTTCGAGGAAAAGGCTCGCCTGACCGGCGGCCTTTGCTCTCAATGAACATCGAGGGCTCCACGGTTCGATACAAGTTCTTGGGTGAAGCCGATGCTAAGCCTAACCTTGAAGCAAACAATGACAAGTTGTTGCGCCGAGAGGCTGCTTGGGAAGAAGACGAAGTCTCGGAAGGCTCGTCAACAACCCTTGAGGAAACGCTCAATGAAGACGACGATGTTGTCGCCATGCTTCTGCGTGGTGAAACGCTCTCTAACTTCTGAAGTTGGAAAGCCAGCAGTTGTTTAGAATCTACAGGATAAGGCCTGTGGCGGGTAGGACCGATAGAAACCTAAAAGGCTCTGCGTTTGCAATTAAGCAAACGCAGGGCCTCTTTTTTTGGTCAATACTTTGAATAACCACAAAGTAAACCAACAAGACGAGAGGTAAAACTATGAGTCACATGGTAAAAGGAAAGACAACCTTTAGTGAGGAACACACTGATATCCTCATTGAAGCTCTGAAGGAAGCATACAAAGGCTGTACGATTGAAAGAAACACACAGGCGAACATTCGTGGTCGCCCTATGTGTGACATCGTCGTGAAGCGCCAAGGACGAAACGACATTGGGTTCCGACTCAATGCTGAGAAAAACTACGACTGTCTGGCGTATGAGCCAGGCTACATGAGTAGTCAGAAGTCTATCAACAAGGCACTTCAAGCCGTGTATGAACCTTACATCAGAGGTACGACCAAGAAGATGATGAAGAACAGCCCCGTGCTCAGTTCTTACATCATGGGTAAAACCAAGGAAGTTGACCGAAACGGGAAGAAGATGAAGCGAATTCGTCTGACTCCTAGCGGCGGCGGAGGTTGGGTCTGATGTCTCAACCACAGTATGTGGACGTATTCTGGGACCCAGATACGGGCGAAGTCGAGATTAAAATCGAAGGCTTCGCAGATGCAGTTTGCGACGAAATCGCTAAGAAAGTAATCGCTCAACTTGGCGTCGGTGACGCTAAGGTGACGAAGACTGCATCCTACGAAGGTGGTAGTGGACAAACCCGCACCCAGAGCATCAAGTGATGCTCGCTTCAACTAGACTAATATGAGTGAAGAGATTATTAAGAGAGTTCTAGACTTAGCCGAAGAAAATAAATCTTTGAGAGAGAAGCTGAGCAAGAGTGAGCGCACCGAACTAGGGCTCGCGATTGCTCAAGATAGATACGACCAAATGAAAAAGGAAGTCAAAGAACTCAAAAGTCAAAATGAAGAACTGAGAAGTCAGCTACGAAAACTTCAGCAAGAAAAGCTTGAAGCGAAGTGGGTTTGACTTCACTTAGTCAACTAGAAGAGGAACGCAACGCTCCCCAACTGTGCCTACGGGTGTAGTGTGGGGCACGCACTCAAACGCTCTAGCAGAGATGTGAAGGTGAGTTGCATAGAAGGGGAGCGGCCTCTTCACCAGGTGAGTTAACACTGAGTCGCAAGACGATGACGTGACGTGTATCAAAACGTTCATTTAGACGCGCTATACGCAAAGCCCTTTCTCTAAGGAAGGGACTCATGCACATTTTGTGCATTTAAGACGCACGCGAAAGAACTTTGATACTCGGGAATAAAAGGCATTTACTTTTTTGATACACTTGATGTGGAATAAGGAACTGCAGTGTCTGCAGTGCCAGGACACTAGTATCCGCTCGGGATACCCTTAGTGAAATAAAAATACTCTAAGAAACTATACATTAGAGATGACGAGAACTTTGGGGCTCACTCCCAGTGTCTGGATAAACCCCAGACACCCTGAGGCAGGAGCACTAACTAATCGCAGAGTACTTTCTGTAAAAGATAGTTGAAGTGCCACCGCGGATGGAGAAACTTGGTTATGGGCTCATAACCAAATACAATCAACCAAAGTCCTCTAGAGGTGAAAAACCTTAAAGTGGAAAGCACCCAAGTACAAATTGGAGATGGAAGTCAACTACGTATTAGAAATCTCTTTTCCGAATTCAAGCCAAAGAAACTCTAAGCAAGACATGACCAACTAAAGTGGTGAATACTTGCAGAGACGACGGTGTCGACGACTAAAGTTAATAGAGCAAACAAAAGAACTCTAAAGACTTAAGACAACCTTCATTGCGCAATGGTCCCTGAGACCTGGTAAGCACGCGGCTCGAATGAATCAGACGTACCAAAGAAATAAAGAACTTTAACACTGAAACAAAGGCACTGGTAGTGAGGATGCCCCCACACCCCTGTTTAGCAGGGTCGGCTATCCCACACTCGACCTTTGACTCACCACCAGAAAGGAGGATTAAAACATGAATCTAAATTTTAAGAAAACGATTGAAGCCTGCGTAGGAGCAAGTAAACCGGCCTCGGCTTGGAGTACTACCGGAGAAGTTGAAGAAATTATCAACATCACGGTCGAATACGCAGTTAAGTATGGAAGCAAAGATGGAAAGGCTACGCGCGTTCTCGTTTGGCGAGAAAGCGAGGGCTTTGAAGAATGGGGTGCATTTATCACCAAGGAAGGAGGGCAAACCCGAGTATCGACGCTGGACGCAAACGCTGTTGGATTCTCCATCGCGCGAGTGCCAGAGGCGACTTGGTCTGCTGATGACGACTTCCCTGGTGCGAATGTACCATTCGCCATCGACTTCATGAAGGAATGGGACTCCTCTGAATCAAGAGCCCTGTTCGTACTTCGTGACTGGCATGCGTACATTGCTAACAATCACGACCATATAGACAAGCAATTGGCATTGCTTGAGCAAATTAGCCGCGAGGGTGGTAAGCACATCATTATGATTGGCCAACCCAAGTGGACTGACGAAAACATCCCTGTGGAACTAAACCCCCACTTGTATCGTCAGACTCTCGAAATGCCAACAAAAACCGAGCGACTAGCCATCATTAAGGACTGGGCCAATCAGGTAAAACTGAATCAGGCTGAAAAGTTCCCAAGGATGCTAACTGTGACGGATGAAGAACTTGAGGCTGTGGCTGATGCCACAGGTGGACTAACTCGGATGCAAACCGAAGAGTCCATCTTGATGTCTCTTGTGATGCACCGACACTTCAACATGTCGTTTATCTTGAACGAAAAACAAAACTTGGTCAAACAAGCGGGTTATGATATTTTCAGACCCGAACATGGCTTTGAGCGCATTGGTGGCCTCACTCCCCTCAAGGAGTGGGCCCTTTTGCTGCGAAAGCGTTTCACCAAGGAAGCCTTTGATTATGGCTTCCTCACATACCCACGAGGTTTGCTGATGGCAGGTGTGCCGGGCTGTGGTAAGTCCGCTATCGCTAAAGCAATTGCCAATGAGTGGGGAATGAACTTGCTTGTGGTGAAGGCCGAGGACCTCAAGGGGTCCTTGGTCGGTGAATCAGAAGCAAAGGTCGGAACACTGCTCCGAACTACTAAGGCAGCGGCTCCAATCATCCTTTTCGTGGATGAGGCAGAGAAGCTCCTCGGTAAGTCAGATGGTGTGAACGATGGTGGCGCGCACGACGCTGTCCTCGGACAGTTCTTGTCGTTTATGCAGGAAGACACCTCCGGTGTCTTCTTTGTGTTCACTGCCAACAACATGGAGAAGTTTGCTCCCGAACTGGTTGACCGGTTCGAGGGTCGCTTCTTTATCGACCTGCCCTCTGAAGAGGAGCGCCGTGACATTTTGGGTATCCATCTGGGTATTCGGAATCAAGGTGAGGAGTATGATATGGATGCGCTTGTAAAGGCCTCCAAGGACTTCTCTGGTCGTAACATCGAACAGTCTATCGAGGGCGCGATGAACGTCGCGTTCAATGAAGGTAGACCTCTTACCCAAGAGGACCTCTTGGCTAGCTTTGGTCGGACCGTTCCGACCTCACGCACCAAGAAGGCTGAAATCGAGACCATGCGGACCTTCGTTGAGAACGGTATGATGCAGTGCGCTAACAACCGAGACACCGGCGTCGATGGCAACATTGACGACAAGGCCTCCAAGTTGCGCAACTTTGTCTAAGGCTAAAAGCCTACTAGAATTACTATGTTTATCAGAGACGATGAAGATAAGAGTGATGGCCCTAGCAGAACAGATAAGTTGTTCTCTATGGCAGAGTACTGTCAAGTTTTCTTGACGGCTCACTACATTAAAAACGGAGAAGATGATGGGTTTATTCCCCTTATCGAAAGAGGAAAACTTGACCGAATGCCGAAGTCAGTGGCTGAGGAAATGGACCTTATCTTCCAGATGGCGATTAAGCAACTCGAAAAATGGGGCGACAACCCTGAAGAGTTCTTTCGCAAGATGGAGATAGGAGAAATCGACCCAGTTTCTGACTTTATTGACGCGCCCGAGATGAGAAACGCTCTCGGTAACGTGGTTATGAGAAGGCTAAGAATCGAGGAGGGAATCCGAGATGAAGAAGCCTTTGAAGAGGCCAAGAAAATCTTGCCAGAGATGCGAGATAACCTTCACACCTTCGTTAGCGAGATAATGACTAACGCCATTAAAAATGTCGCTAAAGACTTACTTAGGAACGAAATCCCGCTTGATAAAGCGTCGGAGATTTTCAACCCAAGAGTCAAAGCCATTACCCATCAAGGTATTATCACGGATGCAAATCCAAATCGTACCAAGATGAAGGAACTGCGCGAGCAGCAAAAGGCGAGTAGTGAGAAGAAAGTTAGATACGACCCTGCATGGGGTTGATGTTAACTTACTAGAGGAGGTAAACCTTATGGAAATAAAAATTACTATTGACGACATTGATGAAGGAACGATGAACAAAATGGCTTCACTTACAGGTGTGCTTGCACACTTGCTAGGTGATACATCGGTAACACTGACTGCTCCTCTGGAAGGCGAGCAGCAAATGACCGATGGAATTGACCTGGACGACTTACCTGGAAAGGTGGTTGATAACCCAGTGAAGCCAACCAAGTGGCCATGTAATTGGTGCAGTAGGACCTTTAACAAGCCTGCGCAACTAAACAAGCACCTTGACTTTTGTAAAGTCAATCCAAAGAATGTCAAAGCATCAACAACTGAGCGAGCCTGCAGGGACTGTGAGACAAGTAAAACTCCGCAATGGAGAGATACCAAACATCCTGATGGGCCTCGATGCAACGCTTGCTACATGAAGGCAAAGCGTGCAAAAAGAGACTTCAACCCCTTTGCTAAGCAAGAGCCAACTGAGGCTCCAAAGCAGCGCAGAGTCGTTGAAGTTAAGAGAACTGAAAAGAAGCCAACGTATACGAGGATGGATTTGGATGAACTGAGACTTGCTGTCGCCGGTTATGTAGCCGGTAACAACGGTCTTATCATGCACTCTGAAACCCTCGCTATGGCGATGATGTCTTCGCTTGAAAAGCGATACGTCTTCGTTAACAGAAGCGTGGCCGAGAGAGAACTAATTTCTCGAATCGGCCTTCAGTTCAAGTACATTGAGAATGCCCTGAACGAAGCAAAGCGCAGAGATGTGACCTATATCCTTCAGTCGAAGGATGGCGGCTACTCGATGATGATTTTGAAGTCTTCGGGGCCGTTCGAAGTTGATGAGATTAGAGAGATGCTCGACGTTTGAGTACTCTCTATACTAGGAGAGATATATGCGACGAATCAAGTTACATATTGAGATTGAGGTAGATGGAAAGGAAGCAGACAGTTTGGTCGAAAACTTGCAGAAACTTAGTGATGCGCTCACGGGTGGAACCAAGAAGACGATTGCCAAGGTATCTGTTCCAAAAGCCTCCCCAAAGAAAGTAGTGAAGGCCCCAGCGCCTTCGCCTAAGCCAACGACCAAGAAAACGAAGAATGCTACCGCCAGTGATGCGGACTTCATCGAAGCTTGGCAGAACAGCAGCGGAACCGCAGAGGTTGCACAGAAGCTCGGGATTAACCGAACAAAAGTGTCCCCACGCGCTGCAATGCTGCGTGCCAATGGTGTTGAACTGAAGAAGTTCAAGGCTGGTCGACGCAAGGCTAACTGAGATGCTTTCTTACTAGGAAAATAAAATGACGGTATTGCGGCGGGGAGAGGTCCCTGGTCAACTTCATGTACCTATGTTGTAACCGCATAAAACAACATTCGGAGAAGTCTAACTCCATCCACCAGAGACAACCAAATTAACTGAGAGGAAACTCTATGACGTTCCCACCTAAGTGGAAAGCTGATAAG
>Ga0255759_10005770_pt1 | contig 10538 bp, 16 predicted proteins | sample 101ome_20_FD_179959 | JGI IMG/M metagenome (GOLD analysis project Ga0255759, IMG submission 179959) | Coastal salt marsh microbial communities from the Groves Creek Marsh, Skidaway Island, Georgia - 101404AT metaG (version 2) | ecosystem: Environmental > Aquatic > Marine > Intertidal zone >...
TTAATTCTTTATCATCCTTTTCATCAATTTGTTTTTTTACTTTTTCTTCAGATTTTATTTTTTCTATTGATTTCAATATACTATCTAATCTCTTTTTGTCCTGTTTTTGAGCTACTTCTTTTTTTTTAGTGCTTTTCTCTTTAGGTTTCTTTTTATCCTCTTTCACAGCAAAGTCAGGGGGGGTAGGTTTAGATTTTGGTGTTGGCGGAGAATAGGTTTCTTTTTGTCTTTTATTTTTCTTTGCAATATTTTTTTTTTTTGCTTCAGTCTTATTAACAGTTTTTTCAGAAATATCTATAACTTCAAGAGGAATCTCATAAATCTCAAATCTTTTATTCTTTTTAAAAATTTCAGCACCATAGATAAACATCATTAAAATTCCCGTATGCAGAAACATTGATTTTAGAAGACCTTTGGTCATTTTTGTTATTTTAATTTGGTGACTAAAGCAACTTTTTTGAATCCAGATTTATTAATAAAACTCATTAAATCCATAACTTTACCATAATTAAGTTTTTTATCTCCCTTTATATAAATTTTTAAGTCTTTATTTTGTGATTTAAGAGCTTTAAGTTTTTTTATCAAACCATCTGCCGTAAACTTTTTTTTTTGAAGATAAATTTCACCTTTTGAATTTATTGTAACAGTTATTGGGTCATTTTTTTCATTCTTCAGAATTGATGTGCTTTCAGGCAAATTAACCTTAATTCCTGCCGTCAACAAAGGTGCTGTAACCATAAAAATTATTAGCAACACTAACATTACATCGACAAATGGTGTTACATTTATCTCAGATATAGATTTTCTTTTTTTGTAGTTTTTTTTCAAATTTTTACCTAAATATTTCTTTTGAAATTATAAGTATAATCTCTTCAGAAAAAACATCTAACTTATTAGAAATGTTTTCAAGCATAGTATTAAATTTATTAAAAAACAAAACCGAAGGTATAGCAGCTACTAAACCCAGGGCTGTTGCAAAAAGTGCCTCAGCTATTCCTGGAGCAACCACAGCTAAACTTGTATTTTGCGAAATACCAATTGCCGTGAAGCTATTCATTATACCCCAGACAGTGCCAAAAAGACCAATAAACGGTGCAGTTGAACCAACAGATGCAAGAAAGTTTAGACCTTTTTCTAAAGTGGAAAGTTCTTTATTGATAACAATTTCCATTTCCTTTTTCACATTATCACAAAATTTTTGCTTGAATTCGTTATTTTTGTTTGAAAAACCAGTCTTAATTTTTTCAAAATAAACCATTGCAGAAAAAAAGACTGATTCCATTGGATGAGTTGGTTGAGACCCTAGTCTTTTTGAGAGCTTGCTCAGTGTTTCACTAGAATAAAAATTTTCTTCAAAATCCTCTGAATCAATGAGAATATTTTTAAGAGATGTATATTTTGAAAAAATTATTGCCCATGACCAAATTGAAGAAAAAATTAAAATTATAATTACAATTTTAACGACAATATCTGCCTGAAGAAACATTGAAAATATTGAAAAATCTGATGCTTCTTCGATTATTTTTTTGTCAATAGTTTCATCCATAATTTTTTATACTACTTCAAGTGAATTAAATCTAGCAATTATATTTTCCGGAATTTTTGTTGGTTTAGTAGTTTGTCCATTTATCCAGACTAGCTTTACATTAATATCTGTAATTAATAAAAATTCTCTGAATATTTGTTGCTTTAATTTTATTGAACAAAAAGAATTTTCTATTAAAAAAGTTTCAACCTTTAAATTATCGCTTAATCTTGCAGGTTTGAAAAAGTTAGTATCCAAGTAGCTGACCACAAAAAAAAATTCATTTGAATTAAACAATTTTTGAAGCTCAGGAAATTTGTCTCTTACCAAATTACTTCTAGCTCGTTCAGCATATTTAATGTAATTAGAATGATAAACATAGCCAGTCGAATCTGTATCTTCGTAGTAAACTGACATTAAAGATGAATGAATTTTTTTCATAAGCCTTTAGGGAGTTAAATTTATATGATTGTTTCCCTTATCAGACAAAATTCTACCTCTAGACGTTCTTTGAACCAAACCTTTTTGCATAAGATATGGTTCAATTACATCCTCAATTATGTCTTTTTGTTCCAAGAGTGAGGCACTTAAAGTTTCTATACCAACTGGACCTCCATTATAGTCAACAGCGATACATTTCAGGTATTTTCTGTCCATGTCATCCAAACCCTCAGAATCAATTCTCATTTTTTTTAAAGAGTCTTCAACAACTTCTACAGAAATCTTGGTCAAGTTTTGCACAACAGAAAAGTCAATAATTCTTTTTAAAAGCCTTATGGCAATCCTTGGCGTGCCTCTTGACCTTTTTGCTATCTCAAAAGCAGCATTTTCTTCAATACTTATATTAAATTTATTAGAACTTAATAAAATTATATTCTTTAAATCTGAGGGGTTATAAAAATCAAGTTGTAGTTGGATTCCAAATCTATCTCGCAAAGGCCTAGAAAGCAAACCTAATCTAGTGGTTGCTCCAATTAGCGTAAATTTCTCTATTGATATTTGCATAACTCTTGCCGATGGTCCAGAGCCAATAATATAGTCGCATTTGTAATCTTCCATTGCAGGGTAAAGAGTTTCTTCAACAATAGGTGAAAGTCTGTGAATCTCATCAATAAATAAAATATCGTCTTCGGATAAATTGGTTAAAAGTGTTACAAGATCTCCTTTTTTTGTAAAAGCAGGACCAGAAGTTGAATGTATATTAACGTTTTTTTCATAAGAAATTATGTGAGCTAATGTTGTTTTACCTAAACCTGGAGGACCATATAAAATTATATGGTCTAAATTATTTTTTCTTTTTTTTGACGACTCAATGTATGTTAATAAGTTTGATTTTAGATTGTCTTGACCAATAAATTTATCAAGATTTCTAGGTCTCAAGTCAAGCTTCTTATCATCTGATGTTTCTGTTTGCTCTAAATTAATTTTTTTTTCGTTAGACATAAACTAATTAACTTTAGGTTTAGATAAGTATTTTAATGCAAGAGGTATTAATTGTTCTAAATTCATTTTATTATTCTCACTTATAACTTTATCTGCTGTCAACTCACAGACCGTTTTTGGATAACCTAAATTAAAAAGACATGAGACTAAATCATTAAAATTATTTTTGTTTACAGATACTTTGGCTGAAGAAATATTAAAAGATTTTTTCTTAATTTTTTCTTTTAACTCATTGATTATCCTATTTGCCAGTTTATTTCCTACACCGGAAACATTTAAAAAAATTTTTGAATTTTCATTATTTATAGATTCAATAATTTCATTCATTTCTAACTTATTCATAATATTTAATGCCATCTTACCACCCACTCCCTGAACACACAGTAAATCTGAAAATATTTCTCTTTCTTCATACTGAGTGAAACCAAAAAAAAGTCTCTCATTCTCTTTTATGATTTCATAAACAAAAATACTCACCAAACTGTCAGAAGGGAAAATTTTTTTTATACTTTTATTTGAAATGAAAACTCTAAAAACAACACCATTTACATCTAAATCAATGTAATCATCTCCACAAAACTCAATAAATCCCTTCAGTTTGACAATCATTTCACTACTTTTATAAAATTTTTGATTCTTTTTGCATTAAATGACACATAGCCACAGCTAAAGCATCAGCAGAATTTTCATCATCAATTTTTTGATTTGGAAAAATTCTTTCGATCATTTTTACTATTTGCAACTTTGTTGCGTGTCCATATCCAACCAAATTTTTTTTTACAGTATTTGGAGAATATTCAAAAATATCAACATTCTCTTTTGCAGCAACGAGAAATATTATTGCTCGAGCTTTACCTAATTTCATTGTAGATTCAGGATTTTTGTTTGCAAAAATTTTTTCAACAGCAATTGAATTAGGAGAGTATTTTTTTAACAAATATAGACTTTCTTCATAAATAATTTTTAGCCTCATCCCCAACTTATCTTTATTGGAAGTAGTTATGCAACCATGATCAATATAGTTTTCTGATTTATTGTTTTTTTCTAACACACCCCAACCTGTATTTATTAATCCGGGGTCAAAGCCGATAATTAATTTTTTTTTATTATTCAAGTTAATTTTTCCATTAGAGTATCATTTATATTAAAATTTGAGAAAACATTTTGTACATCATCTAACTCTTCTAACTTTTCCAATAAAACCAAAAGACTTCTTGCATCATCTTCATTAGAAATCTCAATTGAATTCAAAGGTTTCCATTCTAATGAAGAAAATTTAGCTACAGAATATTTACCCTCCAAAGACTCTAAAGTTTGACTGAAAACCTCTAGATCGGTTTCTATATCAAAAGTATCATCATTTTCGATAATATCATTAATGTTAAGTCCAACACAAAATTCAAAAAAATTTTCGAATGAAGTAATATCCTTTGAATAAGAGATCATTCCAACTTTTTTAAAATTATGCTTAACAGAACCACTTATTCCTAAATTACCATTATATTTAGAAAATGTTGATCTAACTTCTGATGCACTTCTGTTTTTATTATCTGTCATTAATTCCACAATTATTGCAACACCTGCAGGTCCAAAACCTTCATAGGTTATTTCCTCAATTAAATTTTTTTCATCTTGAGAAGTATGTTTTTTAATAGCTTTATCAATTGTGTCCTTTGTCATGTTTGATGAAAGTGCATTATTTATTGCAGCTCTGAGTCTTGGGTTAGATACTGGATCTGGCGAACCCAGTTTTGCGGATACTGAGATTTCTCTAATTAATCTTGAGAAAAGTTTTGCTCTTTTTTTATCTTGAGCACCTTTTCTGTGCATTATGTTTTTAAATTTTGAGTGACCTGCCATTGTTATCTTGTTGCAGTTTACCCCCTAAAATTATTTGTTCAAATGCTTTAACATTTTTACTTTCGATATCAAGTATTGTTCCGCATAAGGTACCCTCACCATCAGCTGGCTCAAGCCTTGTCTTAAGATGCTTTTGGGTAAATCTTTTAATAGAAAGTTCCTTCTTCATTCCAATTACAGAATTATAATCACCACACATTCCCAAGTCTGTTTGGTAGAAAGTTCCTTTTTCTAGAAAATGCAAGTCAGACGTTGGAATATGAGTATGAGTTCCAAAAACACCAGAGACTTTTCCGTCAAGAAAGTGAGCAATTGCCATTTTTTCTGAAGTTGACTCACCATGTACATCAACTAAAATTATAGCGTTATTTACCTTAGAATTTATTAAATCTAATAAGTCAGCTATGGATTTAAAGGGATCGTCAATAGAATCCATAAAAAGCCTGCACATTACATTAATCACGACAATACTTTCTCCATTCTTCATTTCAAAAATAGCATATCCTTTACCTGGAGTTCCTTCGGCAAAATTACATGGTCTAATTAATCGTTTATCTAACTTAATATGTTCAACAATTTCCTTTTGATCCCAAATATGATTACCAGATGTAATAACATCAACGCCTAACAAATAAAGCTCATCACAAATTTTTTTTGTAATGCCAAAGCCATTTGCTGCATTTTCTCCATTAGCTAAAACAAAATCTAAGTTTTTACTTTTTTTTAAAGTTGGTAATTCTCTTTTAATGGCGTTTCTCCCAGCTTTACCAACAATATCACCACATATAAGAACTCTCATTAAATAATTCCCTTTGGTGTAACAATTTTGTTAAGACGCTTGTCAAATTTCATTATAGGTACATAGTCTATTTCTTGTTCATTAAAAGCAATTCCTATAGTAGTCTTTAGTGAACGAGTTTTTTGTAAATGTGAAATCGTTCTATCATAAAATCCACCACCATAACCAAGTCTATTTTTCTTCTTATCGAATGCCAATAATGGAACTAGCATAACATTAGGTCTAACGTACTTACCATAAAGAGGAGTAGAAATATTAAATTCGCCCTTAAATATTTTTTTGCCGACACTCCAAGTTTTAAATAACAAATGGTGATTTTTTTTTTTAATAACGGGCATACATATTAAATTTTTATTTTTACATAAATAATCTATAAAAGGAAGAATATTTACTTCTCCTCTTACAGGAAAGTACCCGGAAATTTTATCTTCAACAGAAAATTTAAAGGATTTTAATAAATCATTTATTTTTTTTTCTTTTTCTGATTTATCTTCAATTAACTTTCTTAATTTTAAGTATTTAGACCTTAATGCTTTTTTATCCATTTGTTTTTTTTTCAATTAAATTTTCTAAATTTTCTAGCTCACTAATTATATTATCAAATTCAGAGATTTTTTTTTCATTTTGTTTTTTTAAAAGATTAATTTCTCCTGCCAAAACAAGAGAGATCATTAGGTATTTTTTAGATTGAGATAAGTTTTTTATCTGTTTATTTTGATCAAATTTAATATTTAACAGTTGTTCGGATTCTCTTAGCAGCTTTTCTTCTCCTTCCTCACATTCAATGTCATATTTTAGATTATCAATTTCTATACTAACTATTGGCATAAATTCTCTTTATTTTTTTTTCTCTAAAAACCTTACAACTCTATTCATGTATGAAGAAGCTTTTAATAATTTTTTTTTGTACAAGTCAGTTTCTTTTTTTGTTGAGATTTTATTAATTTTAGTTTTGATTGTAGCTATTTTTTTTAAAATTATTTTTATCTGATCTTTACTCATATATTCAATTTATTATCTTCTTTACATTATTATAATTATTCATTAATCAATAACTATAAAATTATTTGATATGAAATATAGAGTAGCAATTAATGGTTTTGGAAGAATTGGAAGACTAACCCTCAGAGCTCTCATTGATAGAAAAATTAAAGATGTTGAAATAGTAGCTGTAAATGATCTGGGTGTAGTTGAAAGCAACTTACATTTATTTAAATATGATTCAGTTCACGGTACTTTTAATGACCATATAACCAAAACATCTAACAAAGTAAAAATTGGAAATTATGATATCGATTTTTTAAGTGAGGCAAACCCTAATAATTTAAACTGGGACAAACTAAATATTGATTTGGTAGTCGAATGTACAGGAATCTTTACAAAACGTGAAGATGCACAAAAACACCTCAACTCTGGTTCAAAAAAAGTTTTAATTTCAGCCCCAGCAACCGATCCTGATATAACGGTAGTTTATGGAATTAACCACGGATCTATAAAAGATGATCATAAAATTATCTCAAATGGTTCATGCACTACAAATTGTTTAGCTCCGCTTGCCTTTTTAATTGAAAAAAATCTTGGGATTGATTCTGGTTATATGACCACTGTTCATTCAGTTACAGGAGACCAAAACACAATCGATACTCTTCACAAAGATCTCAGAAGAGCAAGAAATTCATTAATTTCGATTATTCCTACATCAACAGGTGCTGCCCGAGCAGTATCGGAAGTATTACCAGATCTTAAAGGCAAGATAGACGGCAGTGCTATCCGTGTGCCAACTGTAAATGTGTCTTTAGTAGATTTTAAGTTTTTTTCGAAAAAAGAAACTACGGAAGAAATTTTGAATAATATTTTCCTAGAAGCTGAAAAGAGTAGTTTTATGAATGTCATTCAAACTACTTCAGAACCTCTGGTTTCAAATGATTTTAACCACAATCCAAGCAGTTCCATTGTTGATTTGAAAGAGACAAAAGTTATTAACAAAAAATTTTGTCGTATTTTAGCATGGTATGATAATGAATGGGGTTTTTCTAATAGATTAGTAGATGTTATTTCAACACTATCTGAATGAAAATATATGAACATTTGACAATTAAATTTTCTAATTTAGAAAATGTTCAAACAGTTTTAAAAAAGTTTAAAAATTGCCAAATTAATATTATTTGGTCTAAGAAATGTTTATTATGGCTGGGTCCACATGTAATGAACGAATTCAAAAAAATTATAAACGATAAAAAAGTAAATTTAATCGCTGAGGTTGGAAAGAATTTAGGACTAGCTCTTGCCCTTATTGAACTTAAAGTTCAAAATATATCTGTTAGTGAGAGTTTAAATAAAACTTTAAAAGATAAAATCAAATCATTGGCAAGTACTAAAGGAACCAAAGTTTTGATTACTGAAAAGTTTATAGAAATTAAAAATACTGATGATTTAATTTAAAAAATTTTAATTATGAAGATTTACCTTATTTCTCCACCTAAAGACACACATTCTTTTAATCCCATGATGTTTGATAAAATTACAGAAATAATTCCTATTAAATATTTTCAATTCAGACCTAAATTTAAATCACTTGATGATAGATTAAATTTTGTAAAAAAATATCACAAAGCATTTTCAAGAATTTGTAAAAAAAAAAAAATAAAATTAATCATTAATGATGACTTTGAAATAGCTAAACATTTTATTTTTAATGGAATTCATTTAGGTCAGAATGATAAAAGTTGCAAACTTGCTAAAAAAGAATTTGGTAAAAATTTTATAGTTGGAGTAAGTTGCTCAAATTCACTTGATTTTTACAAAAAAGCAAAACAAGACGGTGCTGATTACGTTGCATTTGGACCAGCATTTAGATCAACTACAAAGAATAAGGTGCCTGTTGATTTGAATGATATAAAAAGACTAGTAAAAAAAGTTAAGTTACCATTTGCAATCATAGGCGGAATCAACCATGAAAATATCAAAGGTTTATTTGATATAAAACCGAATTACGTTGCAATTATAGATAGTTTATGGAATTTTAGAAACGGACCTTTAGAATCAGCTAAACAATTTAAAAGTATTTTAAAAGGAATAGATTATGAAAATGATAGCTAATCTTATAAAAGTAGGAAATGTAATTAAATACAAAGATAAAGTATTCCAGGTTATGAATACAAATACTATAAAACCAGGCAAAGGCGGTGCGTTTATTCAATTAGAAATGAGAGACCTAAAAAGTGGATCAAAAGTTAATGAAAGATTAAGAACATCAGAAAGTATTGAAAAACTTAACGTAAACGAAATAAATGTCACTTACCTTTTTTCTGAAAATAATATGATTACAGTAATGAATAATGAAAACTATGAACAAATTACTTTGAATGATGACCTCTTTAACGGTAATAAAAATTTTCTTGAAGATGGCATTCAGCTTTTTTTAGATACGATTGCTGACGAAATAGTAGGAATAAGACTTCCCAAATCTATTACTGTGCTAATTAAAGAGGCTGATGCTGTTGTGAAGGGTCAAACTGCATCCTCATCTTTTAAAAATGCAGTAACAACAAAAGGTATTAAAGTTTTAGTTCCTGCACACATCAAAGTGGGAGACAAAATAATTATTAACTCAGAAAATTTGGAATATTTAGAAAAATCAAGAGATTAAAATGAGTTACACGCCGTTGGCAAATATCCTGAAAAAAAGTTTAAGAAATTTAAGAAAATTTATTATTAGAGATTACAACGAAATAGAAGAACTTCAAAGCTCTGTAAAAGATACAAAACTGTTTATTAAAAAGTCTCAAAAAAAAATTGAGGAAGAGGTTGTTAGCTTACTGACAAAGATTAAACCAAATTTTCAAATAGTAAAAAACATAGAAAATAACATTCAAGATTTCTGGATAATAAATATAATTGATTCGTTTCTCAATTTTAAAAGGGCTAACGATAACTTTGGTATAAATATATCACTCTTTGAAAAAAACATAATACAAACAAATTTATTCTACAATCCAATTAAAGATGACATTTTTTATTATGAAAAAGTTACAGGTGCATTTAAAAATGAAACGAGAATTAGGGTTTCAAATATAAAAAAAAAAGAAGAATCTGTTGTAAGTGTTTTTAACAATAAAAGAGATTCAAGTTTAAGTTACGAGGGTTTAATAAAAAAAAATCTATCAGAAAATTATTTTTCAACATTTGAATCTGGATCATGTTATTCTGATTTAAGTAATCTATCATGTGGAAAAATTGACTGTTGTATTATAATAAACCCAGCTAATAATATAGTTCAAGAAGCTGGTCTTATTGTAAATTCAACAGGTGGTAATAATAAAATTATTGAACTTAAAGATTCAAAAATATTAATAGTTGGTAATAAATATGTTGATAGGATGGTAATCGAAATGGTAGAAAAAAGTATTTAAATAAATGAATTATTTTATTAAAAAATCATTAATAATTATTTTAATATTTTTTCTATTACCTGTGAAAATTTTATTTTCAGAGGAAAAGGAGGTTATAAAAAAAATAATAATAAATCCAGAACCAAAAAAAAGACTATTAATCCCATCAATAGAAAATAAAAATGAAAAAATTAAGCTCATACCACCAATGTCAATTCAAAAGTCCAAAGAAGATTTAGATAAAGAAATAAATGATGCTAGGAAAGCACAGGAAGAAAAAAGAAAAGCACTAGAAGCAAAAAGAAATGCTGAAATTGAAGCTGCAAGAAAGAAACAGGAAGAAAAAAGAAAAGCTCTAGAAGCAAAAAAAAATGCTGAAATTGAAGCTGCCAAAAAAACTGAAGAATTAAAAAAACAACAGGAGCTTGAAGCTGCCAAAAAAGCTCAAGAGTTAAAAAAACAAAAAGAATTAGAAAAAGCAAAAAAAGAAGAAGAAAAAAGATTAAAGCAACAAGAGCTT
>Ga0255759_10005773_pt1 | contig 10537 bp, 9 predicted proteins | sample 101ome_20_FD_179959 | JGI IMG/M metagenome (GOLD analysis project Ga0255759, IMG submission 179959) | Coastal salt marsh microbial communities from the Groves Creek Marsh, Skidaway Island, Georgia - 101404AT metaG (version 2) | ecosystem: Environmental > Aquatic > Marine > Intertidal zone > Salt...
TCAAAGCCAGGAGCTTTAAAGCAGATGGTTGAGCAATACAATGACGAAGATTCTTCTTTAATCGCGGTACAAAAGGTTGAAAAAAAGGATTCCATTCATTATGGAATGATTGAATCTGATAACTATGATGAGAAATTAATTAATATTATAGATATTATAGAGAAGCCTGAACCTGAGACTGCCCCATCAGAATTTGGTGTTGTTGGGAGGTATATTTTTTCAAATAAAATTTTGACTTATTTACAAAAGACTCAAATGGGGACGGGTAATGAAATTCAGTTAACGGATGCAATCAAAGATTCTCTCAAGGAAATCAATACCTTTGCTTTTCAGTTTGAGGGTATTCGCCATGACTGCGGTGATAAGTTTGGATTCATTAAGGCCAATATTGAGTATGCATTGAAGTCTGAACAATTTGGTAAAGAGCTCGAGAGTTATTTAAAAGATAGGCTTGGTTAATGATTGACCAGGCAATATTATCTAGCTCACAACTTATCTATACCCATGAAGAAATTATCAGTGCTATTGACCTATTAGCTGAAAAACTGAATAAACAATTTAAAAATAAAAAAGTTCTTATTCTTCCTGTGCTTACTGGGGCTATCCCTTTTGTGGGCATGCTTTTGCCAAGATTAAGTTTTACCATTGAAGTAAATTATTTTCACGTATCTCGTTATCAAAATAATGTTGGAATGAATCAAATAAAGATTACTCATCAACCAAGTCCTGAAAGTGTCTTCAATCAAGAGGTATTAGTGGTTGATGATATCCTAGATGAGGGCATTACTTTAAAGTTAATTAATGAACAGTTAATTACCATGAAACCGAAATCGATTACCAATGTTGTTTTATTTGAAAAACAATTAGACACAAAAAAAGAAATATCTGCTGATTATGTTGGACTGCATGTGCCTGATGCCTATGTCTTTGGTTTTGGCCTTGATTTTAATGGCACTGGAAGAAATATTCCCGATCTTTATGCCTTTAACGAGGAATATTGAGTGGCCAAGAAAACAAAAAAAATTCGAAACTCTGACCCCTTTCTTAACAGAGAGAAAGAAAATTATCAAAATCCAATTCCTAGTCGAGAATTAATCTTGGAAGTTATGAATGACCATGGGGTCCCAATACCAAAAAAAGAACTTATTAAGAAACTAGAAATCACCAAGGACGAATATCCCTTTTTTGAAAAGAGAATTGGTGCCATGGCAAGGCAAGGGCAAATTCTAATCAACCGCAAGGATATTCTTTGCATCTCCAAAAAACTTAATTTAATCCCTGGCAAAATTACGGGCCATCCTGATGGCTTTGGTTTTTTGATACCGGAGGATAGCTCCTTACAAGATGTTTTCTTAAGTCCAAAAGAAATGAGTAAGGTGTTCCATGGTGATGAGGTGATGGTTCAAGTAACAGGTCTTGATAAGAAAGGACGGCAAGAGGGGGTAATTGTTGAGGTCTTAACTCGCGGAAATTCAATGATTGTGGGCCGAGTCATTCAAAATCATGGCGTCACGATTGTGAGGGCTGAGGATAAAAGAATTTCACAAGATATTTTAGTTCCTTACCATCAAGATATGAATGCTCAGCCCGGTCAAGTTGTTGAGGTTGAAATGACAACGCAGCCAGACTTTAGAACTAAGCCGATGGGGCAAATTACAAAGATCATTGGTAACTATAGTGATAGTGGCATTGAGATTGAGATTGCTTTAAGAAAACATCATCTGCCCTATGAATTTTCGAAGGAGGCCATCAAGGAATCAGAGTCATTCAAGGATGAGATCCTTATTTCTGACCATAAAGACCATGCTGATCTGACAGAGCTTGATTTTGTAACGATTGATGGTGAGACTGCTAAAGATTTTGATGATGCCGTTTTTGCTCAGAAAGCAGAATCTAACATGAGGTTGTTTGTTGCTATAGCAGACGTCAGTAGCTACGTAAGCATAAACTCACAGCTTGATAAAGAGGCATTAAGCCGAGGTAATTCAGTCTATTTCCCAAGGCGTGTTATTCCGATGCTACCGGAGAAGCTATCAAACGGTCTATGTTCATTAAATCCGCAGGTTAACAGGCTCACGATGGTGTGTGAAATGGTGATTGATAATGAAGGTTTGGTTACTGAATTTAAATTTTATCCAGCGATCATTTTCTCTAAAGCTCGCCTGACTTATACAATTGCCCATAAAATTTTGTATGAGAACGATGACGATTTAACTAAAAAATATAGTCATGTTCTTACCAATCTTAAAAGTTTAAAGAAAGTCTATGACCTACTTTCAAAGCAAAGGGAAAAAAGGTCGGCCATAGAGTTTGACTCGGTTGAGACAGCTATTAATTTTAATGAGGACGGTAAGATTGATTCAATTCAACCTATTCACAGGAACGAGGCTCATAAAATTATCGAGGAGTGTATGTTGGCAGCTAACGTTTCAGCGGCCAAGTTTTTATTAAAGGAAAATAGCCCAGCTATTTATCGTAACCATGAATCGCCAAAAGAAGAAAAGCTTGAATTACTAAAAAATTACATTGCAGAATTTGGTTTGAAGTTGGGTGGAGGGCAAAAACCATCTGCCAAGGATTACAGCGCATTACTTCAATCGATTAGATCAAGGCCAGAATCTCAGATGCTGCAGACGATGATTTTAAGATCAATGCAACAGGCGGTGTATGAGACAAAAAATAAAGGCCACTTTGGTTTGGCCTATGATACATATACTCATTTCACCTCCCCCATCAGGCGTTACCCTGACCTAATTGTGCATAGGGCGATTAAGGAAAAGTTGAAAAGAAATGAGTTAAGAGTCAAGGATCTTGATGGAATAGCTAAGCAGTGTTCAACAACAGAAAGAAGGGCTGACGAGGCAAGTAGGGACGTCGAGGACTGGTTAAAGTGTTATTTTATGAAGGATAGATTGGGCGATGTTTTTTCTGGCACAATTTCTAGTGTTACTGGCTTTGGAGTTTTTGTGAGCCTTGACGAAATATACATTGAGGGATTAATTCATGTCACAGATTTGGGTAATGATTACTATGTCTTTAATAAATCTAAACATGCCTTAACTGGAGAAAGGTCGGGTAAGAGTTTTGGCATGGGTGATCGCGTTAAGATTAAGGTTGCTAAAATTGATATGGAGCTCTCACGTATTGATCTTATTCTCATTGATTCAAATAAATTAACTAAAAATAAAAATGCAAAATAAAAAACTTATTTACGGTTTCCATTCAATATTAAGCGTGATTAGATCAAACCCGTCGTCAATCAAAGAACTTTTCTTGGATGAGTCAAGAAATGATGGGCGTATGCAACAATTAATCAAGGCTGCAGAAGAAAGGGAAATTAAATTTCACCTTTATTCGAAATTAAGACTCGATCAACTTTTACCTAAAACTAAGCACCAGGGCGTTATTGCCACCGTGTCTCAACAAGCTGAAAAATTTTTTACCCTTGAGGATATTGTTGAGAAAGATCATAAGGATGATCCAATCATTCTTATCTTAGATGGTGTTGAAGACCCTCATAATTTAGGTGCATGCTTTAGGGTTGCTGATGCTATGGGCGTGAGTGCAATTGTAACCCCTAAGGATAATGCGGTTGGAATTAACGCGACTGTTAGGAATGTGGCTTGCGGCGCAACGGAAACTGTTCCCTTTGTTACTGTGACGAATTTAAAAAGGGCGATTGACTATCTTAAACAAAATCATTTTTTTATTATAGGTACAGAACAGGAAACCAAAAACTCACTCTATAAATCAGACCTTACAGGTTCAATCGCAATCATTATGGGCTCTGAAGGCAGTGGTATGAGAAGGTTAACTCGAGAGTCATGTGATTTACTTATCACGATTCCTATGATGGGTTCAGTTGAAAGTTTAAATGTTAGTGTTGCGACAGGTATTTGTTTGTCTGAAATCCAAAGGCAACGCCAACTACCATAATCCTAACTGCTTATAAATTCTGGATCTAAATGTTGCTACTTTTTTTGCTGAACTATTAAGATCACTTTCAAAGGAGCTAATTATTTTTTTTAAATCTTTATGAGTCTCTTTTCCAAACATTCCGATTAAGACATTACCCATGGCATTTGCGGAAACAGATGCTCCTGGAGATGCACCAATTAAAGCCGCAATGGTTTTATTTTTGGAAAAAATCACTTCTGTTCCAAACTCTAATTTACTTCCTTCAAAAGGGCAGTTCTTAATAATCTGAACCCTTTTGCCTGCATCTAGGAGTTTCCAGTCGCTGTCTTTTGCATCCTCATAAAAAAATCTGAGTTGCTTCATTCGAGAAGCATGATTCATGAATGATTGTTTGATTAAATAAATTAATAGAGGAAGGTTTTTTAAAAAAACGACTATAAGGGATCGAATATTATTTATTTTTACCGATTTGGGTAAATCCAGATTAGAGCCTTGCTTTAAAAATTTAAAGGTAAAACCAGCAAAAGGACCAAAAAGTAATTTTTTCTCTCCGTCTATTACTCTTAAATCTAAATGTGGAATTGACATCGGAGGAGCACCTTTAAATGCTTGCCCATAAACTTTCGTATCATGTTTTGCAATAATTTTTTTATTTTCAGAAATAAGCCATTTGCCACTCAAAGGAAAACCAGCATAACCATTTGCTTCTTTGAGACCTGTTTTTTGTAAAAGGGGAATGGATTGGCCACCTGCACCAATAAATATTTTATTTGATCTAATTTTTGAAATAGTTTTATTTATTCGATTTTTTATTTCTAAGTTAATTGAACCATCTTTTTTAATTGAAACTTTTTCAACATTGTAATTAGTATAAAGATGAAAGTTTTTATTTTTTTTTAGTAAATTTAATAGTTGCCTTGAGACCTCTCCAAAGTTTACATCTGTACCATGCATAACCTTTGTTGCAGCAAAGGTCTCGTTTTTTTTATCTTTAAAATTTAGAAGAGGGGCCCATTGATGAATTATTTTGGGATCATCAGAAAATTCTATCTCTTTAAATAAGGGTTGTTTTTTTAATGACTCGAATCGGCTCTTTAAAAATTTAATATTTTTATCACCCTTAACAAAGCTTATGTGTGGTGTTTTTTTTAGAAATTTTTTACAATCAAATGACTTATATTTTGACTCTAGGTAGGCCCAAAACTCCAATGAATTTTCAAACATCTCATTAATATTAATTGCTCGAGAAATATTTATTTCACCATTTTTATTTTGTGGGGTGTAATTAAGCTCGCAATAACCGGCGTGGCCTGTGCCGGCATTATTTAATGCACTTGAACTTTCCATGCTGATATCACCTAATCTCTCAACGAGATTGATAGGATAGTCTGGAAAAATTTCATTTATTAAAACACCTAGGGTAAGGCTCATGATGCCGCCGCCTATAAGGGTAATTCCATCGTCAGTTCTTTTTGTCATATCATAAAAAAGGCTTCTACTAAGAAGCCTTGAGATTGGCTCCCCAACCTGGGCTCGAACCAGGGACACACGGATTAACAGTCCGTTGCTCTACCGACTGAGCTATTGGGGAATAATCGGAAAACCGAATTTTAACACAGGCTATACAAAATTTTCTAGTTTTTAAGGTAACTAGTTTTGAAGTTCATCCCGTGTTTCTGAGAAAGCTTTAATTGCCCGATCAAGATCATTTTGAGTATGTCCGGCGGATATTTGTGTTCTAATTCGAGCTTTGCCTTGAGGAACGACGGGGTAGAAAAATCCGATTGCATAAATCCCTTTTTCAAGCAGTCTTGAGCTCATTTTTTGCGCTAACACAGCATCACCTAACATGACGGGCACAATAGGATGATCCCCTTGATCAACACTAAAGCCTGCCTCTTTCATACCCTTTCTAAAGTAATGAGTGTTTGCCTCGAGTTTATCTCTTAAGCTTGTTGATTCAGAGAGCATATCAATAACTTCAAGTGTTGCTGAACAAATACTTGGGGCAAGTGTGTTGGAAAAGAGATAGGGTCTTGATCGTTGACGTAACATATCAATAATTTCTTTACGTCCTGAGGTAAAACCTCCTGATGCACCCCCAAGTGCTTTACCGAAAGTGCTGGTGATGATGTCGACTCTGCCCATGACACCACAATATTCATGTACACCTCTCCCAGTTTTACCCATAAAACCAGTGGCATGACAGTCGTCATGGTGAACCATGGCATCGAATTCGTCAGCTAAATCACATATTTGATCCAGTTTTGCAATGGTGCCGTCCATAGAAAAGACACCATCGGTGGTAATTAAGATTCTTCGTGCCCCATTATTTTTTGCTTCAACTAATTTTTCTCTCAAATCACTCATATCATTATTTTTATAGCGATAGCGAGCTGCTTTACATAAACGAACACCATCTATGATGGAGGCATGATTAAGCTCATCAGAGATAACGGCATCTTCATTTGTTAGAATAGATTCAAATAAGCCACCATTGGCATCAAAGCATGCCGCATACAGAATCGTATCTTCAGTGCCTAAAAATTCACTTACTTTGGTCTCTAATGTTTTGTGAATAGTTTGAGTGCCACAAATGAAACGAACCGAGGCCAAACCAAAACCCCATTGATCCAAACTCTTTTTGGCAGCATCGATTACTCTTGGGTTATTAGCAAGGCCTAAATAATTATTAGCGCACATATTGATGACTTCACTGCCATCAGCAAGTGTAATTTGATTTTTTTGATCTGAATCAATAAAACGCTCCGTCTTCCAAAGACCGTTTTCTTTAATTTGATCAAGATCCTGACTTAAACTCTTTCTTGTCTCTTTAAAACTCATTCAATTTCCTTAGTCTAACCAATTTAAAATGACTTTTCCTGATTTGCCTGATCTCATAACATCAAAACCTTCTTGAAAATCCTTGTAGCTCATGCGATGGGTAATCATTTTCTCTAACGGGAGACCGCTCTGAACCATCATCGAGCCCTTGTACCAGGTTTCAAATATTTCACGCCCATAGATACCTTTGATTGTCAGTCCTTTAAAGACGACCATATCCCAGTCAATGCCTGAACCCTGTGGCATGATGGCCAGCATGGCTATCTTGCCACCATTAATCATAAGATTGAGCATGTCCCCAAATGCTTTGGGTGATCCTGACATCTCAAGACCCACATCAAAACCTTCAAAGATACCCATGGAATGCATCAGGTCTTTATCGATGGTTTGTTTGGCAACATTAATGGTTACAACTCGGGGAATTATTTCTTTGATCATATTAAGCCTAAATTCATTGAGGTCGGTAATCACAATGTTACGTGCACCCGCATGATCTGCTACCATCGCCGCCATCATACCAATAGGTCCTGCCCCGGTAATTAAAACATCTTCACCCACCATATTAAATGATAGCGCGGTGTGAACTGCATTCCCATAAGGGTCAAAAATTGCTAATAAATCAGTTGAAATAGGGCGGCTTGGACGGAATATATTTTTTGCAGGAACAGAAAGATACTCAGCAAAAGCACCTGTTCGATTAACACCCACACCAATCGTATTTGGACATAAATGTAGCGTTCCAGCGAGACAATTTCGACATCTGCCACAGACAATATGGCCTTCGCCTGAGACAATATCTCCGACTTTTAAGTCGGTAACGTTAGATCCTATCGCCGCAATTTCACCTGCGTATTCGTGGCCCGTGATCATGGGTACGGGTATGGTTTTTTGAGCCCACTCATCCCAGTTATAAATATGAATATCAGTTCCACAAATGGCTGTTTTATGGATCTTCACCAAGACATCATTGTTACCAACCTCTGGCTCTGGCATGTCTTCTAGCCAGATACCTTCTTTTGCATGCCTTTTGACCAACGCTTTCATTTAGACTCCAAGATCTATTTTAAAAAAACAGTATTATATAATGTTTTAATGCATAGTTCCCTAGAGATTATTGCGCTCATTGGCGCATTTATATTGATCGTTCTTTACTATAAAGAAGCTATTAAGTCTTTTCTTTTAGACCCAAAACTATCTTTCATTTATGTGTTAATAATTATTTTGATGGGCTATCTATTCTATCTTTTTTTTAAATCCAAAGGATTCTAAAAAATTTTGAATTTTTTTTTCAAAAGGAGTAAAGTTAAATTGATAGATCTAATAAATCTATTGAAAGGAGATGTAGCTCGAGACACGTTTTAATAATGAATTTTCTCAAGGAGAACAAATGAATTATCAAGAACTGAAGAGTCGACATCAAGAGCTTGAATCCATTGTAGATCAAGCTTATAAAAATTATGTTTCTGACGAAATCATCAAACGTTATAAGAAAGAAAAACTTAAAATTAAAGAACAAATCGATCGGTTTGAACACTCGTGACCATGATCAAAAAAAATAACCGGCCAAGGCCGGTTTTTTTTATTCTATAATAAATTATGAATCCAATTATTCAATCGCATATAAAAGAACACCAAGAGGTCTTGGCTACTATAAATACTTTTGCCGATTCAATTGAACAGATTGCCAGCATTCTTATTAATTGTTTAAAAAATGAGGGCACCATCTATTGGTGCGGTAATGGTGGAAGTGCATCGGATGCTCAGCACCTTGCAGGAGAACTAATAGGTAGGTTTGTAGGAAATCGAGTCCCACTTAAATCTATTGCCCTTGCAGTTGGGGGCGCAGAAGGAAGCTGCATTGCAAACGATTTTGGTTATGATCAGATTTTCTCACGTCAGGTTGAAGGGTTAGGCTCTAAGGGTGATGTCTTGATAGGGATTACCACCTCGGGTAACAGCCAAAATGTCATTAATGCTTTGAATGTAGCAAAAACAAAAAAAATGACGACCATTGGACTTTTAGGAAAGGGTGGAGGTAAAGCGAGAGATGCTGTGAATCATGCGATTGTCATTCCATCCAACACCACCGCACGCGTGCAAGAGATGCATATCATGATTGGTCATATCCTTTGCGATTTGATTGAAGAGGGCCTGAACCTTAAATAATGACGATTATAGTCACAGGTGCGGCAGGTTTTATCGGCTCTAATTTTGTCCTTAATTGGCTTAAACACCAAGATGAAAAAGTTATCGCTTTAGATAAGCTGACCTATGCCGGCAATTTAGAAAATCTTAAATCTGTTGAGACCAACAAAAATTATGAGTTTGTTCATGGCGATATTGGCGACTCAAAACTTGTCTCAGAGCTATTACAAATACATCAACCCCGAGCCATCATCAATTTTGCCGCAGAAAGTCATGTCGACAGGTCCATTGTTGGGCCTGATGAATTTATGCTGACCAATATTATGGGTACCTATCGCATGCTAAATGCCGTTCGTCTCTTTTATGATGAACTAGGTGATAAAGATCAGAAAAAATTTAGATTTTTGCATGTATCTACTGATGAGGTCTATGGCTCACTAAGTGCAACGGATCCTGCTTTTAACGAGACTAATAAGTATGAACCTAATAGCCCATACAGCGCCTCAAAGGCATCTTCAGATCATTTAGTTCGTGCATGGCATCATACCTATGGTTTACCTGTGCTCACCACCAATTGCTCAAATAATTATGGGCCCTATCACTTTCCAGAAAAACTCATCCCGCTCTGCATTTTAAAGGCGCTCCAAGGTGAAAATTTACCTATCTATGGTGACGGACAACAAGTGCGTGACTGGCTCTATGTGGTTGACCACTGCAAGGGTATTGAGACTGTGCTAGATAAAGGGGTTATTGGTGAGACCTATAATATTGGTGGCTGTAACGAGAAGACCAATTTGGAAGTCGTGCATACCCTATGTGATTTACTCGATGAGCTTAAACCCCGTGAGGATGGCCAGTCGTACAAAGAGCAGATCACCTTCGTCAAGGACCGCCCGGGACACGACCGACGCTATGCGATTGATGCGACCAAGATTGCGGGTGAGCTTAGCTGGAAACCCGAAGAGACCTTCGAGACCGGGATTCGTAAGACGGTCCAGTGGTACCTAGATAACAAGGACTGGGTCGCTCATGTACAGTCGGGTGAGTATCAGAATTGGCTTAATAAAAACTATTCATGAAGATCCTCATTACGGGCATCAACGGCCAGGTAGGGCATGCGCTAATGCAAGAACTCACTGAGTATGAATTAATTGGTCTCACTCGGCAAGATTGTGACCTGACCAACTTGGACCAGATCAGACAGGTCATCGACCAGCACCAACCAGAGCTGATTATCAATCCCGCTGCGTATACCAAAGTAGACCAGGCCGAGGAGGAACCGGAGTTGGCTTTTGTGATTAATCGGGACGCACCGAGGGTGATGGCGGAAAAAGCACGCGAATATAATATCCCGTTCATTCACTTTTCCACCGACTATGTTTTTGATGGTAAAAAAGAAGATACTTATAACGAAAATGATCAAACCAACCCCATGGGCGTTTATGGGCGGTCTAAGTTAGAAGGCGAAGAGGGGATTAAAGAAGTGGGAGGTTTTTTTTATATCTTTCGCACTAGTTGGGTATATTCGAATATCGGCCATAACTTTTACTTGACTATGAAAAATTTAAGTCAAGAAAAAAGTGAGTTGAGGGTGGTTGGTGATCAATGCGGGACACTCACCTCGAATGCT
>Ga0255759_10005782_pt1 | contig 10527 bp, 13 predicted proteins | sample 101ome_20_FD_179959 | JGI IMG/M metagenome (GOLD analysis project Ga0255759, IMG submission 179959) | Coastal salt marsh microbial communities from the Groves Creek Marsh, Skidaway Island, Georgia - 101404AT metaG (version 2) | ecosystem: Environmental > Aquatic > Marine > Intertidal zone >...
CTGGCATGGGACCACGGCGCGGCGTTCTTCCGAACTTATCGCGCATACGCTCAAGCATGTCTTGAATGTTGCCGGGAGGTAAAGGTCTGCCCGGTGAGCGCTGTGGCGGCGGTGGCGGAGGGTTTGTTCCGGGGAAAGGATCACCCGGTAAGCGCCCCTCCCGCCTAAAATATTCTTCAGGTGATGGCATTCCCGTATTTTCGGGAGGAATGAAGGGAATATAATCCTCTCCCGGCACAGGACGATTTTCATAGAACTCTATTGGCGCGGCAAAGCCAGATCCTCCTGAGCCATTCGGCTGCACCTGACGATCATAAAAATCTAAAAAGCCACCCGTATCGATCATCCTGTCATCTTGTACGGCAGGTGCCCTTCGAACCGGAACGGGTGCAGGTCTTCTCATCTTCATAGCATCACCAATTCTTACAAGACCAGTACCGAGCGGTCAGCTTATTTTTGGCACCGGCTTTATCGCAACCGTGTCTGGCTCTAAAGTTAGCTCTGCGCTCTGGGTTGCTTTTTTTGATTTTCATGTTTGGATCGCCGTAACGAACCAACTTAATCTCATCGCCTTGACGCGCCAAGACAGCAAACTTTTTCGGTTTACCCGGAGTGCGCTTTGGCTTATTGAACCCGGCGAACGATTCACCTCGATAAGTGATTCGTCCGCCTTCGGTTCTTTTTGCGTCTTTAGATCTGGCCATTAGTCGTACTTTTTGATCAGTTCCAAAATGACTGTGTAGGTGTCAGTGTTGCTTGCACCAATCGTGGTAAACACGATGTCTCCGGTCTTACCAGCACCCGCGTTATTGGGGATGCCGGTAAAATCAGAGTAATCGTGATAACCGTTGCTGTCAGGAGAAAGTCCGATAATCAACGTGTCAGCAGTAGCGTCGTTCAAAAGCTCGACACCCATACCAACACATTGCCACCATATCTTTGCAACAGAAACCTCTGTGCAAGCATCTCCCGCAGAGTTTGAGCTAAGCGCAGATACGTCAACCTTCACAACGGCGCTTTCACCAGTACCGTCAGAGATATTGGTGAACTTCAGAACGGCTTTTCTCTCGCCGTCCTGAATAGTTTGGCTTGTTACTGTGTCAGCCACGGCGACCTCCTATTAGGCGTTGTTGATGCCTTGGATGTACTCAACCGTTACGTAACCAGCACCAGAAGTTCCAGCAGAAAAATCAATGTAGATGGGAAGATCCGCAGTACCAATATCAACCCAAGTGTCCGCATCCGTAATCGTGCCATCAGCACCATGATGAATTACGTTAGCTGCGGTTCCTGCCGCCAAAGCAGTGAAAAGCTCAGTAGAGGTTGCAGACGTGCCCATCGAGATGTTCGCAGCATCACAAGCTGTTGTGATGTAGATAATAATCTCGGTGATTTGGCTGTTTGCTGGAACGACGATACCGGTATCGGCAGCAGTCGTAGATTGCGTCCACGATGCAGTTTGAGCAGTTTTAACGAAACCAACGTTTTTAACGTCAGTGCCTACTGTGGTTCCAGTGCTGTGTTTGATGGTTCCTGATTTAATAGGACCAGAAAAAGTGGTAGTAGCCATTGGTTATCTCCTGTCTTGGCTAGTGTCAACCGCCCCATGCGGTTGTCAGGGATAAATTGATATTACAGAAAAAAGAAAGGGGGCAAAAGCCCCCTTTTTTTAGGCTCCTTGAGAGCCGTAGATGCCTCTCCAATCTGAGAAACCGAACGAATAACGCTCTCGCGCCTTATATCGCAGGTTGCCAGTTGAAAAGTCAGGCTCCATTGATGTTTCCATGCCTGTGCGCTGGAACATCTTCAGGCCTTCGCCTTGCTCAGTGACAGAAGTCAACAAGAAGAACGCATCGGGGTCCGTCAGGTAGTGGTTCACAGTGTAACCACCGGGAAGTACGCCCGTGTTCTTGATTGCGTTGACATCATTGTCAGCAGTTCCTGATCGCAGCGGTGAATTCAAGATTCGATCCGCAACGAAGACGAGCTGAGGTGGAACGACGAGCTTGGTAGCTTGTACCGAAATCGTCAAACCGCGATCGTCTGTGAACGTGCTGATGTCAATCAAAGCGTCCTCAAGAGAAGTCTCGTTGAGGTCTGCCATGGTCGTAGCTCGGTTAGCAGCAGTGCCGCCACCTGCCAGTGGGTGAGCAGTGTTGATCAATGACACTCCATCTCCGCCCGTGAAAGAGCCAGAGAAAGCGTTGTTCAAGACATCTGCACCTTTGATCTCTTTGGTGTTAGCCATAGATCGGGCGAGAGCCTTCACATATCGCTTACCAAGTGAGTCATAAAGGTTATCTTCCACTGCTTCATCAGTCAGAGAAAATGCCAAGGCAATGGTTTCATGCGTATAACGTGCTGAATAACCTTCAGAAGCGTTATCGAATTGAACACCTTGACCTTCAGTTTTTACAGGCGCTGAACCAAATCCGGTGATCAGAACCTCTTCCTCGAATGCACGCTGAGAATCTTCTATAGCAAAGATTTCCTCATACTCACGATCATAAGAATCGTAAGACATCCCGAAGAGGCTGTTTAAACCCGGCTCAAGTTCCTTCGCCAGTTGTGCGCGTGAAATCGCCATGTTTTAGCCTCCTTATGCCAAGCCAGCCGACTTCACACCAGCGATATGGTTCTGAATCACAACCATCACATTGGTGTTAGCGCTTGCTACGTCATCGTTATCAGGATCTTGAGATATATCGATTGCTTTCAACGGCAAAGTGGTCGTTGTAGCACCAGTTGTTACATCAAGCTCCACATTTGAGCGGCCTGAAGACGTGTCACCAGTTGTTGCCTGATCAACAATGTCAAAATTGCCAAACAGGTCAGCAACAGGGAACGTATCATCGGCTTGTACTTCGAAAACTACATTAGGGTCATCGACTACAAACGCAATGATGTCTGCGGCTGCGACTGAACCGGGGTAGTAGTTCTTGAAGACCTGCTCACCGGTTGTGGGGTCTGTATATTGACACCCGTTAAACACCCCGACTACGGGGACAGCGCTTCCTGCTGCGGCTCGTTCGATACCGCCACCGGTTACTTGCTTCACGAGGTCGCCTTGAAAGACAACGCCGCTATAACCAGAGGCAATTCGATATCGACTTTGGCCACCAGAATAGGGAGCACCACCCATCATACGAGAGGGGCGTAATCCAAAGGCTGCATCTTTATTAGCCATTTAAGGACTCCTTTTTTACCTTCTGCCAAAAGTTACTTGGGAGTCTCGCTGGGGGTCATACTTCACGTAACGGGCGTCGCCGCGTGTCTCGTTAAACATAGTGTTATCGAGCGCATCTTTGGCTTGTTGAGTTTTGGTTTGATAGTAATCATTCCGCTCTTCGACCGTTTCGATAGGAATTTTCGCCAGCAATAATCCCTCGTTGTAAATGACTCCAGCATGCCTGCCGTTATCCATCGTGGGAAGTTCCCACTCTGGAGGGAGATCAGAACCTTTAACCAGTTCCCATCCTTCCCGTAAACGGCGACTAACGTTAGCTCGATCCTCTTGTCCCAACATGCTTTCCCGAATCCACCGGAAGGTGTAACCGGGAGGTGCTGGGGGAGTTTCTAACTTACGAACTGGACGCCATGGTCTGCGTCGAGCCTGTTTATCGTGTGTCTCGGAATCACGCGAAGCGCGAGCTTTATTCGTTTCAGCCATTATTAACTTGCCTCCCTTGCTGCAATTTTTTGCTTTTCTGCTGCCACTCTTTTCAACCATGCCTCTTCAGACATATTGTGTGGCTTCAGGCCACGGAGACGTTCAATTTCTGACTTAGAGAATGAAACGCCACGCTTGTTGCCTCGTGTTTGTTGCCGACCAGCAGGGCTGGCGGAAGCGACTCTTTGCACGGCGGGTCTGGCTTCCGATTGTTCGACAGGTTGCTCCGTTTCTACCGATTGTAAATTCGGATAGACGCGGAAAACTCTTGTGTCCAACTCATTATAATACTCATCTGAGTCAGGTTCATAGCCCTCATTGATAAGGTTGAAATGAGTGAAATAAGCGAATTGTGTCGCTTGTAAGTTCTCTTCATTTTCCCCATCACCATACCACTTATTTTTCTCATGCCAACTTAAAGCCTGATCGGTGGGTTTGATCTCCTCCTGAGCTGGCTGTTGGTATTGCTGATACTGACCTTGATCTTGATAAGACTGGTAGTTTTCTTGGACTGGTTGTTGCGGTTGCTGCTGCGCCTGTCTTGACTGGGCAACACGCAATTTTTCTTTTTGAATAGCGACATCGTTTTTAAGCGTGTCAGCTTTCGAAATAAGGTCGGCGTCGCCGCTTTGAATAGCCTTCCGATAAATATCATCGACTTGACTTTCTTTAGCTTTGAGCGCCTCTTCTTCTTTTTGAAGAACCGTCTGAGCCTGTAAAACAGAATGCTCTCGGTACTGTTGAAGCTCTTGCTCTTTTTGCATAGCAACTGCTTCGAGGTATCGGGCACGGTCTTCGGCCTCTCGGTTTTTCTGGTTTAACTTGTTGATGCGCTTGCTTACCGATTTGGTATAGCGCTCCAACTCGTCATCGCTGCTGACTTCCTGACCTTCCGGTAAGTCTTCAGTAACGGTGACTTCAATTTCTTCTTCGACTGCTTCTGGGGCTGTATTTTCAACGGTCATCGGTAGCTGCTCACTATGTCATCTGGATCTAAAATTGTTGCAATCACTTCATCATCATTGATGATGCGGACCTCTTCCCCCTCGTCCAGCTTGAACCGAGCGCCAGCATATCGACCTATCAACACCCACTGCTTCTCCTCGCACCAAGGGGCATCACCATATTTTTCTTTATCGTTGTAGCAGAGCGGCCCCTTTTTAACCACGTAAGCGACCACCGTGGCAAGCGCCTCTCGGTCAACGGTCTCCTTGGTTAAATGAATTCCGCCCTTGCTGGTCCGTTTACCAGCATAAGGAATCACTAACATGCGCCAGCCGGTTGGCTGAGGCATTCGCTCTAAGGCTGACTTATCGAGCAGAGTCGGATCTAAAACCCGGTCCTCCTTATCGACAAAGGCAGCTTCGATTGACGGTTTGCTCACTCGCGCTCTCCTCGTGCGTAAAAATCTTGGATGGTTTGTTCAACCAAGTTTAACGCAGTCAGCTCGCCTTGCAAACTTTTATAATGTTCCATATCTTTCAGCATACCTTCGCACATTGTTTCAACAATTAGCTCTTTTCGATCGCTAATCATGCGCTTGATGGCTGCTGCCAGATCAACATCGTCTCTCATACGCGCTCGTAAAAGTCTAGCCCTTTGGTTGCTGCCCCAGTGCCACGGGTGCGCATCTTCTTGACTTTAACTTTGAGCTGGCCACGAGAAACCGAACCACCGTCTTTCATGCCCTTTGCCTCTTTCAAAGCAATCGCTACGGCTTGCTTCTGGGGCTTACCCTCACTCTTCAGCTTCTTGATGTTCGAGCTGATCGTCTTTTGGCTCTTCCCTTTCTTCAACGGCATCTTTTTCCACCTTTGCTTGCTTTTTCTTAGAAGCCTTCTTTGGCTTCGCTTCAACTTCTACCGCTGGCGCTGCAACGGCAACCGATACTGGTGCAGACTCACCTTTTTCGATTCGCTCTAATTTTGCTTTTATTCGAGCGTCGCTTGCTGCCTTTCTCAAAGCCTGCTCTTCTTCCATCTTGGCGATAGCTTGACGCTCCGCTTCACGCATGAGCTTTTTGTTGTCTCTAAGCTCTTGCTGTCTTTCTAAAACATAACTCGTTGTCATTACATGCCTCCAAACTTTGCTTGTAACTCAAGCAATTTGAGTTGCGCTTGTTGCTCTAATCTCTGCATAGCAACGTCTAATTTATCATCCGCAACTTGCTTTTGAACATCAATCCTTTGTTTTTGAATCTCAGACTCAAGCAGCTTTTCTTGGTCTCTCTGCTGTTGCTTTTCCGTGAACTGAGCCTGATCCATGGCCATTTCTTGCTCTCGAAGGTCTAGTTCGCGCTGACGGATTTGAACCAAAGGATCTTCTTCGTTGCCTTGTCCGATCGAGAGGAGAAGGTCTTGAGTAAGTTGAGCCATGATGGGGGAGGAAAAACCCTCGATTAACATGGCTATTTCACCTTGCAGCATCGGCTGCTGTTCAGGCGGAACCTGCTGCATTTGCTGCTGCATCATCTGAATTTGTTGTTGGATTTCAGGCCCGATTTGTTCTTGTGCCATTTGAGCCGACAAGAACTGGAGATGCTGCATGATGTGCGCAATGATCAAAGCCTGCGCTTGAGGCGTGGTTTTGACTACTTCGGTCAAGAATAAAGATCGGTGAGCGTCAATGTGAGCCTGATGGTTTTGCTGCTCAAAGGCTTGCTGAGGCTGGCCAATCATCAAACCGCTGTTCTCAACGCCTGCATCAACCGGCATAGGCGGCTGAGGTTGGGGCGGTGGTTGCAACAGGGAATCAATATCATCGACGCCAAGCGCCGCGTACATCCTGCGATACGCCTCATAAATACCTTGCGGTCCATGGATATCCGGGTTTGACTGCACAAGCTGCATCAGCTCTTGCGCCATCGTAATCCGCTGAGATTGACTGAAGATGTTAGGGTCTGAAACCGGTATTACATCGACACGGCCATCAAAGTCTGTCTGTTTTACCTCTGCTGGTCCGCTACCGGTATTGTAGGGATACATCGGCGGCAGATACTCATTAAACACCTTGGCGAGAAGCTGGAACTCAACCCTTTGCGAGTAATGCAGGCGCTTATGGATAGCGCTCATAACCTTGGTGCCGCGCTCAAGTAACGCGACCGTGGTGCCTACCGGCATCGCCTGATTCATGTCCCCGACGTTGGTATCAGCAATGGAGGCAAACCGCTTACCAGAATCAACCAACATGCCAAGAAGCTGCATTAACACATTAGATGGTTCTTTGATCGGAAGAGGAATCAAATTCTCTCGCAACGACCCACCCGTTGTGTCAATATCGCGGAACTCTCCGGGCTGAAGCGGCTCATCCTCATCTCTAATCCTCATTCCTCTAGCTTTGAAGCCAGAAGGGAGGTTAGCGATTGTGCCAGCGTCAATAAGCTGGCGCAGGATGGACGTTGAAGCCTTGGAGAGACCTCCAATCATGTGACTCAAACCAAGGCCGTAAAACCCTAATCCGGGCAGAAATTTGTACTGGACGAAGTAGTTGATCTTTTGCTTTAGCGGATCTTGCTCAGCGTAGTTGCGGCGAATAGCTAAGACCTGCTGAGAAGCCTCATCGATCGTCACAATGTATGGCAGTTTCAACCCAGTAGGCTGGCCATCTTCCCCCATATCCTCGTATCCGGGCAGATCAAGGATTGTATGCACCTCGTAAACCACTCTATCGCGGTTTTCGGCATAACTAGGCTCCATACCCTCGATTTCATCGATTTCTTCTTCGATATCACTTCGATTCTTGACATAAACGTCGCCCCGAAGCTCAACATCGGCATAAAACCCGGCTAATTGTTGTTTTCGTATCTCGTTTTTGCTCATCGAGATGACATGAGTGACTCTTTCTGCCGAAAGGATGTCTGGAGCCTCGTAAGGAACCACTAAATCCTCTGGCGCGATGAATTTCGACACCGCTCGGCTCAATCCTTGGTCGTAATACACCTTTTTGAACGCAGAACCGGCGATCGGAAGGTAAAAAAGCAGCATATCCAGCTCTGGATCGTACTCTTGCATCACGTTCATGATGTAAAAGTTCATGAAATCCTGAACTCGCTCCGCCTGCATCTCAACTTCAGCGTTTCGAGCGCCAACAATCTCGGTTTTTACCGGTCCTTTGGGCGGCAAAAGCTCTTTGTATGCTTGGGCTTGGAATTGTGTGACAGACTCGGCAAGAATCGGGTGGATTACGCCAGAAGAACCCTGAAAGGGCTGGCTGCGCATCTCGTCAAACTTCATTCCGAGATACTTCAAACCGTCAACGTAAGTCTTTTCCCATTCAGAACGGCTTTCTTTGTCTGCGCTGATCGATTGAAGAACGTCATCAGCCAGCTTGCCGAGGTCAGATTTGCTTAAAAACTCGACAAGGTTGCTATCAAAAGGAATTTGTGGTGTTTCAGGGACCGCATCGATCTCGTCATCGATGAGGATTTCCTCTTCATCGACCAGAATCTGCGCAGCGTCTCTGATTAAATCTTCTCTGCTTGGCTCTGGCACCACCTCAACGATGCGTGAGAGAGGAAGCACGTCAGGATCGTTTTCTGTTCCGAGTCTTTCGATGGCCATCAGTAGTACACCGTTCTATCCCGAGGCAGCAATCTTGCCTCTTCTTGGTAATCGTTTTCGAGGGCGACGAATCCCCCTTGCCTAAACCGCATCAGCGCCATCGTTGCTGAGTCACAATAGTCATCGTGATCGCCGTATGGAAAGCTCGCCATCTCTTCGATCACTTCTTCAGCAAAACCATCGTCCGGTGCCCAAACCATCGCTGATTCAAATATCGGAGCGACGCTATTCATTCTTGCAATCTTATCTTGACCACGGCTTGGTGTATAGGCAGTGACAGGGATACCCATTCTGCGCAGCTCGTGCGTCAAGGGCGTGCCACTCGCTTTAGCTTCTATTAGCACGCAATCCGGTTCCCAATACTTATACTCTTCCATCGCTATTTTTTTAAGCTCGGGGAAATCAACGCGGAACCGTTTAGCGTCGAGCAAAAGCACGCACTCGGGGCCGTCGATTTCGGGTTGAAATACAGCCCACGTTGTAATCGCAGAATAGTCAGCAGTCTCTTTCTTGCTGAACGCCGTGTCGTAAGCCTGTATGACATAACTATATGCAGGCACGTAATCCTTTTCCCAGATCTGCCACCACTCACGTTTGACGATCGAACCCTCTTCTGCCGTTGGATTTTGCATCCACTGAGCATTCCACTTCGGAACCGGTAGAGAGGCTTTAACAGAAAGCAACTCGTCCTTTTTCCAAAACTCAGGCCATAGCGGTTCTTCAGATTCGGGCATGATTGCCGGGAACTCCACCAGCTCCCATTGGTCTGCGTGCATTTCGCCCTGCTTCTTGAGCACCTTGCCGACCAAATCTTTGGTGCTCCATCTTGTCATTACTATCACAATGATGCCGCCGGGTTGCAGACGCTGGCGTGGACCAGATGTATACCACTCGTAAACCGCGTCCATAGCGGTGGGGCTTAGCGCGTCCTGCTCGCTCACGGGGTCATCGATGATGAGCAGGTCCGCGCCTCGGCCCGTAATCGCGCCGCCAACACCAGCATAGAAAGATTCGCCGCCTTCATTAGTTGTCCAGCGACCGGCTGACTTGTTATCGGCTTGCAGCTTTAGCTTGGGGAAAACTTCTTGGTAATCCTCGGAATCGATAATGTTTCGAACCCGGCGACCGAACCGAACAGCAAGCTCAGCGGTGTGAGTGGTCTGGATAATCTTGAGATTACCTCGAAGGCCCATCATCCAAGCAGGGAAATAGGTTGAGGCAAATTCTGATTTGGTGTGTCGAGGAGGAAGGCAGACGATCAAGCGTTTCAACTTACCTTGCGCGATACGGTTGAATTTTTCTCCGATAATCTTGTGATGGCGACCCTCAACGAACTCGGGCCACATTTGCTTAACAAACTTGATGAAGTCACCCTGACACTCTTCTTGCTTTTCTATTTGGTCGTAGCGTTTAAGAAGAGCAACAGCTTCGGCTTTCTCTTGGTCTGACAGGATGTCGAAATCGCGCAGCGCAAGTTCAGACATCGCCCCATTCTTCGCCCTTAAACAGCAAAGCCTCCGCCTCTCTCCTGCGAACTAAACCGTCAAGAACTTTGCCGCCAGATTTGTTCCACCTGCGAATCTCGGTCGGCACATCTTCAAACTTACTATCATTCAGCTTTTTTAACATGGTTGATGAGCGCAAATTGCCGGGGCCAAGGTTGTATGTCCACGCAACCAGAGCATCAAACTCATTCTGCTCAAGCGGAACATTAACCGCCTCGCGCACATATCCTTCGAACTCTTCAAGGTCTTCTGCAAGCATGCGATCTGCGTCCTCCTGCGTACAAACATCGCCGTCGCTTACACCTGCGGTATGGCCATAACCGATAGTCCAAACCTGAGCTGGACATAAATACGCTTTTAGCTCACAGCCCTCGAACTTTTTAATTAAGGCTTTACCTTCTTCGCTAGTTTTCATTTGTCGTGCTTATGTGCTGCTCCGTAGTAGAAGCTGATGATAGATGAGACAATCCCTCCAAGATAGCCCAATACAAGATTGACAATGCCATCATCATTAGCAGCAGGGTCTTGAATTGTGACCAACGCGATGTATCCCCCGAAAAAAAGAACACACGCAATCGCGATAAAACGTGGCGTCCAGTCACCCCGAAAAGTCTCACGCGCATGTTGGATATCTTTCGTTTCAAGCTCGAAAACATCGACATCTAATTCCTTCATCCGTGCCTGAAAATCAAGTTCCGCTTTCTTAATATCCGCAAGCTGTTCTGGCGTTGCGTTCTGGACGGCTTTCTCAATGCTTTTCTCATCAGGCTTGCATCCCAATACTTGAGCAATG
>Ga0255759_10005784_pt1 | contig 10526 bp, 10 predicted proteins | sample 101ome_20_FD_179959 | JGI IMG/M metagenome (GOLD analysis project Ga0255759, IMG submission 179959) | Coastal salt marsh microbial communities from the Groves Creek Marsh, Skidaway Island, Georgia - 101404AT metaG (version 2) | ecosystem: Environmental > Aquatic > Marine > Intertidal zone >...
AAGGAATTGAAAGAGAAATAAAAACCTATCAAATAGTTAGTCGAAAAAATTTATCACCCAATAACACAAATACAATAAAAATCAAAAACAATAAGGAAGAGTCCTTAGAAATCAATTTAGATAATCTAGATTTGATTGAAAAAAGTGAATTAATTAAAAACCTTCAAGATGCATTAAATAAAATTGGAAAATTATGAATAAATTAATAAAATTTTTCTTTCTTTCAATTTTTATCTCCGGTTTATCGATTGCAGACCAAGAGATTATTGTAAATAATGACTCCCCAATTTTATTGAGATTAGGCAGTGAAAATTTTCAAGTATTAAAAGATAGTCTTGATGCAAATAGTATCGATCAAGTTGTTGCCACAGAAAATATAAAATTTAGAAGTTTAGCAAAAGGAGAATTAAAGTCTGCAAATAATTACTGGTTAAAAACAAAATTAATTTCACAAATTAGCAAAGACAGGCCTATTAACATAGCTTTTCCTAATCCCTACTTTTATAGGGATTTAAAGCTTTTTGCTTTGGATAATCTTGGAAATATTACCGAGTTAGGAAATAATAGATTTTTTTCTAAAAACACCATTTCATTTCAAAACCCGTATGAAAATTCCAGGGACCAATTGCAATCACAATTTGCAAAAATTGATTTAAAAGCTAACTCTACCCTAGAGCTATTTGTATTTTTTAAAACCGATTCAAGATTTCATAATCCAAATTTTAATTTATTCATTGAAGATTCTGACTTTTACCAAGAACATGGACGTTTAAGTCTTTATGTACAGGGTGTTTTATTGGGTGCGTTGTTTTCTTTAGTTATTTTTGGATGGTACTCAGTATTTAAAAATAGGCAGGCAACTGAATTAACATATGGAATATGGATACTGTTTGGATTTTTTAGTATCTTTATTTTTTATGTTCATGGTGGCTCAAGATTTTCTGAGTTTTTTCAATCTTACAATGACGAAGAAACTTTATTCTTCACCTTTATGTCAGCCTCAGAATTTTTGACATACTTTTTTGCTTATGGCCAAGCTATTTTTTATGTAATTTTTTCCAGAACATTTTTAGAACACAAAAAGTATTTTCCAAAGATTTATATCTTCTCAAATATTTATATTTGTTCCTACTTTTTACATTTTTTAATGTCAGTGTTTGTGGAAGAACCTTTTATACCATCAACAATTTATTTTTTACCATTAGCGCTGCTTACATTTTCTATTTTAGTACTTACTTATTGGACGGCCATCAAAAGACTCCGTGCAGGTATGCAAGCAGCTAAATTTTTTCTCATTGCTTTAACACCTTACTTAATATTTCGAACTATGTTTTTTAGTGGTATTTTAGGCTATGAAAATCCTTTATCTCTTCTCCCTGACGAGGGTTTATACTATTTTATTAAAGATAGAAATAGTTCACTGTCCTTTGCTGTTGTATTTGAAGCAATAATTATGGCATTAGCTGTAGTTGCTCGAACAAGGTATTTACAAGATGAGCTTGCAATAAACCTTAAAAAACAAAATGAATTAGCAGAAAATCAAAACAAAATTTTAGAAGCTACCGTTGCTGAAAGAACACAAGAGCTCAGTAAAAAACATGAAGAACTCAACAAAGAACATCAAATAGTCACTGAATCAATCAACTATGCCCAAATTATTCAAAATGGACAACTACCAAGAGACCATCGAGTTGAAGGTAGATTTAAATCCTTCTACTCTTTCTGGGAACCACGAGATAAAATTGGTGGTGACTTATGGTGGGTTTCAACCACTAGGGTCAAAGGAGAATTCGCTCTAGCTGTTGCCGATTGCACCGGCCATGGAGTTCCAGGAGCCATGTTAGCCCTACTTGTTTCATCATCCTTAGAACAAATTTATTCCACAGATAATAAAACATCCACTCTTGAGGCAATAAAGTCTCTTGATTATTTAACAAGGGTTGGCCTTAATCAAGATAATCCTGATGCCCAAAGTAATGATGGTTGCGATGCTGCAATTATTAAAATAGAACCACAGAAAAAGAAACTTTATTTTACCGGTGCGAAATTAGATTTGTTTAAATTAAGTAAAAACAAAACAACGAAATATTCTGCAAACAGAATAAGTCTTGGTTATAAAGAACCACTTGATGAGGAACCCGTTGAAACTGTTATCGACTACCATGAAGGTGATACTTTTGTGATTGTTACTGACGGACTTACAGATCAAATTGGTGAAAAAGAGCGAAAATCTTATGGCTATAAAAGAATTGAAAATATTTTAAATACCAATTCAAAAGCAGATGCCAAAGAAATTGGTGAAAAATTAAAAAATGATTTCTTGAATTGGCAAGGAAATGAAAAAAGAAGGGATGATGTAACGTTTATAGCATTTACGCTATAAATTTAAATTTTCAATTCAGTCTTAGAAATGACAATTCCATTCTGATCTGCATATAACCATTCATTAGGACTAATTAACACATCATTTATTTTTATTGGTTTACCTAAGATGCCCTTATTTTCTTTTTTACTTTTTCTCGGGCATGCACCAAGAGCCATGACTCCAATTTTAAGTCCACTTAGGATTTCAACGTCTCTGACATATCCGTCAATTACAATACCTTTCCATCCATTTTTTTGTGCCATGAGTGCGATGTTATCTCCTAAGAGAGCACAGTTATTAGACTTTTCCCCACTTACGACAAGTACTGCACCATTACCAGGTTTGGATAATTCTTGCTTTATCAGCGAATTATCTTCAAAGCATTCAACAGTAAAAATTGGACCGAAAAAACTATTCACCCCTCCAAAATGAATAAAATCAGTAAGTGTTCTACATTCAGGAAATTCGTCAATTAGATCAGGAGTAGAAAGCATAGTTATTGAAATAGAGTCAAATACAAAGTAAATAGCAAATTAATTATTCTTGTTTGATTGATTAATAGCATCAACAATTACCTCAGAAGGTTGAGCACCAGAAATACCAATTGAATCATCAATTACATAAAATGGGACTCCAGTGATATTGTACTTTTTGCTCATTATAATATCCTCTTGCACGAATTTTTCAAATAAGTTGTCATGAAAAACACCATTGATAGTCTCACCATCTAAACCAATGTCTGAAGCTACTTTTGAAACAATTTCAAAAGCTGTTAAATTCATTCCATCGATAAAAAACGCTTTAAAGAAGTTTTCAATTAACTCAATATCCCTATTGGTTTCTTTAGCAGCATAAATCAAAGAGTGCATTTTTGAAGAATTTGGTTGCATGATGATCTTATCAAAATTCATCTTTAAGCCAACAGCTTCACCAGCCAAGCGGACTCTTTCATAAATAACTTCTGAATTTGCACCCTCTCCAAATTTATTGGTAATATAATCCTTGCGAAGAATACCCTCTTCCTTGAGTTGAGGATTTAATTGAAAGGAGCGCCAATTTATTCTGCTTTCAAATTGCTTGTCTTTTTCATTTAAAATTTGTAACGCATTTTCTAAATTACGTTTTCCTATGTAACACCATGGGCAAACAACATCAGAAAATATTTCTATCTTTGTCATTTATGAATATTAATATAAATGAATATTTTAGCTCTTAAAATCGAGAAAGTCTGTAAGAATTAAAATTTGTAAATCAATTTACAATATTATTTAAATTCCAATTGTATTCAATATAGCCAGAAAATTTATTTTTTTTTACGTCGGGCATATAGTTAGCAATAAACTGTCTCGTGTTTTTCTTACCACCAAAGTCATTTGAAAACCACTTGAAAATCTTTGAAAATAAATATTCACCATCTTTTAAGATTAGGCCCTTAGAATTGTTTTTCAAAAAATTATTCGTCACATAATCTAATTGCATGTCAATTTTTTCAGCATCAAAAGGTTCATTATGCAAATCAGGACAAGACAAAGATGCGCAATTAATTGCAAAATGAATTCTTGGGTCTTCAAACTTTCTCAAAATTTCGTGTTCTATTTCATGAAGAGTAATAAATTTTTTATTAATCAACCACTTGTGTTTTTTCCAAACATTTTTAAAAAGGGAGCCTTGGTTTTTGATAGATTGAGTTTCTCCGGTTTTTATTATTAAATCTATTGTCAAAAGATTATAGGTGTTGATCCAGTAGGCAAGCTTTTCATTTTTTGATAACTCAGAGAGTTTTTGACTACTGATATTATCAATTAATTTTTTATGTATAGGATCCTCACCCCAACTTTGATAATCCACTAATCTAGAGAGAATGTTTTCTTTTAGTTCAACAGAAGTATTTTTTTTTAATAAATAGGAATAATTATTAGAAAAAAAATCACTGCTGTGACAAGGTGGTAGAAAAATAAATATAAAAAGAATTAATCTAAAAGCCACACTTTTGGAAATTAATAATTTTGAAAAAAACAAAATTTTATAATCCAAGCATTGATAAAATCATGTGGACTCCCATACCTAAAAATGTATAACCTAATGCCTTTGCCACTTCAAAACCATGCTTATATTTTTCAAAAATAGAACCAATAAATACACCCAAAATGTGGATCAAAGCAGTTCCAAGCATGAAACCTACCACATAGGACCAGGATGTTGCAAGTTCAGGTATTTCTTGTCCATGAGCATAACCATGAAAAAATGAAAAGATACATACAAATAAATAAATTAAAGGTAATTTTAAGATACTAGATTTAGCAATTGAAAAACCCAGAACACATACTGATAATGCAATACCGAATTCAACACCTAATAAACCACTTGTTGCCAACCCTATAGCTCCACCAATTGCCATTACAATGACAAACGTTGAAGGCACTAACCAAATTGCTCTATTTCCAATTTGGTAACTAACAATTCCAACACTTACCATTGCAAGAAGATGATCCAATCCTAAAACAGGATGAAATAAACCAGATCTAAAACCTAATAAGGAACTCTCATGAGCAAGTACATCAAAAGAGACAAGTGTTAATAACAGTATTAAATATTTTTTCATGTGTATTAAATAAAGTTAAAAAATGATTATATAACCATTAAATATTTTTTTTTAAATTAGAATAAAAATTAAATTTATCTATCAGATTTTATAAATATTAGAGTTACGAACTACTAATGGATTTTTAATGCTTGTAAATTTCCAATTATTTTTAATACTTTTTAATTGTTGTTCAGTGAAAGTTATTTTGTAGTTATAAATGAAACTCTTTTTAAAATCGCTATCTTTGTAGCTTTGGAAAGTAGTTTTTTGCTTCACTATTGAGACCCTTTTATCCTTTTTATTATTCATAATGTCAAAAATAAATAATTTCAAGGATTTAAACCTAAATAATGTCCAGTCGCGATTAAAACGACTTTTATTTATTTTTCTTTTACCAAAAAGGCCTTTTTCATGTAGAGATCTAATTTCGTTTTTCTCAAGATTATTGTTAATGATATTTTTGGTCACAAAATTAATGTAATCAGGAACCAAAATAGGCTTTGCGATTTTGCTTTTTTTGTCTTTTTGGTAATTAGAAGCCTTTAATGGTAATACACTTTTCAAGCTTAAACTTCCATAGGTCATCAAAAATAAACTTAAAATGTCATCAACTGTGCTGTTAATATTTTTTGTTTTGTATCTATATGCTTTTGTTTTTGACAGATTGATAAATTGATTAGGTATTTTTATTTTTTTGTTATTGATTAAATGTAATTTAATAACGTGCAGGTAATCAGTTGGTGAAGCATAACCATTATCAATAAACTTCATCGCTAAACTTAGACGAATATATTCAAAATCTTCAAGATTTTTAAAAATTAAACTATCAGTCTTATTATCTACTCTCCATTCAATGAATCGTCTACCATTACTATCAACAGTATAACCATCAATTGCAGTATGTAAAATATCAAGGAGACACCGTCTATATGTGCTTACAGGATTAGAAGTATTAAGATCGTTATTATATTTACCCCAATTAATCTCACTTCCAATTTCATCTAAAAGATATAAAAAAAAATTATAATTAACTTCCAAACAAAATTTAGAAATTGGTAATAGTTTTTGCGAACTCATAAATAAAAATTCAATTCATTATTGTTTTATTATAAAACTATAATTAAATAATTAGTTTTTAATTATGCGCAATTTAAGAAAAAAACAAAAAGAAATAGATTTTATGGAACCAAATATAGATAAAAAACAAATGCATAAAAAGGTCATTTTCACGAATAAGGTTGATCATAAACATTGGGTTGGTGATGGTTTTAATGTCTATGGGCTATTACGACCTTATGAGAATATAAATAAATACATTAGCCCCTTTATCATGCTTGATTATGCTAGCCCAAAAGAATTCCCAAAAACAACTACTCCCAAGGGAGTTGGAGAACACCCCCATAGAGGCTTTGAAACTGTTACATTTGCCTATCAAGGAGAAGTTGAACATAGAGATTCCTCTGGTGGTGGAGGAGTAATTAAGCCTGGAGATGTTCAGTGGATGACAGCAGGTAGTGGTTTGGTTCATGATGAATTTCACTCAAGAGAATTTTGTAAAACTGGTGGAATATTTGAAATGGTTCAGCTTTGGGTGAATCTTCCTAAAAAAGTCAAAATGACTCCTCCGAAATACCAAAGCATTACAAATGAAAATATTCCAAAAATAGATATTGGTAATAGTTCTGAACTCAGAGTAATCTCTGGAAGTTTTAATAATACTAAAGGACCAGCATCTACATTCACTGAAATTAATATTTATGACATTAACGCAAAACAAAAGGATGATTTCAGCTTATCTTTTAAAAAAAACACCAACACATTAATACTTATTATGAGTGGAGTGCTAGAAATTGATGACAAAAAGTACTCTGAAAATGAATTGTTGATATTTGATAATGAGGGAGATCATATACAAGTTCACAATTCAGAAAATTTCAAAGCATTAATATTAAATGGTGCTCCAATTAATGAGCCAGTTGCGTCCCATGGTCCTTTTGTTATGAATACTCGAGAAGAAATTATTCAAGCAATTGATGATTTTCAATCTGGGAAAATGGGAAGTCTGCAAGCTCAATAAACTTTTTTTGAGTTTAATAATATTTACCTCACTTAAGATATGTCTCTAAGAAATAGTCATTTGGACTTTATTTCTATATAGTTATTAATTATAATACTCACAAATTATTGATTATATTAACTATGGTCTTTTTTAATAAATCTTCTAAAGATTTAGAAGAACAAGCTGAAGCTGATTTTGATGAAGCTAAGCGAGAAAAGTTAACTGAAAAAAATAGAGCTTTTAAAATGAAAATTGCTCATAGAACCCGTGCGCATATTGATCTTACCTTTATTGAGGGTGCGCAAAAACTTGGTAAATTTCATCAAGCGAATCTAACTGCTATTGCTAAACAACTTGAAGGTCCAGATAAGCCCAGTTATACACCGTTTCAAAAAATTAAAACTCTTGATTCTGAAGTTGTCGCTTATTTACCAAACTTCGAAGCCCAACAAATTTTTGATTTAGGTGGAAAATATCAAACTCAACAAATTAATGTTTCTGAAGCTTTATCAGCGGTTCAATCAATTGCTGACACGATCTTTCACAATTTTGATATTTCTGTAAGCTTATCCACGCTTGGATTCCTTCGTGATGAAATTGAAAGAAACCCTGGATTGGCAAAATCTGAGCCAACTGAAGAAAACAAAACAACTAGTGACAAAAATGGAGATACGAAAGCTACTAATGAAATTGATGACGCGCCTTATAAACAAGGCAGCATTTTTGATAATTTAGTTAATAAAAAATAATTTAATCCAATCCATATTCTAAATATACAGGCATCATCTCCTCAATAACTGTCATCTCATGCCAGATTTCAGCTTCCTTTTTTAAAGCCTCAATAGTGTTTACACCTCCAAGCAATTCTTTGACACGGTTGAAATATTTTTTTGCAGCTTCTGTTTTACCAAGATGATGGCTAGCTGTACCCATATAATGATGCCACCACATAAAGTCTTGCGGCTGTTCTTCCATAACAGCTAATAAGTTTTTCCAGTCTTTTGAATCTTGATATAAAGGGGCTCGGCCAAAATTATCAGCAACTACATTTTTATAAGGATCTAGCTTATCTGCAATTAGCCCTAATTCATGGCCTTTTTTTATTCTGTAGCAAGCCTGATCGTCAATTTGATACTTTGTTTTCAACTCATTAGATGAGTGACACCCCCAACCAGATAATGCAAATAAATAAGATATGCGCCCAAGAACAAAAGCATCATTTGGTGCCAGTTCAATTGCTTTATTTCCAGCTTCTAGCATACCATCAAAATTTTTATAGTAATATTCAATTTCTGCTTTTGTTGCAAGCGCCTCTGCAGAATTAGGATCTAACTTGATGGCTTCTTCTGCAGCATTTAGAGCCTTATTTAAAATTTCTTTTGAATTTACTTTAAAAAGTGAGTAGCTCCATCCTAAAATATGTCCATAATACTGCCAAGCATCTTTATAAGTTGGATCCTCTTTGACCGATTTTTCTAAACAATTTAATGATTTAAAAAAACCATCTGGAGTTATATTTACAAAGAAATTCCTGACAAAATTCACACATGCATAAGAATCCATGTTTTGTGAACCAGCAACACTAACAGCTTTTACAACCTCCTTAGACAAAATATCACCACTTCCAACCAGGGCATCAATAACACTTGAAACAATATCATCTTGTAGTTGAAAGATATTTGTGACATCAGCTTTTCTATCAAAATTTTCTGACCATGCTGTTTTCATTGTCGCAGCATCAATTAAATTCATTGAGACTCTTATATTGTTAGCTGAGGACCTTAAATCGCCAGATATAATGTATCTTGCAGAAGACTTTTCAGCAATTTTTTCTAAATCTTCTGAGATATTGTTTAATTTAATTATATTAAGTTTTTTTGAAGATCGACTTAATCCAGTTGAAATATCTTGGGTAAGGCCAAGAGCAAGATTTTTTTGATCTTCTTCCATTGAGGTGGTATTAATTGGTAAAACCACGATGTTATTTAAATTCAGACTCGCTTCTTTAAAAGGATTAATGATAAAAATTAATGCTGCAATTGATACAGCAATTAATCCTCCAGCAAACAAAGTAGTTTTATTTTTTTCGGTAGGAGTTTTAAATTTTTTTGGATCAACCTCACCTGATTTTATATCTAAGTAAAATGCTTTCACTGGATCGGCTATATTTTTTAATTTCTGTTGACCTTTTTCAATAATCCCACAGTCCAATTTACCTTTAACTGTAGTATGGACAATTTCAGAAATGCAAACCCCTCCAGGTGGTGCAATACCCTCTAATCTTGCAGCAACATTAACACCGTCACCCAGCAAATTATCTCCATCAACCATGACATCACCTAAATTAATTCCCATCCTAAAATAGAGTCTCTTGGATGCATCACTGATAGTTTTATTATGTTCAAAGATTTGTTTTTGAATTGCAATTGCTGCATTCACGGCACTGAGAGTATTGGAAAACTCAACCATGAAAGCATCACCAGCAGTATTAAATATTCTTCCCTTGGCTTCAGAGACTTTTGTCTCAATGATTTCTCGACAGGCTTTAAGTTCTTTGAGAGTACCCTCTTCATCAGCACCCATTTTTTGAGAATAATTTGCCACATCCATCGCAAGAATTGTTAAGGTTTTCCTCTCCTCTGATCCACTTTGCGCCATTATTTTTCCCTGTCAAAATTTCTTTATATTTTTGAGTCTATCACAAGAGTTAGTGATTATTTTTAATGATTTTATTTAATATATTTTAGTTTTTAAAATTAAATTCAATATATATTTAAGATGTTTTTGTTTAAATTAGATCATGCAAAACAAATCAAAAAATTGACAATATTAGAGAAGTTAAATTAAAGAATTAGCTTTTTTACTGAAACAAATGTAACTTTGGTAAGTTGTTAACTCATTCCAATACACTCAACTTCAACCAATGCTCCAAGAGCTAAACCATCAACACCCAAGGATGTTCTTGCGGGAAACTTTCCAGCTTCAAAATAACTTTTGTAGATGTTGTTGAAAGTTGACCATTGGGAAATATCTTCCAGCATCACTGTGCATTTAATTAAATTTTTCAAAGAAAAGCCATTTGTTTCTAAACTTAACTTGATGTTTTCCATCACTTGGCGAGATTGTCCCTCAATTCCACCAGGAGCAAGATCCAATGTTTTTGGTATATTTCCAATTTGACCTGATAGAAAGATCATGCCTCCTGCAATAACTATTTCAGAAAAGGGTAAGTTTGTTGGTAAAACAGCACCAGAATTTAAATGTTTGATGGTTCCATGATGGGCACCACTCACTAACGTTGTAAATGAAAAAAAGAATATCAAACATGTGATGAAATTTCTTGTCATAAAACCCTCTGTGTAATTAGTAAATATAAAAAAAGCTCAAATAAAAAATGGTAGGTTACCTCACAAACTGATTTATAAAATCAGTTCCTAAACCGACCTTCTCGTAATGACTGCGACACATATCAATCTTTGTAAAGACATCCTCATAGGCGACTGTTTTGCCAGATTCAT
>Ga0255759_10005786_pt1 | contig 10524 bp, 2 predicted proteins | sample 101ome_20_FD_179959 | JGI IMG/M metagenome (GOLD analysis project Ga0255759, IMG submission 179959) | Coastal salt marsh microbial communities from the Groves Creek Marsh, Skidaway Island, Georgia - 101404AT metaG (version 2) | ecosystem: Environmental > Aquatic > Marine > Intertidal zone > Salt...
CGTGTTGAACCTGCATCTAATTCAATAGCAAGCGCATTTACATCTACTTTAGTTGAATCATCATTACCAATAGTTATAGTTTTTGCTGCTGCTTGTGTACCTAAATTAATTGCTGCTGTACCTACAGTATCTATTGATAAAATACCTTGAGAACTTAATGTTAATCCAGAATTTGTATGGGTTAATGATACATCATCATTTACACCAAACGATAATACTGTATTGTCTTTTTGTAATCTTATATTATTGCGAACAATACTTTCATGATTTGAATTTAATACATTTGTATTTACATAAACTGCATTACCCATATAAGCGTGTGCCGAACATTGATAATGTAAAACAGTTGGTGTTGTATCTGTAACAACTATTTGGGTATATGCTCCTACACTACCAGCTGTACCGTTTGTAGTAATATTTGTAGAATATTGATTTGTTTTGTTTGATTCCAAGTAGAAAAGTAATGGATGACCGCTATTAGAACCATCACTTTGATCAAATTTATATGTTCTTCCAGGAGTTAATGTTAAAAAAGGTGCTTCAACATTATCAAGTATATAACCATCACTACTACCTGTTACATTATATCTATGTGAAGCAGTTTTAGTAATTACTTTTACAGTAATAGTAATAGTAGAACCATATGCTGCGGATAAATGAGTATATTTATTAATACTTCCTGCAATATACATATTTTTAGCAATACCTACACCACCAGAAACAATTAATGAACCATCTGTATTAGTAGTAGATTGTGTAGTATCTGTAATTTTTGTTATAGAATCTACTATATCTACTGTTCCTGAACCATGTGATTTAATATTGATATTTGAATTATTACCAGATGTAGTAATATCCATTACACCATCTGAAGTAATGTCCATTCCTCCAGCACTGGCTGTAACTTGTAAAGCATCTGTACCTGTACCAGTAGAACTTAATATTAAACTGGAATTAGTTGAACCTGTTATTCCAATTGTTAAATCTTCAGCATCACCATCTGTTGCTAATGTTATATTTGATGCATCACCGACTGCATCAATACTAAATGATTTAGAATCAAGTGTAATTGCAGTATTAGTTATACTACCTATTCCTACTGTTCCTGAACCGTGTGGTTCAATATTAATATTTGAATTATTACCAGATGTAGTAATATCCATTACACCTGATGAAGTAATATCCATTCCTCCGGCACTGGCTGTGACTTGTAAGGCATCTGTACCTATACCAGAAGAACTTAATACTAAACTAGAATCAGTTGAACCAGTTAATTCTATTTCTAAATCTTGACCGTCACTACCAGGTGCTAATTTTATATATGATGTATTTTTAAAAGCATCAATTTGGAATGATAGAGTATCCATTTTAATTTTACTATTTGATCCATTACCTAACTGTAATTCACTCGAACCACCTGGTTTAATACTAATATTTGAATTATCCCCAGATGTAGTAATATCCATTACATCAGATGAAGTAATATCCATTCCTCCAGCACTTGCTGTAACTTGTAAAGCATCTGTACCTGTACCAGAAGAACTTAAAATTAAACTAGCATCAACATTTCCATCCATACCAATTGTAAAATCTCCATTTGCACTGGCAGTATGTAATATATGTGATGCAGCACCGACACTATCTATATTTAAAATACCAGTAGTATTAATAGAAATACCTTTATTACCCGAATCAATATCAATACCACTTCCAGCATTAGAAGCATTTATTTTAATAGCATCCACAGCTGCTTCACCAGCTGTTAAATTAATTGATGAGTTAGTAGAAGTAATATCAATATCTTCTCCATTGGCAGCACCACCATTTGTAATATTAATACCACCTTGAGTAGTAATTATCTGTAACGCATCTTCTGCAGTACCAGTAGAACTTAATATCAAACTAGAATTAGTTGAACCTGTTATTCCAATTGTTAAATCTTCATTATCACCATCTGTTGCTAATGTTATATTTGATGCATCACCATCTGCATCTATACTAAATGATTTAGAATCAAGTGTAATTGCAGTATTAGTTATACTACCTATTCCTATTGTTCCTGAACCGTGTGATTCAATATTAATATTTGAATTATTACCAGACGTAGTAATATCCATTACACCGGATGAAGTAATATCCATTCCTCCAGCACTGGATGTAACTTGTAAAGCATCTGTACCTGTACCAGTAGAACTTAAAATTAAACTGGCATTAACATTTCCATCCATACCAATTGTAAAATCTCCATTTGTACTAGCAGTATGTAATATATGTGATGCAGCACCAACACTATCTATATTTAAAATACCAGTTGTATTAATAGAAATACCTTTATTACCTGCATCAATAGCAATACCACTTCCAGTATTAGAGGCATTTATTTTAATAGCATCCACAGCTGCTTCATCTGCTGTTAAATTAATAGATGAATTGGTAGAGGTAATATCGATATCTTCCCCACCAGCTGCACCACCATTTGTAATATTAATTCCACCTTGTGTAGTAATTATCTGTAGTGCATCTTGTGCGGTACCAGTTGATTTAAGTATTAAACTTGCATCAACATCACCATCCATAGCAATAGTAAAATCTCCATGTGTTGAACCTGTATGTAATATATTACTTGCAGTACCGGCACTATTAATAGTAAGAGCACCTGTTGCATCCATTATTATTCCATCTCCGGATTCTATAGTTAAATTTGTTCCATCACCAGAAATATTTTCACCTGCTTCACCAAATTGTATTTGTTTTCCTGAAGTTAATAATAAACCTGTATTATTAACATGTGTTAATTCTACATTAGAATCAGTACCAAATGATAATTTAGAATTGTTTTTATTTATTTTCATATTTTCAGTAGATTCCCAAGCATCATTATTCCATGTGAATTTTTTATCATTATTACTTTTTAATATTAATCCTGCATCATTTATATAACTATCTACATTATTATTACTAGCTAAAATTATATTTTTATCTAAAATATTTATTTGATCTGAATTAATTTGATTAATATTACCTGTTACATTAAGATTTCCTAATACATTTAAATTTTCACTTATAGTAGTACTACCATTTAAACTTAAATCTTTACAATTTAATGAACCATCAATAACTGTATTCGTACCTATTTTAACTTCTGTATTACTATATTTACCTAAATGTAATGTTCCAGAACCACCTGGTTTAATACTAATATCAGCATTATTTAAAGTAGTTGTTAAATTCATTTTTTTTTTAGATAATAAACTTAATCCGCCTTGTGTAGCACTAATATCAATAGCACTACTACCTACATCCTCACCATTACCTTCTGATATAATACCTAATTTGGATGCGGTAGTTCCTGTTAATTTTATTTCAAAATCCTGATTGGTTCCTGTAGCTTTAGAAATAATATGTGAAGGGCCACCTGTTGAATCAATATTAAATGTTCCTGAATTTATGTCTAATTCTCCAGTAGTAGTTATATCTATTTCCGATGAATTACCATTTATATTTACACCTGTAGCACCAACTAATGATAATGCACCATCAGTAGTTGTAAAATTAGAAGCCTTACCTGCATCTAAACTAATACCTAAAGTTGAATCTACTGTAACATTACCATCAGTATTCATATCAATATGACTTGAACCAGAGCCATTATTTGTAGCTTCAATTTTAAATGTTCCTATACCAACTTTATTAGAAGTTAGTGTTATATTTGTATCATCAGTAGCATCAATAGATACAGTGGAACTATCTAATGTAAATGGTCCTGAATTTATATCAACTGTTCCGGTTGTAGTTAAATCTATTTTTGATGCACTTGTATCTAAACTAAATCCTAATGTAGAATTAATAGTAACATTACCATCAGTATTCATATCAATATGACTTGAACCTGAACCACTATTTGTAGCTTCAATTTTTAATGTTCCTGTACCAGCTTTATTAGAAGTTAATGTTATATTTGTATCATCACTTGTATCAATTTTTAAAGTAGAAGCATCAATATCAATTGGTTTATCATCCTTATTACCAATACTAATACTTGTATCTGAATCAAGGGTTAATGCTCCAGAAACATCAATATCTAAAGTTGTTGCATCAATATCGATTGGATTAGCATATTCTTTTCCAATATTAATACCTGTGGAGGAATCAATTGCCAGTATATCAGAAGCATTTATATCAATACCACCATTTCCCGATGCTAATTTAATAGAATCAAGATCAGAATTTTCAGTAACAATTTGAAATGATTGAAGGCCAGTAGTATTTGCTAAATTACCACTTCCATCAAAAACTAATGTAGTTGCTGTGTCACCATATGTTAATGAACCACCACTTTGTATTATAACATTTCCTGATGGATTTAATGTTAATGAAGTCATACCTGTTTCTGAAACAGCACCACTTCCATTAAAATCTAATGTAGCAGTATCATCACCATATTTTGAACTTCCTGTGCCTTTTATTGAAACACTACTTGGTGTTAATGTTAATGAAGTCATACCTGTTTCTGAAACAGCACCACTGCCATCAAAAACTAATTTAGCAGTATCATCACCAATACTTGTTGTACTTTCACCTTGAATAGTTAAAGTACCCGTGGTGGTTTTCCAAGTAGAATTGGCACCAGCAGTAATATCTATTCCACCATTAGTTGCAGTAAAAATCGCAGCGGATGTACCACTTTTTGTTGTTTCTATATTAATTTCTCCAGTTGTATCTGCATCAATACCACCAGTACCAGAATTAATATCAATACCACCAGCAGCATTAGAGGCATTTAAAAATATTGCATTTGCTTGATCTTCTGTGGAAGTAATATTAACAGATGAGCCTGTAGCAGTTATATTAATATCTTCATCTGCGGAGGCACCTGCTGCTAAAATATTAATACCTCCAATGGTAGATTTAATTTCAATAGAATCATTTGCACTTTCAGTTGATGTGATATGAATTGATTTAGCAGCATTTATATCTATTCCTCCAGCTTCTGCCTTTATTTTTATAGCAGCATCACTATTTCCATCGGCGTTAACAACTTGGATAGTTTCAGAACCAGCAGTGGTGTGGTTAGCGTTTAATTTAATATAAGTGTCTTTTGCTTCGTTTTGCAATACAATAGATTTTTCATCATCACATGTAACTTGTATTCCTCCAGTTGTAGCACTTAAATTAATAGCATCATTAACTGTTTCGGTTGATGTGATATTAACAGATGAACCGGTTGCATGAATATCAATATCTTCTCCAGCAGAGGCTCCAGATGCTAAAATATTAATACCTCCCACAGTAGATTTAATTTCGATAGAATCCTCTGTATTTTCGGTTGATGTGATATTAACAGATGAACCGGTTGCTACAATATCAATATCTTCTCCAGCAGAGGCTCCAGATGCTAAAATATTAATACCTCCGGCTGTAGATTTGATTTCAATAGAATCCTTTGTATTTTCAGTTGATTGAATATGAATAGATTTAGCAGCATCTATATCTAATCCTCCAGATAAAGCCTCTATTTTTATAGCAGCATCACCATTTCCATCGGCGTTTACAACTTGGATAGTTTCAGAACCTGAAGTAGTGTTATTAGCATTCAGTTTAATATAAGTGTCTGTTGTTTCGTTTTGTAATACAATAGATTTATCGTCATCACAAGTGACTTTTATTCCTCCAGTTGTAGCACTTAAATTAATAGCATCATCAACTGTTTCGGTTGATGTGATATTAACAGATGAACCGGTTGCTACAATATCAATATCTTCTCCAGCAGAGGCTCCAGACGCTAAAATATTAATACCTCCCACTGTAGATTTAATTTCAATAGAATCCTCTGTATTTTCAGTTGATTGGATATGAATAGATTTAGCAGCATCTATATCTAATCCTCCAGATAAAGCCTCTATTTTTATAGCAGCATCACCATTTCCATCGGCGTTTACAACTTGAATAGTTTCAGAACCTGAAGTAGTGTTATTAGCATTCAGTTTAATATAAGTGTCTGTTGTTTCGTTTTGTAATACAATAGATTTATCGTCATCACAAGTGATTTTTATTCCTCCAGTTGTAGCACTTAAATTAATAGCATCATCGACTGTTTCAGTTGATGTGATATTAACAGATGAACCAGTCGCTACAATATCAATATCTTCTCCAGCAGAGGCTCCAGACGCTAAAATATTAATACCTCCCACTGTAGATTTAATTTCAATAGAATCCTCTGCATTTTCAGTTGATGTGATATTAACAGATGAACCGGTTGCTACAATATCAATATCTTCCCCAGCAGAGGCTCCAGATGCTAAAATATTAATACCTCCCACTGTAGATTTAATTTCAATAGAATCCTCTGTATTTTCAGTTGATTGGATATGAATAGATTTAGCAGCATCTATATCTAATCCTCCAGATGAAGCCTCTATTTTTATAGCAGCATCACTATTTCCATCGGCGTTTACAACTTGAATAGTTTCAGAACCTGAAGTAGTGTTATTAGCATTCAATTTAATATAAGTATCTGTTGTTTCATTTTGTAATACAATAGATTTATCGTCATCACAAGTGACTTTTATTCCTCCAGTTGTAGCACTTAAATTAATAGCATCATCGACTGTTTCAGTTGATGTGATATTAACAGATGAACCAGTCGCTACAATATCAATATCTTCTCCAGCAGAAGCATCTGAAGCTAAAATATTAATACCTCCCACTGTAGACTTAATTTCAATAGAATCCTCTGTATTTTCAGTTGATTGGATATGAATAGATTTAGCAGCATCTATATCTATTCCTCCAGATGAAGCCTTTATTTTTATAGCAGCATCACCATTTCCATCAGCGTTCACAACTTGGATAGTTTCAGAAGCAGCAGTGGTGTTATTAGCATTTAATTTAATATAAGTGTCTGTTGTTTCGTTTTGTAATACAATAGATTTATCGTCATCACAAGTGACTTTTATTCCTCCAGTTGTAGCACTTAAATTAATAGCATCATTAACTGTTTCAGTTGATGTGATATTAACTGAAGAACCTGTAGCAGTAATATCAATATCTTCTCCTGCAGAAGCACCTGAAGCTAAAATATTAATACCTCCAGCTGTAGATTTAATTTCAATAGAATCCTCTACATTTTCAGTTGATGTAATATTAACAGATGAACCGGTTGCTATAATATCAATATCTTCTCCAGAAGAGGCACCTGATGCTAAAATATCAATACCTCCATTGAAAGATTGAAGTTTAATTGAATCAGAAACATTTTCACTTGAAGTAATATTAACAGATGAACCGGTAGCAATAATATCAATATCTTCTCCACCTGATGCTGAAGATGCTAAAATATCAATACCTCCATTAACAGAATTTAATACAATAGAATCATTAGAGTTATGATTCGCAATTAACATAATTTTTCCACCTTCAGCCCATAAATTTTTTGAATCATTCCAATGTAATCCAATACCACCATTAGTTGCTTCAATATCAATTGCACCATTTCCGTCAGAACCGGTAGTTGTACCTTCATCATTAATTATTTGAATTGTTTGGTTTTGACCTGTACTAGCATGAAGTTTAATAGCTTGATCTGTATTTTCATTAGCTGTTATAATAGCTCTACCACCTTCAGCCCATAAATTTTTTGAATTATTCCAATGTAATCCTATACCACCTTCAGTTGCTTTAAGATAAATAGCACTTATTGTTTTATTAGGATGTTCGCGTGTACTAATACTATTAGTTATATTAATAATATCATTTGCATGTCTATTTGTTTCTAATTTGATTGTATTAGAAGAATTATCTGTACTACAATCAAATGTCATTAAATCATGTTCTGCACTGTTATAAGTACCTTTAATTTTTAAAACTCCATTATTGTCATCATTTAATAAAAAAGGTACAATTAATGTATCCCATTTTCCGGATGAATCATCTTGACGAAATGCTATAGTATTTAAACCAGATTCATCTGTTACATTAGCTAGCTGGCCATCTTCAGTAAAATAAACAGGTTTTGCATATGGCATATTATATATATATATTCGAGAAATTAAATTATATCATTATAAAATTTAATTAAAAATAAAATTCTATTAAATAGTAGAACTCTATGAAATATATAGAAAATTATATATATGAAGATGATTATATAGGAAAAGGTACATTTTCAAAAGTTTATATAGGTTATAGAAAAAACGCAGAAGGGAAAAAATATGCTATAAAAAAAATATATAGAAAAACAAATCAAAAATATGTAAAATATTTAAATTTAGAAATAGAAATAATGAATAAATTAAAACATAAAAATATAATTAAATTATATGATACAATATATACTGAAAAATATGTATTTTTAATATTAGAATTATGTGATACAGATTTATATACTTATATTCATAATAATATAATAACAGAAAAGGATACTCAATTTATAGTAAAACAAATAATTGAAGCAATTAAATATATAATGGATAATAATATAGTTCATAGAGATTTAAAACCACATAATATATTAATAAATGAAGATACAAAAGAAATTAAATTATGTGATTTTGGTTTTGCTCGTGAATTTAAAGATACTTTATTAACTGATACTGTTTGTGGAAGTCCATTATATATGGCACCTGAATTATTACAAACACAGAAATATAATATTAAATCAGATATATGGTCTTTAGGTATAATAATGTATGAAATAGTAATGAAAAATCATCCATTTAAATCTAATAATATATCAGATTTAATGCATAAAATAAATAATAATAAACCTATTTTAACTAATTCTAGTTTTAGTAATGAATGTAAAGAATTAATAAGAGATTTATTAATAGTAGATTATACAAAAAGATTAGATTGGAATGATATATTTACAAATAAGTGGATTTTTACATCATTAGAAGAAGATAATAAAAATATAAATTTAAAAAATACATCTATTATTGAAAATAATAATGATTGTGATGGTGAAATGTATTTTGATGATATATATAATTCAATAATAGAAGATATAGAAGATTTAAAAATAAATAATCATAATATTGATGATAATTATAGTGATAATGATGTAAAAATATATAGTAATAATATAGAAAAAACAATTAATACTCCAATGACAAAACCTATAGATATAAAAAATAATATAGAAAATGAATATATATTTGTAAATAAACCAAATAATAAAAGTGTTTTAAATACATTAATGGATAATTCAAATGAAATAATGCAAAAAATAAAAAAAATGATATAAAATTATTTAAAATTGATATTTTTTTTTTTAATTATAAATGAGAAAACCAAATAGATTAATATTTTATGATTTAGAAACTACTGGTGTAGATCCATTAAATGATGAAATTATAGAAATTGGAGCAAAAGATAATTATGGAAATGTATTTGAAAAATTAATAAATCCTAACAAAACAATACCTAATAATATAGAACTTTTAACAGGAATAAGTAATAATAAAGTAAAATATAGAAATGATATTCAGCGTTCATTTGATTTAATAAATAATTGGTTTGATTTTGAAAAAAAAAATAAAAAATATAAAGATGTTTATTTAATAGCTCATAATGGAGATAATTTTGATTATAAATTTATGTTAAAATATTTTAATATTAAATATAAATGTATTGATACATTAACATTATTTCGTAAATTATTACCATGTCAACGTTCTCATTCTATAAAAACATTATGTGAAATATATAATATTGATAGTTCAAAACATCATAGAGCATTAGAAGATGTAATTATATTAGAAAAATTATATTATAAGGCATTAGAATTATATTGTATTATTTTTAATAAAAAAAATGTAAATGAGGATGAAATTTATAAATTTTTATATACATAAATTTACATTTTATATATCTATATCTTTATATTTTTTTTCATTTTTATCAGCCATTTTCCCTTTTATAAATGAATTTTTTGTAACAGAATATGTGTCTGCTAATCTATTTCCAGTAACAATTGAATCAGCTTTTACAGTTTCTATTTTAAGTGCAGTAGTATTTAACAGACTTGCTTCAAAAATAGAAAATATCCATTTTTTATTATAAAAATTTAAATTATCTAAATCATATAAAATATATGTAATAAGCGAAATATATTCTGGAGCATTAGTAGTTAATATATAATTTGAATTAATTATATCATAAATAAATGGTAAATTAACATAAAATTCATTTTTTTTTTGATTTAAATTTTCATTTATTGTTTTTATATCTTTAAAATCAAAATCTTCAAATTCTTCAAATTCTATTAAAAATTCTTTTAATAATTTAAATGTATCATTTGATAATTCTGGATTATTTAAATTTATATCTTTTAGAATATTATTAATATCAAATTTGAAATCTTCATTTGTTTTCCATAAATCAGTAATATTTTTATCTAATATTATTTCTAATAATAATTTTATATTAAGTTCTTCTACTTGATCTAAAATACAATATATTATATGTTTTAATTTAAAAGGTAATTTTACTTTTACTTTTTTACCAATTTCTTTAAATTCACAA
>Ga0255759_10005803_pt1 | contig 10503 bp, 8 predicted proteins | sample 101ome_20_FD_179959 | JGI IMG/M metagenome (GOLD analysis project Ga0255759, IMG submission 179959) | Coastal salt marsh microbial communities from the Groves Creek Marsh, Skidaway Island, Georgia - 101404AT metaG (version 2) | ecosystem: Environmental > Aquatic > Marine > Intertidal zone > Salt...
GTTATGGAATTACAGATGCTTTTGATGGCGCTTTCAGTAGTCTTACTGGTGTTCCTACCACTATTTCTGGATACGGAATTACTGATGCTTTTGATGGGGTTTTTGCCTCTTTAACCGCTAAACCTACCACAATCGCAGGGTATGGTATTACTGATGCCTTTGACGGAGCCTTTAGTAGTCTTACTGGTGTTCCAACAACTATTTCTGGCTATGGTATTACTGATGCTTTTGATGGAGCCTTTAGCAGTCTTACTGGTGTTCCAACAACTATTTCTGGTTATGGTATTACGGATGCTTTTGATGGAGCTTTTAGCAGTCTTACGGGAGTACCGACTACTGTATCAGGATATGGTATTACAGATACTTATACTACAGGTGCACACTTAATACCAACTGCAAATGAAACTTACGATCTAGGTTCTTCTTCAAACAAATTTAGAGACCTTTATCTTAGTGGTACAAGTATACATCTTGGTTCCCAAGAAATAACTTCTGATACTGGTGGAGTCGTAGTATCTGCTTTAAAAATTGGTAGTGGAGCAAATCAAGTAACACTTTCTGCAAGTAACGGAGAACTGCAATCAGGAAGCAATAGTTATCTTATTGCAGGTTCCGACTTAGACTTAGGAAGTAATGATATTACGACAACTGGAAGAATATATTTTGCAAATATGTTCTCTCAAACGTCTGACTTGCCCAGTGCTAGTACTTATCATGGCATGTTTGCACACGTTCATTCTGCGGGTGCAGCCTATTTTGCCCACGGCGGAAACTGGGTAGAATTAGCAAATAAATCCTATGTAGATACGGAAGTAGCCGCTCTTGTAAACTCTGCACCAGCAACTCTTGATACGCTAGACGAGTTAGCCGCAGCTTTGAATGATGATGCAAATTTTGCTACTACAGTTACTACTAGTTTATCCCAAAAAGCGCCCCTACAAAATCCTGCACTTACGGGTACTCCTACTGCTCCTACTGCGGGTCCTGGAACAAATAATACTCAAATTGCAACAACTGCGTATGTAGATACAGCGGTAGCAGGAGCTTCTGGAACATATAGTGATGCAAGTGTTGATACTCATTTAAATACAGGTACGGCTTCTACAAACGAAGTTCTTTCTTGGAACGGATCAGATTATGATTGGGTTGCACAAGCTACTGGAGGTGGCGGAGCTTCTGTATCTACATCAGATGCCCCTCCTAGCAGTCCAAGTGCAGGAGATCTTTGGTACAATACTGACGCAGGGGGTTTATTTGTTTATTATACTGATGCCGATTCGAGTCAGTGGGTGGAAGTTGTAGGTAAAACTGGTGCTACGGGTGCAACAGGGGCTACTGGCCCTGCTGGAGGTGGAGCAACCACATTCCCGGGACTAACAGATACTCCTGCGTCTCTTGGAACAGCGGGCCAAATAGTTGCTGTAAATAGCGGAGGTACTGCACTCGAATTTATAAATCAGACTGCAGGAACAACTACATTTACAGGATTAACGGATACACCAAATTCTTTTGGAACAGCAGGACAAATTTTAGTTGTAAATAGTGGAGGAACTGCATTAGAGTTTGCCGCGCCGGTAGTAGATACCGCTCCCTTTGTAAAAGCGTATCGGTATGATGATACTCTTACAACAAATACAGGATCAAAAAGATTATATTTAGAAAAAGCGTATACTTTAAACTCTATAAAGGCATACGTTGACACTGCACCAGTAGGGGCAGCTATAAATCTTGATATAAAGAAAAATGGAACAAGCTTACAAACCGTAAGTATTGCAGATGGCGCTTCCACTGGAAGTCAAACTTCATTGACACATTCTATTGCTGCCGATGATTATTTAACAATTGATATAACTCAGGTAGGCTCTTCAACAGCGGGCGAAAATTTATACCTAGTGTTTACATTTAACTAAGGAGAAAATATATGTATGCTAAATTAGTATTCCCCGGCGACACCAAAACAGGGGAGCAAATTAGGGATATTGTAAGACTAATTACAAGTGCAACTTCTAGTACTGCTAGTCTTTCAGGCCTTGAATTTATTGACACAACTAATTCAACTGTTTCAGGCGGGAATACGGGGTGGAGTCTTCATTCTAGTTCGCCAGCTATTCCGAGTTCGGGAACGGCTGTAAGTGCAGCAGACTCAAACTTTACGTTAGAAGCTCCCTGCGTAACAACTGGAAAAACAAAATATTGCAGTATTCATGTAAATGCAAGCTGGACACACGCTGCAGCAACTCATACTGGCGATGGTTTTGCGTTCACTCTTTCTAGTGTTGTTGATCCCGGCGCTTCTACAGAACTTTACAGCAACGGGTACACAGGAACAACTGAAAGTATTGGCGATTGTAATGGTATATGTGGAAATGTAGAACATTCAGACGGAGGTGTTCGTATTTTTGCAGACAATCGTAGAATCATCATATTTGGAAAAGACGGAAATAATCATACCATTCTTTTAATGAATGGTGAATTTGCTGAAACTGATACTACGACTCGATATAGTCTTGTTCCACAAGCACAAATTTGTTTAAATGATATGCATATGACTACAGGTCAAGAACGTATTAGCTATAGAGGAGATGGTAATGCTTGGTGGGATGATCAATCAAATACTTGTAGTTGGATTAGCTTTTTAGATGCAATGTATTCTTATCAAGAAAGTTGGTTTGGAAAAATTCGATACACTGGCTGGCATCAGTACAATGACAGAGGAAGTTACGAAGGAAAATGGAGAGACAATTCGAGACTTAATGATGGCACTACGACCGGAGCGAGTACAAATGAATCTACTTCCGGCTATGGAAGAGCTCATGTTGCCTATGAACATTTAGGGGACGGTCAAACTATTTCTATGTTTGGCCCAAATAATTATAATCAAGGATGGAATGATAATAGTAACTATGATGCACGATGGGGTAGAGCGGGCTCAAATGCTGTAGAATATGATTCTAGTGGAAATGCTGGTCTTGCCCTGTATAAAATGTGGTGGAGATCTCCTATATGTTGGAACTCGGATGTACAAATGTTTTCTGATTTATGTAATATTTGGAGAGTTGCGGGAGGTCTTGGAGCAGACGGAGATACTGTAACAATTGGTTCTGATACTTATGTTTACTTAAATCACTCACCAACTACTCCAACCTCTTTAGGAGCATTTTTAATTAAGTTGACTTAAATGGCAGCCTTACAAATTACATATGGAGGATCTTCATATAATGTCACAAGACTTGATATTATAGATCTAATTCCTTTTCAGCCAGTCTTTTTACAAGACGCTCAAAAGTTATTTGAAAATAATGTTACAAGACTTGACATTATAGATACTAGTAGTATTACCGAGCCAGTCTTTTTACAAGATGCTCAAAAGTTGTTTGAAAATAATATTACAAGACTTGATATTATAGATACTAGTAGTATTACCGAGCCAATCTTTTTACAAGGAGGAGTTGCGAGTCCTAATGCCCAAACTACGGGAGGAGCAGCACAAGAAACATCTAAAGAAAGCTGGGAGTAATTATGAATTTAATAAAAACATTTACAAATTCTGAGAATAAAATAACTCATGTGGAAATAGCCCTTTCTCATACAGAAGACGAAATAACCACAACAGTATCAGATATTTTTGAACTTAGAGAAGAGGTAGAAGAGTCTATTACTGAAAAAGAAGCTGTAAAAAGCATTGCAGTATGGGCAAGTCAAGTCCAAGCTTTACAAAAAGCTCTTCGTACTAAAGTAAGTTTAGCTTCTCTTACAGAAACAGTAGTTTAGGAGTAAACAATGGCCACTAATTTTCCAAATAGTCCGTCTAATGGTAACACTCATACTTTTGGGGGAAATACATATACGTATGACTCTACTATGGGAGCCTGGACTGGGCCTGCCGGAGGAAGTGGTGGCGGGGGCGCATCTGTTACTGTATCAGAAACAGCACCTTCTGGAGCAAGTGCAGGAGATCTTTGGTTCGATCCTAGTGTACTCAAAACATTTGTATACTACAACGACGGTACTGCAAATCAGTGGGTACAAAGTAATCCTACAGGAGGAGGAACTTCATCTAGTGGGGGAGCTTCTGTAACTGTATCTAGTACTGCTCCTACTTCTCCTTCTGCGGGAGATTTATGGTTTGATGATGACGATCTTTTCTTATACTTATATGTAAATGATGGTACTTCAAGTCAGTGGGTAAAAACCAACCCTTCTGGCGGTGGAGGCTCGGCAGGAATTTGGGCGGAAAAAACTACGGCATATACTGCAGTAGTCGGAGATAAGTTAATTGTAGATACTTCTACCGCAGTTACAATTACACTTCCTGCGACAGCAGCACTTGGAAACGAAATAAGAATTGTTGATGGTACAGGAAATGCGGCAACAAATAATATCACAGTAGCACGAAATGGCCATAACATAGAAGGAACAGCAGCAGATTTAACAATTGATGTGGATAGAGCAGCATTTGGACTAGTATACTATAATACTACTCAAGGCTGGATAATGATGGAGCGATAATGGCAAATTATTCGGATATAAAAAGCTCGGGTGGCGGCGTTACAGCATATGCTAATTTTGCAGCCCTTCCCACCTCAGGAAATGCAGAGGGGGCTTTAGCATTTACTCAAGATACTGATGCATTATATATGTGGGAAGGTACCTCTTGGACTAGAGTTTATTCTGGCCCAGATGAAATTTTATCTTTTGATAATGATCCTGCTTCCGAATATATATTACTGGATGACGGTACTGCTACTAATATAAACTTACCTGCTACTGACCCAGAAGGCTTTCCAATAACTTATAGTTACGATACGAATCCTTCAAATCAAACTCAAGCAACTATAACAAGTAGTGGTTCAACATTTACGCTTACTCCCTCTACAGATCCGGCAGATACTGGAACCTTTACCTTAAGATTTAAAGCTACAGATGGACTACATTCTGTTTCCAAAACCTCAAGTGTAAATTTATCATTTGCGCCGGTTGTTGACTATCTTGTCGTTGCGGGAGGCGGTGGAGGCTCTGCTGGCGATAATGGAGGCTCCGGCGGTGGCGGAGGTGGGGGCGGTGCTGGAGGTGCACTAACTGGCACAAACCTTACGCTTGCAACTGGCACAGTTTACGATATTATTGTAGGAGCTGGAGGTGTTGGACGAAGTCATAATAATTCTCCCAATTATGGAACAAATGGCGGGAATAGTTCTATTTCAGGGACAGGTCTAACAACAATTACTGCTATTGGTGGAGGCTACGGAGGAACTACTGGTACTGCTATTGGTAGTGGAGGTTCCGGCGGTGGTGGAGGCGGCCGTGGTGGGGCTGTAGGAACCGGAACAGCTGGTCAAGGCAATAATGGAGGCCCGGGTGGAAACTGGGGTGGTGGCGGAGGCGGTGGTGGCGCTGGATCCGTTGGCGGCAGTGCATCAGGAGGAATCGGAGGAGATGGAGGCGATGGTATTCAGTCTTCTATCACCGGAACGGCCACATATTATGCTGGAGGCGGTGGTGGTGGTGGCAACGGCACAAGCTATGCTGATGGCGCTGGAGGACTTGGAGGTGGTGGTACTGGCAATACATCTGCTGGCACTGCTAATACAGGCGGTGGTGGTGGTGGCCAAAAATCCGGTGTCAGCAATGGTGCGAAAAACGGAGGAAGCGGTATAGTTATTCTTCGTACTTTAAAAGGACATACGTCTGCTACGATAACTGGAACTTATACTCATACCACAGACGGTTACTATAATATTTATTCATTTACAGGCAACGGTTCGATTAGCTGGACTTAAGGAGTAAAAATGGCATATAATTTTCCAGATAGTCCGAGTAACGGAGATACATTTACACTAAATGGTGTAACGTATACTTATAACTCGACAAAAGGAGTATGGAAGGATACTGCTGTAGGCACTCCTCCACCTCCTTCAGTAACTTCTTCGGATACTGCTCCCGCTAATCCATCTGCGGGAGATTTATGGTATCGTACAGATACAAGCAGTCTTTATGTTTACTATAATGATGGGTCTTCAAGTCAATGGGTAGGTGTATCTGGACCCACTGGACCTGCAGGAGCAACAGGGGCAGATGGTGCTGATGGTGCTGACGGCTCCTCTGTAACTGCCTACGCAAATTTTGCAGCAGTTCCTACAACTGGAAATACAGTAGGAGATTTTGCATTTACTTCGGACACAAAAGCTCTTTATATGTGGGATGGTACAGAGTGGGATCGTGTAGCTCTTGGAAATGATGAAAGTCCTGTTATTCTTACAGAACCTCCTACTACAACACAAGAACTAAATACTGATGGTACGACAAGCACAGTTACAATGACTGCTCAAGACCCTGAAGGATTTGACATTACTTACGGTATTGCTTATAAAACTGCTGGAAATACAAGACCTTCACAGCTCTCTGCAGACACTACTATAAATCAGAGTACTGGAGTATATACTTTTACTCCTTCTACGACTATAGCAAACGCGGGAACTTTTCGAGCTCGTTTAAGTGCTTCGGACGGGGCAAGAATTACAACTCGTTTTGTAGATTTTGAGTTACAGTTTTATGATTTTACAATTAGTCCATCTGTTAATGGAATATCTGAATGGACATTCGCTGACCATGGCGATTTAATTCTTCCTACTGGAGCAGAATATACTATAACTCCTGCTATTAATTTTACCAAAACTGTAAAAATGTGGGCAGGCGGAGCTGCTCCAAAAAATGGCGGAAGTACCTCGTGGGGGCAAGGAGGTTCTGGTGGTGCCGCAGTGGGAGATATTGCATTTACAAGTGGAACAAGTTATATATTAAGAATTGGAGGCAAAGGTGGCAATGTCTCTGGATCTTCACCCGCTACAGCGTGGGGTGCGGGGAACAGCGGAGGTGTATTTAGCAGCGGTACTGCTGGTTCTGGAGGAGGATATTCCGGAATTTTTTCAGGCAGCGTAGCTCATAGTAATGCTATACTTATGGCAGGCGGCGGAGGTGGAGGAGGTTCATCTCGTGGTGATGGATTAGGCGGACGCGGTGGTTTCTCTGGAGGAGGTACTCAAGGTCAACCTGCTTCAGGATTTGTCGCGGGCCCAGGAACACAAACTGCTGGAGGTGCTGGAGCCGGCGGCGGGAGCCCAACTTCTGGTGGGGCACTTTCTGGAGGTAATGGAGCGAGTGGCGGTGGCGGTGGCGGAGGAGGCTACTACGGAGGCGGCGGAGGCGGTTCTCAAGGGGATGGCGGCTACGGTGGTGGCGGTGGTTCAGGATATTATGATGCCAATACTGTATCAAATGCAACACTTTACGTAGGAACAAATTATACTCCAGCTGGAAATTCCACAGATACTGATAGACCAACAAATGCAGGAAATGGTAGTAGTACTGGGGGCACTTGGTATGATGGTGCAATAGTAATTAAAGCATAAGGAGTAAACAATGGCAATAAATTTTCCAGACAGCCCGAATAACGGCGACACACATACTGCAGGAGGTAAGACATTTACTTATGATTCTACGGTAGGTGGGTGGAGTACTCCTGGAACTCCTGCAATTCCTGCGGCTGCTTCTGCTCCTTTAAATCCGACAGTCGGAGATTTATGGTTTGATAGCAACAACGGTACTTTATATTTTTATTATAATGATGGCTCTTCAAGTCAATGGATTGGTGTTTCTGGACCTGCTGGGCCCGCTGGAGCTGATGGGGCTGCTGGAGCTGATGCAACTGGAATAACTAAATCTGCTAGTGACCCCGCGATTACTACAAATGGTACTCTCGGTGATTTGTGGTTAAATACTACTAGTGGAGAGATGTATGCACTAACAGATGCAACTACAAATGAAAATGTTTGGACGAATATTGGAGAAGGTACAGTAAATATTCAGCCGACTGTTGCTGCTTCGGGCGGAACAGAAACAACAGTAAGTGGTTACAAATATCACACTTTTACTTCTTCTGATACGTTTACCGTCACGAACGGAGGGGATATTGACTATTTAGTCATCGCTGGTGGTGGTGCAGGGGGTGGAACATATGCTGGTGGTGGAGGTGCAGGTGGATATATTTCAGGAACAACAACAGTTACTACAGGTAGTATATCTGTAACGATTGGCGGAGGAGGCACAGGCGCGCAGGGTAATGTACACGGAGGTTCTGGCACAGATTCTGTTTTGACTGGAATTGCTACTTCACTTGGAGGCGGTGGTGGAGGTCAATGGAATGGAAGCCCCAATACTGCAGCGGGCGCCGCTGGTTATAATGGTGGCTCTGGAGGCGGTGGTGGTGGAGTAGATGGTACTGGCACTCCTGGTGCAGGTGGTACAGGTACTGCAGGCCAAGGCTATGATGGAGGTGACGGTTCGGGTCAAACAAGCAGCACCGGTGCCGGTGGCGGAGGTGGAGGCGCCGGCGCTGCTGGAGCATCTGCAACTAATAATACTGGAGTTGATGGCGGAGCAGGCGCAACTTGGGTTGATAATGTAACTAGAGCTGGTGGTGGTGGATCTGGTGCAGTCGATGTTGCCTCGGGTGCTGGATCTGGTGGATCTGGCGGAGGTGGTAATGGAGGTTTGGGTTCTGGAAATGCTACCGCTGGTTCTGCAAATACTGGATCGGGGGGTGGAGGAGCAGGTGGTATACGTCAAGGTTTTACCGGCTCTGGAAATCCCGGTAATGGTGGCTCAGGAATAGTAATAATTCGTTACGCAACTTAATTTAGGAGAAAAAATAAATGGGACATTACGCAAAAGTACAAAACGGAATAGTCAGTCAGGTAATTGTAGCTGAAGCCGAGTTTTTCGATACATTCGTGGACTCAAGCCCGGGCCAATGGATTCAAACTTCTTATAATACGAGAGGAGGTGTACACTATGGTCAAGATGGCGAACCCGATGGGGGCGAACCCCTTCGAAAAAACTATGCAGGTATTGGATATACTTATGATGCTGCGAGAGACGCATTCATTCCTCCGCAGCCTTTCGCCAGTTGGACATTAAATGAAACTACATGTTTATGGGAAGCGCCAGTTGCTTATCCAGACGACGGTAATATGTATATCTGGGACGAAGATACCACAAGCTGGGTCTTAGAAGAGGAGTAAAAAATGCCACTAAATTTTCCAGACAGTCCAAATAACGGTGATACGTATCAAGGATATACGTACAATAGCACTGTTGGTGCTTGGGCCCCTGCAGCTGCAGATACGAGCGGTGTAACTGTATATGCAACTGTAGATGACTTACCGGCAACTGGTACTGCTGGAGATCAAGCATTTGTTACAGCAAGTAATCGTCTCTACCTTTGGAACGGTAGTGGATGGTATAATATAGCTTTAATCAATACAACGCCCAGTATTAGTGGCGCTGCAAGTAGTTATGCTCTTGCAACTGATGGTAGCCCTACGACTGTGACGATTACTGCTACGGATCCAGAAGGTTTACCAATTACTTATAGTATTGCAAGTGATACTTCTGGAAATATCGCTACAGTCACTTCAAATAATAATGTATTTACGATTACACCTTCAACGAATACTGCGAATGCTGGTACATTTAGTCTGACGTTCCGTGCAAGTGATGGAGTGAATATTGCTTCTGCAGTTTCTTCGTTTACTTTACAGTTTAGTGTACAAAATCAAAACTATACGACTGCACTTATCACTTCTGTAGGTGATAATAATGCTGTAAATAATTCTTTTGATGATAAATCTAGCAATGATTATTCAATGACTGTAAATGGAGACTCTCATCAAACTACATTTAGTCCCTATCGGCATGCTGGATATTCAACTTATTTTGATGGGACGGGTGATAATTTAACTACATCGTCGGCTATTTTATCGACTACTGGAGGTTTTACAGTACAATGCTGGGTATATTTAGATGATACATCGAATGCAGCAATCTGGGCGCAAGGAACTTCTGGTAATGCCGCTAGAGCATCGTTGTCAATTGAATCTGGTAATTGGTATGCTCAAATAGGATCTGCAGTAATTAACACAACTGCGGCTGTTGCAAACGTTTGGAAATTTTTGGAATTTCAATATGACGGATCACAAATAGAATTATTTGTTGACGGATCATCTGTAGGAACAGCAAGTAATACTACGAATGCTGAAAATACAGGACTTTTTATCGGCAAACTTTGGGCAGGTGGCTATGATTTACAAGGATACGTTACTGATTTTAGAGTAATTAATGGAACTCCGAGTGGAACATCGGCTATTCCAACAGGACGCTTAACTGCTGTAACAAATACTAGCCTACTCACTTGTCACTTGCCCTACATAGCAGACGGCTCAACAAATGACCATACGATTACTATAAATGGAGACACATCTACAAAACCATTTACACCCTACGATGCACAAGAGTATGCGGTAGTAGATCATCTTGGATCTGCTTATTTTGATGGGAATGGAGATTCTTTAAACTTTACAACTACTGGAGATTTGCAAGCTATGGGACGGTCGGGTTCTGCTTGTACAGTAGAAGCATGGGTATACTTATATAGTGTATCAGGAA
>Ga0255759_10005804_pt1 | contig 10502 bp, 8 predicted proteins | sample 101ome_20_FD_179959 | JGI IMG/M metagenome (GOLD analysis project Ga0255759, IMG submission 179959) | Coastal salt marsh microbial communities from the Groves Creek Marsh, Skidaway Island, Georgia - 101404AT metaG (version 2) | ecosystem: Environmental > Aquatic > Marine > Intertidal zone > Salt...
ATTATACTTCTTAAGTTTAAGTCTATATCTTCTGTGTTTTGCAAAATATTTCCTCTTTTATTTTTTTTTAGATTCTTATAGGTGAATATAGTTTGTTTTCCCTTAACGAATACTTTGTCGATATCAGAATTGTTAATAACTTTTGAAATTTCTTCATGATATTTTCTCGATTTATGGCCTAATTCCAACATGTCACCCAATACTAAATATTTTTTAAATTTTTCTTTTTTAAATGAATCAAATCTTAAAATGGCATTTTTTACTGATAATGGGTTTGCATTATAACTTTCATCAATAAATCTAATTTTTTTCTTATATCTTAAAATATTATATTTTTTTCCTCTTCCAGCAGTTGGTTGTAAATTCTTTATTAGTGATTTTATCTTTTTGATATCAATTTTTAATGCATGCAATACAGCTAAGCCTGCCAAAATATTATAAATATTAATATCTCTAAATTCATAAATTAAGCTCTGATTATCAATATTTACAAAAATTTTTGAATTTCCATTTTTTTCATAAATTTTTTTCAATAAGACATTTGACTCCCTATGTTTGCCAAAAGTAATTATTTCAAGATTAAAGGATTTTGCTTTTTGATATAGAAAATTGAAAAATTTATCATCTCTATTTAAAATAATTTTTCCACCTCTTTTGATACTTTCTATTATTTCAGATTTCGCTTTAGCTATTCCTTTTACATTTTTAAAATTTTCTAAATGTGCTTCACCAACATTGGTAATTATACCTAAATGAGGTCTTATTATTTTTGATAATTTTTTAATTTCTCCGGCCTTACTCATTCCAACTTCGAAAACACCGTATTTATCGAATGAGCTTAAATTAGATAAACTTATAGGAACACCTAAATGATTGTTAAAAGATTGTGGTGAATAATACGTTTCACCGAATTTTTTTAGCAACTGACTTAGCAAATTTTTAAAAGATGTTTTTCCAGCACTTCCAGTAATAGCAATTATATTTGCAGAAGATTTTTCACGTTTTAGTTTTGCAAAGGAATTTAAAAATGAGATGGCATTTTTTACCTTGATTATTTTTTTTCCAATTTTTTTTGCAGAGTCAGATACGACACAACTTGCACCTTTTTTTAAAGCATCGTTAACAAATCTATTTCCATTATTTTTTTTCCCTTTGAGTGCTAAAAATAAATTACCCTTTTTTATTGATCTAGTATCAGTGGATAATCCATCAAAATTAATAAATTTTTTATAACCCGTAATTTTTTGTAAAATTAAATTGTTTTCAAAATAATTAAATTTTTTTTTAGAGAGATTTTCTGATTTTATAGTAGTTCCTTTTATAATTTTTTTATCAGATATTTTATAAATTTTATTTTTATAAATTTGAATTTCCTCATGCCCTTTTCCTGCTACTAATATTATTTCTCCAGGAATTGCCCTCTTAATAGACTGTTGAATAGCATTACGTCTATTTCCAATATTAAAACTTTTTTTTCTTGGAATATATTTTAAGAGTTCTTTTCTAATTTTTTGAGGGTCTTCATTCCTTGGATTATCATCTGTTATATAAATTTTGCTGCAATATTTATTTGCTATTCTAGCCATTAATGGTCTTTTTTTTTTATCTCTATCTCCTCCACAACCGAAAACAATAGATATATTTTTATTTTCATTTTTTAAATACTCTAAAGTTTTTAAAAGGGCATCTGGGGTATGAGCATAATCTAAAAAAACTTTTACTTTATTTGGAAATTTTTTTACTAATTCCAATCTTCCATTTACATCATTTATTTTTTTAATTTTTTCATAAATTAAATGATCTTTTAGTCCACATATTTTTGCAGCTAAAATTGCCATAGCTAAATTCTTTTTCTTAAAATCTGGAAAAGCAGGTAATTGGTTTTTAACCTTTAAAAACTCATTATTTATATCTACTAATTTCAATCCTCTTTTTTTGGATATCTTTTTTAAAATTTTAAATGGTAAAATATCCTTATCTGAAATTATTTTAGTTTTTTTTCTCAAAATTTGTCTGAATAAAATAAGCTTAGCATTCAAATATGCTTTCATATTCTTATGATAGTCCAAATGGTCTTGACTGAAATTAGTAAAAACAGCTGATTTAAAATCTATATGATGAAGTCTCTCTTGATGCAAACCATGACTTGAAGCCTCGATAATTACATTTTCAATTTTTTTTTTTTTAAGAAAGTTTAGAGTTTTATGTAATGATATCGTGTCAGGTGATGTCAGACTTGTTTTTAAAAATTTGTTATTATATTTAATTCCCAACGTTCCAATTGAAGCAACAGGTTTATTGTTTAACCTAAATAGTTGATAAAACATATCAGCAACAGATGTTTTTCCATTAGTGCCAGTAACCGCAATTATGTTTTTCGGTTTTAAGTTATAAAATCTTGAAGCAATTTCGCTCAAAAAATTTCTTACATTTTTCTTTTTAATTACTAGTATATTTTTATCTTTGAATTTACATTTATTTGAACAAATTATGACGGAGGCCCCTTTTTTAATTGCTTGTTTGATAAAATTTTCACCGTTCTTCTTTTTTCCTTTAATGGCAAAAAAGATATAATTTTTTTTTGTGCTGTTACTATTTGATGAAATACCTTTAACTGAAATATTTCTTTTATTAAAAGGGATTTCTTTAATTAAATTTTTCAACAACATATTGGTTTAAAAAATCCTTATTATTTATGGCTAAAATTGGTCCAATTTTTTCTATTATTTTGCCAGCAACATAAACAGAATTCCAACCAGAGGTATTATATGGTGCTTTAGTTTTTATTCCGCGATAATTATAAATTAGATCTTTATTTAGTTTTGGATTTTCTAACATTACAAATAATGAATAGTTTGGTTTTTTTGTGGGAAAAACAGAAATAAATGAATTTATTCTTTGTTTATTATTTCCGTAGCTTTCTGCAGTCCCTGTTTTTCCTCCTACATAATACCCATCTATATCTGCTAAACTTGCTGTTCCATTTTCGCTACTAACAACTTGCCTCAAAATACTTGATATTTCTTTACTTGTTTCATTAGATATTATTTTTTTTGTTTCAATTTTATTTCTCTCTTTTATTAAACTAGGCGTGACTAAATTTCCTCCGTTAGTGAGACTGGCATATAACGTTGTGGCTTGAAGAGGAGTGGTTGTTATTCCATGGCCAAAAGAAACCGTTTCGATCTTGCATTTATTCCATTTTATTTCATGAGGAGCCCCGACTTCCTCTAGTTCAATGACTGGAACTTTTGTTAAATTAGTATTTTTTATAAATTTTTTGAAAACATCTTCACCTATTTTTTGAGCTAAAATAACTGACCCAACATTTGAAGATCTTACTAAAATTTCCTCTGTTGAAAGGTTACTTGGATGCTCTTTCATATCAGTAATTTCATGAATAGAGCATTTCAATTTTCTGGGAATATTTTCAATAACTGTATCCTTTCTAACAATATTTCTTTCAAGAGCTAATGCTACAGTAAAGGTTTTAAAAATTGATCCTAATTCATAAACACCTTTTGTAATTTTATTAATATAATTTTTGTCTGTAATGGTTTTACGTTGATTTATATTGAAATTGGGTAAAGAAACTAAAGATAATATATCACCATTATTTACATTCATTAATAAAGCTGCAGCTCCTGAAGCGTCAAAAGTTTTTACAGCTTCGCTTAATTCTTTGTTAATTATATATTGAATGTTGCTATCTAAAGTTAACTCTAATGGAGTATCTTTTAAATTTTTACTTTTTAATTCTTTATCAAAATATTTTTCTATTCCTGAAATTCCAAAGTTATCATAATCGACTTGGCCTATAACATGGCTAAATAGATCTCCGTGTGTGTACATTCTGGCTTGGAATGGTTCAAATTTTATTGCTTTTTCTCCTAATGACCAAAGTTTTTGTTTTTCATTTTGAGTTATCCTTGTTTTAATACGAAAATATTTTTTCCCCTTAAGTTTTTGTCTAATCTCCTCAATTGGAAGATTAGGGAAAATTAATCTTAATTTTATTAAAAAATTTTTCTTATCTCTAACTAATTTTGGATCAACCGCAGCATGATATGCGTTAATATTTCTTGAAATTATTATACCATTTCTATCAACTATATCTCTCCTTAGTAAGTTAAATTTAGAATTTTGATTATTAAAGCCCAATATCTCTTTTTGGCTTAATGAAATATATGCTATTTTAATTGAGAAAATTGTAATAAGAGAAAAAAAGAAAAAAAATAATAAATAATTTCTATCCTCAAAATTATTATTTTTTTTTAAATTTTTTGATTTTTTATTTGTTTCTAGATAATCTTCAAAATAAAAACTTCTTTGATTCGTTGTTTTATTTTTTCCTGATTTTTTTTTCATCTATATTTATTAAATTGGATAACTTCTTTTCAAGTGTATTAAAATCGTCAACATAGTAAAATATGTTTGAATGTTTAATTGGTTCAAATTTTTCTAGGTCTCTGCTATTAAATTTTTTCTCAATTTTATTTGGTGAAGATAAGTATGAAAATTCCATTTCAGCTTCACTAATGTTTTTTTCTTTAGCTATAATATTGATATTTAAACCTTTTATTTGTTTTTCTATTATTCTTGACTGATTTTTAACTAAAGAAGTTATTATTAAGAAAAATGTAAATACAGCTAGTGAAAAAAATAATTTTGCATTAAACATTTGCTGACTCCAGTTCTAAATAATTTTTAAACTTATCAATTAATTCGTGAGGGTATTGAAAATCAGTATTGCTTCTAATTGCAAACCTTAACTTCGCAGATCTTGCTCTATTGTTTATTTTCAATTCTTTTTTAGAAGGTTTAAGAACTTTATTTTTGTATGCCTCAAACAAATATGCTTGTTCAATCTTATTTTCGGGAAGATACCTTGATGATCGTGATTTGTTTTTTGAATAATTATTGAAAAAAAATTTTACTATTTTATCCTCAATAGAATGAAAGGTTACAACTAAAATTTTCCCACCTGGTTTTAATTTTTTAGTAGCATTAATAATTCCATTTATTAACTCGCTTATTTCTTTATTTACAAAAATTCTAAGAGCCTGAAATGTTTTAGTACAAGGATTTATTTTTTTTGAAAAATTTTTTTTTTTACTTTCTTCAATAATTTTTACTAGTTGATTAGTTTTAGTTATCCTTTTTTTCTTTCTAGAATTAACAATGTTTCTTGCAATTCTTGTGGCTTCTTTTTCGTCACCAAGAAATTTAATTATCGATTTTAAATCTGTTTCACTTAGATTATTTACAGCATCTAAAGCAGAAATATTATTAAGGCCCATTGCCATGTCCAATTGTTTATCTGATTTAAATGAAAAACCTCTTTCAAGGTTATCTAATTGAATGGAAGATAGACCTAAATCAAATATTATTCCATCAACATGATCCTCGATAATAGTATTTAGCTGGCTAAATTTTATTTGATAAAATTTAAATCGTTTTGGAAATTTTCTTTCTAGTTCTTCTGCAATTGATTTAATATTATTATCTCTATCTATTGCTGATACTTCAGTTTTTGGAATTTTTAAAATTTCTTTAGAATATCCACCTCCGCCAAATGTACAGTCAATATATTTGCCTCCATTGAATGGAGAGGTTATTTTTAGAACCTCATTCAACATCACTGGAAAATGGGAGGATTCCAGTGATGATGTATGATTGTTCATTGCTTAATAATTTTTTCATTAAAATTTTTGTTTCCTTAAGAAGGCAGGAATTTCAAAATCTTCTTCTTCATTTAGATCCTGATCAAATAATTCATCTGAGTCTCGGTTAGATTGTTCGTTATTATCATTATTAATTTCTTCGGACGTATTACTTTCTTCAGAAAATAGTTTAGGCGTATATTCTTCCTCATTATTTATACTATCCGCCTGCTCTGTAATTTCATCATTGTTCTCTATACTTGAGTTCTCAATGTAAGAAGCACTTTCAATTGATACACCTGTTGGAATATCATTTAAATTACTTTCTGTGCTAACGGTGTTTTGTGCTTCTTCATTTAAGCTAGTTGAGGCGTCATTAATTAAATTGTTTTGAGACTCATCTTTAATTTCAAAACTTTCATCAAGTTTCAATGCTGTTGCTCCATCAATCGCACCCAATGTACTGTTATCTATTCTAGGGTTATGAGAAAACAAGTTTTCAGAGTAACCGGTGTTTCTATTTTGTATTCTTGATACCATATTTAAAACTGTTTTGTTTTCTGTTGTTTGGCCATCTAATGCAGTTGCAACAATTGAAACCCTAATTTTGCCATTAAGTTCTGTGTCTTCAATTGCTCCAAAAATTAACTCTGCTTCGGGATCTACTTCGGCTCTAATTCTGTTAACAGACTCTTCTACCTCAAATAAAGTTAGATCATCTCCTCCTGTTATATTAACTAATAATCCTTTTGCTCCTTTCAAAGAATACTCATCAATAAGAGGATTGTTTAATGCCATTTCAGTGGCCGCTTTACCTCTGTTTTCTCCTTCGGCTTCACCTGTGCCCATCATAGCTTTACCCATTGAACTCATTACAGTTTCTACATCTGCAAAATCAAGGTTAATCATTCCAGGTCTTACCATAAGGTCTGTCACACTTTGAACTCCGTGTTTAAGTACATTGTTTGACAAGATGAAAGCATTTTTAAAAGTTGTAGTTTCACTAGCAATTTTGAAAAGATTTTGATTAGGAACTACTATAACTGTATCTAAATGTTTTTTAAATTCTTCCAAACCTTGCATGGCTCTTCTCATTCTTTTTGGACCCTCGTAAGAAAAAGGAAGTGTCGTTACTCCCACAGTCAAAATGTTTAACTCTCTAGCAGCTTTTGCAATTACATGTGAAGCTCCAGTACCAGTACCTCCTCCCATTCCTGAGGTAATAAAAACCATATTTGCACCTTGCATGTAACTTGTTATTTCATTTAATGACTCATCAGCTGCAGCTTGGCCAATATCGTGTTTAGCCCCAGCGCCTAAACCTTTTGTTAAGTTCATCCCAATTTGAATTTTTGCATCTGCTTTACTCATTTTTAAATCTTGTGCGTCTGTATTAACTGCAACGAATTCAACCCCCTTCATACCAGAGTCAATCATTGCATTTATTGCATTCCCACCAGCGCCACCAACTCCTAACACTAGGATTCTTGGTTTTAATTCTTTAAGTTCTCCGCCACCAATATTTATACTCATTACAGTTCTCCCTTCTGTTTGTTTTCCCATTTTAAATTAGATCTGTTTTGAAAAGCCTTTTTTCTTGCAACTATTTTAAATTTTTCAAAATTATTTGGCTCCCAAATTTGGAATGTTTTCCCTAAACCAACAAATAAAATATTGTTTTTAATTTTTGCATGATTGAGTAACTTTTCAGATAATGAAATTCTACCTTCGGTATCAAATTGTAAATTTTCACTTTCAGATAAAATTGAAGTAGCAAAAAAATCCCTTTTTTCTTCAAAGGGGTTTAATGAGTCTATAGTATTTGAAAGTTTTTCAATTCTATCTTGTGAACAAGCTTCTAATGCTGCATGATTAAAAGATGGGTAGCTAATGAATCCATTGTATCCCATAGAATTTAGATGTGATCTAAAAGTTGCAGGCACTGAAACACGTCCTTTCTTGTCTATTTTGTTTTCGTAACTCGATAAAAACATATTCCTTAAAAAAACCTCTATAAATTAAATTTTTATATATACTCTCCATAATGGGATTATTTGGGATAGTATGGGTTTTTAGGGATTAGTCAATAAGTTTGTATTTTGACTAAAAGTACAAAAGCAGAACACTTTTAATAAGATTTGCCAGATAATCTGTAAGCCGGGTTCTGTCATTGAAGATGTCATTTCTCTAGGCTTAAGTTCACACTTAAGCTCAAGCGGTTAACCCAGAAGACTAACTAAAGACCGTTTTTTGTGTTTCCACTATGTCTTCTCTATTTAACCTTGCTCCCAGTGGGGTTTGCCGTGCGTTTTTTGTTACCAAAAAACCGGTGAGCTCTTACCTCGCCGTTTCACCCTTGCCTTGATAAGGCGGTTTATTTTCTGTGGCACTATCCCTGAAGTCACCTTCGCCAGCCATTAGCTGGCACTGTGTCTTTATGGAGCCCGGACTTTCCTCTATTAGTTGATAATAGCGACAATCCAATTATCTGGCATTCTGCTTTTATTTAAATAAATAGAATTAATCAATACATAAAGAATTAAATTGATAAAAAATGGCTTATTTTAAAGGTTTTTTCATCAATTTTACCTGTCACATTATTAGGCAAATAGTGCATCTGAAAAGATTTAATTATTTTCTTATCGTAAGAGCTCTTTTTATGAATACTGAAATAATTATAACCAAGTTTTTTCAGATTTTTAAAGAATAAGCTATCAATCTTACTTGTGTTAATCTTTATATTTCTATTATTTTTTTTATACCATTTGCCTAATCCATGTAAGTTTAACTTTTTCCATGGAAACTTTTCTCCAGGATCAGATTTTCTTAAAGGTGCGATATCTGAATGACCCAAAAAATTTTCTTTTTTTATTGCAAATTTTTTTTTTAAAATTTTACAAAGTGAAATTAAACTTTTAATCTGCTGATTAGTGAAATTTTGATATCCAAACTGACGACCTTTATTAACAAGTTCAATTCCTAAAGAGTTCTTGTTGAGATTTACAAAGTTTTTCCAGCGAGATTTTCCTGCATGCCATGCAATATATGTATCGTCTACCATTCGGATTACTTTTCCTTTTCTATTAATAAGATAATGGCAGCTTACTTTGGACTTAGAATTTCTGAGCCTCTTGATAGCTTCAACTTCAGATTGCATTCCTGTATAATGAATAATAATAAATTTTATATCTTTTAAAGACCTACTTTTTTTTGAATAATTAGGGGAGAAATTTGTTATAATTTTCATTGTTACTTCAGCTTATTATTAGCTAAAAAGCCAATTTTAAGCTAAATTTTATATAGAATATAGGTTAAAATTATATATATAGCCAATATGCAAATTAAAAATATAAAAATGTTAGTATCAATCGTTGTTTTTGTTTTGTTTACAACTGCAAATACAAAAGCAACTGAGGAGTGTTTTGAAAAAACTAGTCGAGCGATATTTAAATTTAATATGGCGTTAGATGATATTGTTTTGGAGCCTTTAGCAAAAGGATACAATAAATTACCAAGTCCAGTAAAAACTGGAACAAATAATTTTACATCTAATATCGGAACTTTACTTTCAATACCAAATAATGTTCTTCAGGGGAACATAAAACAACTTGGTCATTCTGTAGGTAGCTTTGCGATCAACACAACAGTTGGTATTTTAGGATTTTTAAATCCGGCAGAAAAGCTGGGCCTAAAACCACATAAAGAGGATGTCGGTCAAACACTTGGGTCGTATGGAATTGGTGCTGGTTGCTACTTCGTGCTTCCTCTCTTTGGACCAACTACGGTTAGGGACTCTGCTGGCTTGATTGCTGATACATTTCTAGACCCATTTGCACACGTAACAATAAGAGAAAATGAAATTTTAAGTACTTCTGGTAATTCTTTAGATTATTATTCAGTAAAAGGAACTAGTGCTATCGATTTTAGAGCAAGTAACGATAAAAACCTAGAAAATTTAGAAAAAAATTCTATTGATTTATACTCATCAATTAAAAGTATTTACCTTCAAGATAGAGAAAATAAAATAAAAAACTCAGTAATAGATCAGGACGACTGGGGGGGGTTAGATAATTAATTAATGGGCAAAAAAATTATTTATTGCACCTTATTTTTTTTCTTTTTTGAAAGTTCATTGTTATCATACAGCTCTGACCCTAAAGATTTTGTTAATGAGTTAGTGCAAGATGCAATAACAAAACTTGCAGATAAAAATTTAGACAAGGACCAAAAAGCTAAATTTGTTGAAAAATTAGCGTTAGAGAATGTAGATATAAATGCTTTAAGTCTTTATACTCTGGGAGAATTAAGAAAATCTGCTAATTCAGATGACATTACAAATTATCAAAAATCATTCAGAAACTATTTTTTAAAAAGTCTTACATCTAGGTTGACTGATTATTCGGAAAGTAAATTTGAAATATTAGGGGCAGATAAAAAAAGCGAGAGTTACACTATTATTAACTCCAAAGTTTCTCCTAATGACGGGAATCCTGAAATTATAATTGATTGGAGGGTTTATACAAAAAATCCAGATAAACCACTTATACGAGATCTAATTGTAGAAGGGTTGAGTTTAGCAAGAACACAAAAAGAGGAATTTGCTTCTATTCTAAGTTCAAATAATAACGATATAAAAGCATTAATTAAAAAGTTAGAAGAGTTTGTAAACAATTAATGGTGGGCCCGCCAGGACTCGAACCTGGGACCAATACATTATGAGTGTACTGCTCTAACCAACTGAGCTACAGGCCCTAAATATATTGTTTATATCACAATAAATTATTTCTCTAAGAAACTTTTTAGTTGCTTAGATCTACTTGGGTGTTTAAGTTTTCTTAA
>Ga0255759_10005813_pt1 | contig 10494 bp, 11 predicted proteins | sample 101ome_20_FD_179959 | JGI IMG/M metagenome (GOLD analysis project Ga0255759, IMG submission 179959) | Coastal salt marsh microbial communities from the Groves Creek Marsh, Skidaway Island, Georgia - 101404AT metaG (version 2) | ecosystem: Environmental > Aquatic > Marine > Intertidal zone >...
AAATGGAAGTTGAAGGGTGAAAGAAGAAGAAGGGGGAGATTTTAATGAATGATAATAGAAAGATGAGTGCACTTATTGTTCCAGCGGCACTGATATTTGCTCTAAATGTAATAACAACACAACCTACTGCGCAGACAAATGACCCAACTATGAAAGCACTTAAGTTGGGAAAGATTCAAGCCAAACGCAAAAGGAAGCCAAATGTTATTAAATTTACACCAAAAACACCGAAGACGGCAAAGACGCTTACTCGCCCTTCTTCACAGCCTCAGTCTCTTCTTCGGCAGTAGCCACCCTGAGAGGGGTCATCAGAACATCGTCAAAGTTCTCGTTGCGATCCTTGGCATCGGCAAGTTTGGCATCAATAAGCGAACGATACTCCTTGGCATCAAGGTTGGACACCATGGGCGCAAGGAGATAGAAAAGGGCAGCAAAGACTGCCGTGTGGACCACGAGCCCGGCGGGGGTCGGTGCCCCGTTCATGGCGATCTTGAAAAAACGCCCGAGCAAACTCTCGACCAGTTTGTAGGTGGCGGGGTTAGACACCACGTAGAACAGGACGGCAGCAAGCAGAACTCGCGTAATCATAATCATTTGTAATTACTTACTATTAAAATTTACTTGTAGTACATACCCTCGCGACCCATGACCTCGGCGGCGATCGCCTTCTCGGCCTTGACGACATCCACGGCGACATCCTCGGCGACATCGAGCAGACCCTCGCCGGCCTTCTCGGCATCCTCGGCAACCACGACCACAGCCGGGCGCTTGAGCATCATGAGACCATAGGAAAGGAGACCGAAGACCACGGCGTGCAGAAGCAGACCGGCGGCCGAAGGGCACCCGGTGGTGGCGTTGGCAACCTTGAAAAGGCGACCGAAGATCATCTGAACCAGACGGTAAGTGGCGGGGTTCGCCACGATGAGGAATAGGAGGGCGGCCTGGATGGAAGCCATCACCTTGGGATCACGAAGAAGCATATCGAACATCATTATACTTTTACAACAGAAGTTTTTTCAGGGCATCTGAGAATCCCTCCATGTTATCCTCGCGAAGCTGCTTCATCAAGTTGTCCACGATGAGGCGACACTCGGTGGCCAACTTATTGCCAGTAAGCGCCTGCTCGTCCAACTTGTCCTTTAAATCATTGAACTTCTCAAGAGCATCCTCCTTACGATCCGGGATCAAGGCATCCGGAAAGATCCTGGCAACTGGCACCGCCAAAAGCTCCTTGCACCTAGGGGTGAAGTCGGGACGAAGACCCTCCTGGGTTCGGCGCCAGATGAGAATAGCAGCAATAATAGCAACAACAACAAACATCCACATGGGAACCTTCATCTTTATCTATTGGGGATAAAATTTTCGTCTGAACAAGCGACTTAAAGAAATGAAAACAAAGGTAAGTACGAAAAACAAACATGGCTTCTTCTGTTATCAAGTTCTCTGATCTCTCGCTTTCTGATGTGACCTTCAGTGACATTCGCAAGAATGCAAACAATGGTGGCAAGACCATCTACCTCAATGGTCGTGGAAAGTCCAAGCTCTTCGTTCAGCTCCCCAAGATGAAGGCTCCCTTTGGTCTTGGAATCAATGAGTACGACGGCAAGACTTCTTATAGTCTTCCTATGGCTGCTGATGATCCGACTTTTGTTGACTTTCTCAAGAAGTTCGATGACATGGTGGTAGCCAAGGTCGTTGAAAACTCTGAGACCTATCTGGGCAAGTCTATGAATGAGACCGTGGTGCGCGAGGCACTCTACACCGCACTCTTCAAACCTCCTTCGGATGAAAAGTATGCTCCTCTCTTCAAAACCAAGATCTTAGCTAACCATGATGGCACCTTCGTTCCTCAGGTTTTCACCACTGACCGCGAGCCATTTGACCTTAACAATCTTGAGAAGGGTCAGTATGTGACGGCTATCGTCCACATTCCAAGCATCTGGTTTGTGGGAACCAAGTTTGGTGTCACGATCCGTCTTCAGCAGCTGAGGGTCACGCCTTCGCAGAAGCTCACTGAGTATGCTTTTGTCGACGATGACGATGATGTCGAGGATGATGAGAGCTTTGAGGACTCTGAGTAAAATCACAAACTAAAAAATGAAATAAACTAGTAGAATGGAATACAACTGTGGAAAGTTCCTGAACAAGTATGTGGATCGCAGTGATATTCAAGCTTCCTACAACCATCAAGGCTCCAAAGCCATGGTTATAGTGGAGACGCGATGTGGTTATTGGCTTCCTTTGGTGATCAGGAATGCCGTGGAACGCCTACCTGGGTGGAATCTTTATGTCGTGGGACCCAGGAAGGTTATTGAATTTGTCAAGGAACATGTTGGTGGAACCTTTATTCCAATCGTATTGGGCATCGAACACATGAACATCGCCATGTATAACTACTTGCTTATGGATGCATCTTTTTGGAAAAAGTTTCGTGAAGAACACATTATCATATTTCAAATGGACTGTCTACTTCTCAGGGAACCAAGTGATGACATGCTGGAGTGGGACTATATTGGACCCCTGTGCGGAACCTTGAGTGAATCCGAGTTTATCATGAACGGAGGTCTGTCACTTCGCAAAAAAGATGCCATGATCAAGGCATGTGAAACATTCACCGACGAAGAACGAAAACTCCCAGAGGACGTGGCATTCACCAGGTGCATGAGACGCCAGAAGAATTTCAGTTTACCTACGATGAATTCATGTTACAAGTTTGGCATCGAAAGTTTGGGCGACATCGACACAGCTGTCGGGATTCACGGGACAGACAAGTATTATGGCGCTGGAACTGGGATGTATGAAAAATTATTTGCTACTGATAAGTAAAGGATGCCTGCCTGCTTTCCTAACATGCAACCTCTTGTGATTGATCACAATCCCTTTGTTTATGTCAAGCCCGACGAAGCCTACAAGCAGTTCGCCGCAAGTCACGTGACCCCGGACACCAAGTTTATGTGTAACACTTATACCAACCGCCCCACCCAGCTCCTCGCCAGGGCTCCAGGAGGGACCGCCGTGCGTTCAAGTGACCCGGTGACCAAGGTGTACCTCTATTCCATCCAGCGTCCGTGAAATCGCTCTTAAAGATTTCAACCTTAGTATTAGCAAGATGAAGATCCAGAAGCGCGATGGATCATTTGTTGTCATGAAGTTTGATAAGATTACACAACGCCTCAAGAACTTAATGACTACAGAAATGAAGAGAGCTATCGATGTAGAACTTATTAGCCAAAAGGTTATCGATAGCTTGTATGACGGGATCCAGTCGACCGAAATTGATGCCCTTGTCGCCGAAACAGCCGTCGGGATGTCCACCATTCAGACCGAGTATGAGGATCTCGCTGCCAGGGTGGTGGCCAGCAGCATCCGAAAGCAGATTCCCATGACCTTTTCCGATGCCATGTGGAAGTTGAGGGAAGCCGAGATCATCAGTGAAGACCTCTGGAACTCTATCGAAACCATCGGAAGGTCCACGGTCAATGAAGCCATCGTTCACGCCAGGGACATGCAGATCAACTTTTTCGGACTGAAGACCCTGGAAAAATCCTACCTCCAGCGACTTGACGGAAAACTCATGGAGAGTCCTCAGTACCTTTGGATGCGCGTGTCTCTGGGTATTCACGGGGATGACTGGGAGAGAGCCAAGGAGACCTACGAGCTGATGTCACAGGGTTTCTTCACTCACGCCACACCCACCCTGTTCAACGCTGGAACCCCCAAGCCCCAGATGAGTTCGTGCTTCTTGGTAGCCATGAAGGATGACAGCATCGACGGAATCTACAAGACTGCTCACGAGTGTGCCCAGATCAGCAAGTGGGCAGGTGGAATTGGCATGCACATTCATAATGTCCGCGGGGATGGATCACACATCAAGGGAACCAATGGAACCTCTAGCGGTATCATCCCGATGCTCAGGGTCTTCAATGCCACCGCGCGGTATGTCAACCAAGCCGGGCGGAGGAAGGGATCCATCGCAGTTTATATTGAACCCTGGCACTCGGACATCGAGGCGTTTCTGGATCTGAGACTTAACCAGGGTGACGAGGAGGCGAGGTGCAGGGATCTGTTTTCGGCTCTATGGATTCCAGACCTGTTCATGGAGAGGGTTCAGGATGGCGGAAAGTGGTCCTTGTTCTCGCCTGATGACACCAAGGATCTTCCGGAACTCTACGGAAATGCCTTCAAGGAAGCCTATGAACGCTACGAGCAAGAAGGTAAGGCTGTGAAGACTATGGATGCCCACACTCTCTGGCAGAGGATTCTACGCAGTCAGGTGGAAACCGGAACTCCTTACATGCTTTTCAAAGACCCATGCAATGAAAAGAGTAATCAAAAGAATTTGGGAACCATCAAGTGTTCCAACTTGTGTACCGAAATCGTGGAATATACAGACAAGGATGAAACTGCGGTGTGCAATCTGGCTTCCATCGCGCTGCCCAAGTTCGTCAACCCAAAGACCAAGAAATTCAATTACCAGTCACTGATTGATGTGTCTCGAACGGTCACGCGCAACCTGAACAAGGTCATCGATCGAAACTTTTATCCCACCGAACCCGCGCGAAAGTCCAACATGCGCCACCGACCCATCGGCATCGGTGTCCAAGGTTTGGCTGACACCTACATTCTCATGGATATGGCATTTGACTCCGAAGAGGCTCGCGAGTTGAACCACAAGATCTTCGAGGCAATTTACTATGGTTCGGTCATGGAGAGCATGGAGGAAGCCAAGAAATACGGTGCCTACGAGACGTTCGAGGGATCGCCCGCGTCCAAGGGCATTCTCCAGTTTGACATGTGGGAACCTTCAAAGTATCCACTGAATCAGAACTGGGACGAACTCAAGGAGAAGGTCAAGAAACATGGAATGCGCAACAGTTTGCTTCTGGCACCGATGCCCACCGCGTCGACTTCACAGATTCTTGGGAATAACGAGTGCATTGAACCTTACACAAGTAACATGTATCTGCGAAGGACCTTGGCGGGTGAGTTTGTGGTCATCAATAAGCACTTGATCAAGGAGTTGATCTCACTGGGCATCTGGAACAACGAAACCAAGAATGCGATCATTCGTGATAATGGTTCCGTACAGAACCTAGCCATCCCCGATGAACTCAAGGCAAAATATAAGACCGTTTGGGAAATGTCACAGAAGACGCTGATCGACCAGGCTGCCGACCGTGGGCGCTTCGTGTGTCAGTCTCAGTCTTTGAATCTATTCTTGGAAGATCCAAACACGAGTAGAATTTCATCCATGCACATGTATGCCTGGAAACAGGGACTAAAGACGGGTATGTATTATCTTAGGACTCGCCCGAAGGCAAGGGCGGTGCAGTTCACCGTGGACCCGGTCGCCAAAGCGGCTTGCTCACTCGAGAATAAGGACGAATGTGTTATGTGTTCTGCTTAGCCATGATATCCTTGAACTCTTTTGAATTCTTACATTCGTCCAAAAACTTAGAGCGCCCGTCCTGGTTTGGATCCATCAGTGACGCGATCATTAAATATTCAACCGAACCTTCCTTTCTGCGCTTCCCCGCATAAAAGATGGCCATGACGAAAAGACCTAGTGCGATTCCAACGAAAATCATTTTGTAGTTCAGCAATTCAATGATGCAGAATCTATCACCGTCATCGCAGGTTTTTAGAGCAAGTGTCGCGAAGAAGCTGGTGAACAGCACCGTGAAAAAGATTGCCGGGATCAAAAGCATCCACCGAATGAAAACAATCTTTCCCACGCCGCCCCACGCCATCAACTTACATGTGCTCTTGGTCGACCTAAGTAGGAACATGGAGAAAAGGTCATGAAGGGCTATCACCATGACCATGCTCATCAGCAGGAAAGGAACTGCATTCAAATACAACTGGGCGTCATACTGAGCATCTGTTCTCCTTAGCCTGGTGGTGAAATAATTGAAATAATCTGAGGCAATGCTGCGATATTTACGAGGCTGATTGTCACTCATCTACTAATTATCGGACAATTTAAATTTGGGTTTGAAATTTTTGCACCTTTCTTTTAGACTGTCTGTCTTGAAGAACAGAAACTTTTCGACGGGAATTCCAAAAAATGTCAGGAATATGAACATAGCCGCACCAAGTGATGCGTAGATATAAAAATTATTCATGTCTCTGGAACCAAAAATGAACAAACCAATAAGCAGGGAGAAACCAAACGCAAGAAGGCGAATGAACCACTTTGTTCCGCGCATCATATTTTCTCTGTCTTCGCTGGCGAGGTAATCGGGACACCCAAATGATTTTACGTAAATGAAAGGAATGAGTTCGAGTAGGAAAACATTAATGGCCAATGATGCGATACTTGCCTGTATCATCTTACTTTATGGCGAGAAAATTGCCAAGGATGGTGTAGGTAGGAGCGCCACCGAAACCAGCCACCACAGCATTAATGAAATATACAAAAATGATTGATGCGGTGACTCTGCTGATTATCACTTGATCTCTTGGACCAAACGCATCTCCGAATAAAAATGGTCCAGCTAAATACATACAAGTACCAAAAACAACCACGGTACCACTTATCCATGAGAAATAGGTCATAGCCCGAACCAATCGCGAAGTTCCCTTGGCGAACTCCTTGGAGTCTCGTGTCTTGAAGTACGACCCCCAAAAGATTTCAATTGCCAATATGAAAATAAATGTAATCATGACAAACAACACAGTTGGATTTAAAAGAATATTTTGAACCTTTTTTATAAAGTCACTTGTCTCCTTTGCGAATCCGAGCAACCTTTCTTCTTGAGAACCAAGTGCCTTGGAATCGACCGCTACACCAGAAGCTCCTTTGATTTCAATCTGTTGACTCATCTACTATGACCTGATATTAATTTTTATTCAGGGACCGACGAGCTCCACCGGATGTCCAAGGAAGATGAACCTCTTTTTACTTTCGTGGGATCCCAAGGTTTGTGCAAGTAGGCACATCAACAAACATGTGGGCAAAATGATTTTGGAAATCACTCAGATGATGTATACGGCATGGCACATACTTCATCCGGGTGGTGATTGGATGAACCAGTGTCCACTGAACAAGAAGGGCGAACATGGCTACAAACGCATCTCGAACATCAACCATCCCATGGCGATCTGGGTGAGGTCGGCGGAGACCAACTACATCTTTGCCGCCCGGTTGGCCATTGAGTTGGGTGAAGAGTTCGAGCGCAGGTACAAGCATCCTCACGCCAGTCTGGAGCATGCCCGGTGGCTGGCAGAGCATATTCCAGAATGTGTTCACAATGTTTCACTAAAATCGCAGTATGGTGTTTTGAACTTAGAAGAGGACGTCGAGCCAGTGCCATTGTGCATGCCGGACACCTACCACGATCCCGATCCAGTGGTGGCCTACAACAAGTACTATGTCGGTGAGAAACTTGCGCTCGCCTAAAAGTTGTCAAAGGAAAACATGGTCTCCAACGCCGTCGCCGTGTTTATCTTCTTGATGACGCAGACCTGGTGGACCCAGTCCGGTTTCTTCCACTTACTGATGCCCTTTGGTAGGGTGATGTGCTTTTCGCACCACTCACGAAGATCCTTCGCTGAAAATTTATTGATGTGCTCCTTGGTCTCACACTGATCCACCGTGGTAATTTTGGGGATGAGACTCTCTAACGGATCACCCCTTTCACCGATCACCGGTGCCATCAGATCGTTCACCGGCTTCTTCAATTTATCAAAGTAATATTTGTAATCTAATTTAACTTTCTTTTCTTCAACATAGATCGGATCCTCAGCCTTCTCGAACAACTTGTGCTTTGGATTCCCGGTGTCAGCCACGAGAAAACTCACCCGCTCTCCTTGTCTCGGTTCGGAACCCGGTTGGCGTTCCCACATCTTGTCACGAACCCAGACATGGGGCAGATTCCTCTTGTTGTAAATGTTGATCTTGTCTTTTTCGGAACGTCCTTGATTGTAAGTTTCATAGACTGTGGGGTCGGTGCCGAGGTCAGACCGGAAGCCGTCGTCCTTGAGTGACCTGGTCTCCAATAGCATCACGTTTGGAACCTTTCCATCCAAAAGTTCCTTGCCCTTCTCCATGACATACTCCAGTGCCGGTGTGGAATCATTTGATTCCAGTAGGATGTTCAGAATCTGTTTGCCGACCTTTCGATTGAATGGAGACTGGTCCCTTCGGATGACCTGCAGACCTTTGATGTCCACCTTCTCCAACTCCATCTCGCCCTTCTTGTTCTGCACCCACATCTTGGCCGCGTAGCGCTTCTTCGAGTAGAGAATGTAAGGCATGTAGACCTTTTCCAGTTCCAGTTCGTTGGGCGGCGGAAAGACACACATGTCCGCTGCCTTTTCGCCCAGCTTCCATGCCTCTGCGATCTTTTGTTCCGTGGTCAGTGATTCATCCATCTTGAACTTGACCATAACCGAATCCGTATCTCCGTAGACAACCTCTGAACCCTCAAAGTTGCCTTCGACCGTCGCCTTGGTCTCGTCAATCATCTGCCTCCCACGACAGGTCACCGCAGACGCGATTGCCTTCAGACCGAGCATCCCCTTGCTGACACCGGTGAACCCATAGACCGAGTTCATCACCACCTTGTAAGCCAGCTGCTTACCATTGAACACCGCTTCCAGTGGAGTTCCCTTGGTCCTCGCCATGTCCTTCTTGGCTTGACTTCGAAAGTTCTTGAGGTCTGCCAGAATCTTTGGCAACAACGCAAAGACCTTATCGTCTTCACCCTTGCGCTTTGATACAAAGTAGTGTTTTTCACCTTGGATCTCGAACTCCTCATACTCATAAAAGTTCTTGTTGATATTTGCTTTGTCGAACACGTAGGTCGAGTAGCATAGATTGTGAGCGCGCATGATCGAAGGATACAGTGAAGCAAAATCCAAAGCCACGATGGGTTCGTAGTAGGCACCCTTCTTGGGTTCCAGGACAGTGGCTCCCTGAAACTTCTCCTGCTCTTCTTCATCATTCTGATCTCGTTTGGAGTAGATGGTTGGAATGCAATACTTGTGATCTGTGGCAGTCTTGACCATCAGGCTGAAAACCTTGATCTGCTGACCTCTTTCTGTCAAGAAGCTGAGTGGAACCCATGTCGCCTTTGCCATCTCGATCAAGTTCGGGATGGTCTTCAACTTGTCCATGATATGAATCGGAAGGATGGTATCCTTGATACAGTACTCGCTGACTTCACCAATCTCCTTGGCATCCTGGCGTCTCCATCGGTCGAAGATTTCCATCGGTGGCATGTCGATCTTCTTATCACCCAGAAGGTCCTTACTGACGTTGTTCAGTGAATAGGAGTCCAAGTTGAGTTCACGCTTTACCAACTGCATCATGTCAAACACAAATCGACCGCTCATGGGGAGCATCTTCAACTTGTTATCACCCAGGGCGCTGGATGAAAGGTTCTTTTCGGTCAACTTGCTTCGACCTCGCTCGTCCTTGAATCTTCCAAAGGCACTGAACTCCTGCATGAACTTCCAGTCACCTTCGTAGCGACGCATGATGTATTCAAAATCAAAACCGAATACGTTCCATCCGGTGATGATGTCCAGGTCCCACTTTTTCACCAGGTCTTTAAACCCAATAAGTAAATCTTTTTCATTATCAAATTCGGATGTCAGAGCCTGTTGACACGGACCAATTGAAAGACCCTTCTGCATCAGATCAGGACGACCATAGTCCTGACGTGTCACCGCGATCTGAAATACGAGATCTTCTTTTTTGGTTGGTTGGGGAAACGCCCCCGAATCGCTGAAGCACTCAATATCAAAGGACCCCGTGCGAAAAGGAGCAATGTCTTGTCGTTCCAGGGGAGTCAACTGATGATGACCGTTCAACTCAATTTCAATTTCGCAGTTCGTTTCGTCTTCTCGGGCTGAACGGACAGGAACTTCTATCCAGCCGGTCGATGAACACCCGGACATGTGGAGCACCCTAAGGACTGGATCCAAGTTGGCTTCATAGTTTTGAAACGTTGAATCGTAGCTGTAGTCGAACTTGATCTTGTTTCCCATGGTCCTCATGGCTTTCTTGGTGTTGAAAACCAACTTGACCAACGGGACACTTCGTCCGCCTCGAAATCCCCAGAGGTTGGTGGCGTCATATTTTTCAAACTTGTGCACACTTGGCCAACGATATTCAGACCAATCCTTGTGATATTTGATATATTCAGGACATTCGCTGCACCAAGTTTTGCCATGTTTGTCACATGGGAGGCGCTCTTCCTTGCTTCCAGGTCTGAGCACCTTTTCGAAGAGCATCTTCAAGATCGTGTGGTGGGTGACGTTCGGTGAATCCTTGTTCATGTTATATCCGAGGTAGAAGAACGGCTTGAATGGAAATTTGACACAGACACTCTTGCCATCTTCGGTTCGTCCAAATGCATAGACCCTGAAGTGTGTCTCGCCCGTTTCGGGATCTTCATAGTCATGTCCTTCCCAGGTCAAGGTCTGAAACTGAACCCTGTCCATTTGGTTAATGTGGCGTAATTTTTTTAATACCCAATTGTAAAG
>Ga0255759_10005820_pt1 | contig 10491 bp, 6 predicted proteins | sample 101ome_20_FD_179959 | JGI IMG/M metagenome (GOLD analysis project Ga0255759, IMG submission 179959) | Coastal salt marsh microbial communities from the Groves Creek Marsh, Skidaway Island, Georgia - 101404AT metaG (version 2) | ecosystem: Environmental > Aquatic > Marine > Intertidal zone > Salt...
AGCTTGAAGCGTCTGGCGTCCAGGTCATTGACGGCAGCGTCATTGGCGGTCCTGTCTGGCCAGGTGAGGGCGCCCTCTCCTCGGTTATCGCGTGTTCGGGAAAAGGAGCCAGCGCATTCGCCGCGTTGTTTGAAGAAACAGGGTTTGAAGGAAGGGTCGTCTCAACCGAGCTTGGCGATGCCTCTTCGCTCAAAATGGTGTTTGCTGCGCTGACCAAAGGGAGCGTCGCCTTAATTGCGGAGATCCTAAACGTCGCTGAACAATTAGGCGTTCGAACTGAGTTGGAAAAGCTTTGGGGCGATCAGGCCACCCAACAGCGCCACAACCAGATCTCAACCAACGCCGCTAAGGCTTGGCGTTTTGCGGGGGAGATGAGGGAGATCAGCCAAACATTCAGTGAGGTTGATGCAGCCCCCGGTTTCCATGAGGCGGCGGCCCAGGTTTTTGACCGTCTCGAAGGCCACAAGGATTGGGCCGAAAGGCCCAGTCTCGCAGCATTGCTTACCAGCCTCTCAAGCCAGGACATCGAGGAGAAGTAAAAGGGCGATCGTGATTGATCACCCTGAATTATTGCTCAGCCTTTAGCCACGGCCACCATATCCGCAACCTTCGTGAACTTCACTCTTGGCTTACCTTGGGCCTCACCGCGGGCCACTTCCTCGGCGTCGATCTTTTTCCACTCCGAGAAACTCACGGCATCTGGCTGACGGCTTGCAATCAGCTCAGCCAGCGCATCGGCGCTTTCTGTTGGCTCAAAGTGACGTCCCGCTGCGATGTCTTCCACCATCAACGCAACGGTTTCTTGAGCGCAGGTTTTGTTAGTGCCAATGACGCCGCTTGGACCCCGCTTAATCCAGCCGGCTGTGTAAAGGCCGACGGCTTGCTCGCCACTGCCGGCCACTACTCGACCGCCTTCGTTAGCAATCGTGCCCCAGCTTTCGTTAAAAGGGACATCAGGCAGTGGCTTACCCCGGTAACCAACCGAACGGAACACAAGACCCGCTGGGATCGTCTCCACCTCATCTGTAGCCACTGCTTTGATTGCGCCGCCGTCTTCAACCAACTTGTTCTTAACCAGCTTACAGGCTTCAACCCGGTCACCGCTGCCTTCTAGTTCCGATGGTGAGACCAAAAAACGAATATGGAGCTGTCGCTTCTTACCGGCCGGAACTCGCGCAGCGTACTCTTGGACGGTATCGACGTTTTTCTGTGCGTTCTTATCCCCGCCCTCCGCTAGCTCCCGCTGGCTGGCGTCATCCAGTGCTGCCTCATCACCAACAACGATCACATCCGCATCCTCGAACTCACCCATTTCCTTGATTTCGGGCGGAGTAAAAGCTGCCTGGGCGGGTCCTCGACGCCCTAGGATGTACACATTTTTCACCTGGCTAGCTTTCAATGCCTCCAACGCGTGCTCCGCAATGTCTGTTGTCGCCAGCTCATCGGTGGTTTTACAGAGAATGCGAGCAACGTCCATCGCCACATTACCCATGCCAACAACCGCAACGTTTTCCTGACTGAGGTCAAACTTCAGATCTGCAAAATCTGGATGACCGTTGTACCAAGCGACAAATTCCGTCGCTGAGTGACTTCCAAGAAGGTCTTCACCAGGAATACCTAAATTTCGGTCGAACGGGCTACCGGTGGTAAACATCACTTGATGATAGTGGGCCTTTAGGTCGGCCATGTGGATGTGCGTGCCATATTCCACATTGCCAAAAAAGCGGAAACCGGGATGCGCGGCGCTCTTCTCGTAAGCACGCGTGACGCTCTTGTCTTTTTGATGGTCGGGAGCAACGCCAGCGCGAACCAATCCATAAGGAGTGGGCAACCGATCAAACATGTCCATCTCAACCACGAGATCGGACTGCTTCAGTAAATTACTGACCGTGTAAAACCCGGACGGACCTGAACCAATGATTGCCACTCTCAACGGATTCTCTTGGGTACCGACTGCCGCCATTTGCCACCTCTTTCCTCATTCGTGCCAAGACGATAGCAGAATCAATCGGCCCGATACAGATGATGCTCATTAACTTCGTTTGCTACCGCCGGGCACTTACTGATTCGCCGCAGAGCGATATAATTATGGCGATCCAAGCGCTTTCGAGGACATCCTGTGCTGAAAAAAATACTCATTTCCATGGCGGTCTTGCTAACAGCAGGCGGAGCGACCATTTACCTGCTTATCGAACAACCCGAACGATTTCGTCCACAAATCGAAACCTTCGCTAGAGATCAATTGGGAGTTCCAGTCAAACTGGGTTCTCTAGCTTGGCAATGGCAGCCTCAGTTCGCTTTGGCGGTTTCTCAACTGAGTATTCAACCGGACCAAGGCCCAATTTCCGCAATCACTATAGGTCAAATCGATTTCCAAGCATCAATCTGGCGCCTCATTACGGATGGGTCTTTGCTCATTGAGGGACTTGAGATCAATGACGTTGTGATCACCCAAAAGGCCCTTTCAAGTTCCTTTGACCCCGCACCCGTACCGGACACCAATGCTGGAACTGACCCCTGGCAGGAGACACTGCAAGCACTACCTGATCTTCTACTGGGTTATTTCAAACAACTTCAAATTGAACGATTGCGTGCCACATCCGTCCGATTCCAAACAGAGTCAAATCCCGTACCTATCGGAGATCTGTCCTTCATTGAAGTTGCGCTACAAGACAACCGACTGAGCGCCGAACTGGAGGGGTCAGTGGCGATCGACGGTTACGCGCCGGTCTCTACCTGGAACGGAAGCGCATCGGTTGCCATGTCCGTTGAAAACAGCCCGAGTCCAACCATCACCCTCTCCGGAGAAACCAACGGCACCGTCGCACTCACCGGTGCAAATCAGACAACGCTCAAAGCTCGCGTTACTACCACTTGGAAGCCCGCCGTAGATCAGCTCGATCTCTCGATACTTGCAGGAGAGTTTGGGGGGGTCGAATTCTCCTTCATGGGTCGGGTTGCACCACTTGCTCGCCCCTCAATCGAGGACATACCCTTCGATTTGAGCGTAACGCTCAAGCTCACAGATCAATCTGCCTTGGAGGCACTTATGCAATCGGCGGGCGCTCAGCTGCCCGTAACCAGTGGTGCAGTTGACCTTCAAGCAAAGAGTTCGGTGGATGGCATAGCAGTAAAGCTTAATAGCGCTGACATCAACGATATGGCCTGGTCCGGAGACATCGACTTCAACCGCATCGACAATCAAATTCGCGGCAGTCTAAAAACCTCAGTCATCGACCTGGCGACGCTCCTTGGAAGTAATGAGGACTCTGACGATGATGGCAGCGCCGCCGACTGGGACGCGCCGTTATGGCCCGAAACAATATTCGCCGGACCAGATATCGATATCCGAGTGACAGCAGACGAGATTTCATATAACGGCCTTTCCCTCACAGAGGTCACCATCAATGGCAACAAAGATACTGAACGCGCTTCCGCCATGCTCAAAGGAACCCTACTTGGAGGGTCAATTGCAGCTGAGACAACCATTCAGCGAAGATTGGCTGAATCTCACTCGGCCGATTGGCAAGCACAAGGCGTGGACCTCAACAACTTGCTTCAGTCCTTGACTCCCGGTCAGGTGACAGGCAGTGGCCGTTACTTATTCCGAGGAGTTACGCTTAGCGAGATTAACGAATCAATCACCGGCGCATCCGAGTTCAAACTTCAGAACGGCAGTCTTAACCTCGCACCTCTCAAATCAGCTCTGGTCACCATTGATGATCTGCTTGGCACGGCAAGTGGCGCAGAGACCTGGCCTGATCGCTTGGCGTACGATTCCGCAACCGGGCGCCATCGCGCTGAGAGAGGACTGCAGCAAGGGCAGTCCGCGTCTTTTGACTTCGCGAATATTCACTTAAAAGCTGAGGGTGGAATTGACCCGAAGACTAATCAGGCCTCAGCGCTGATCGATGTCAAAGTCGATCCCAGCACTACCCCGCCGCTCAAAATTTCTGGTCCGATAACCGCTGTCACTTGGCCTATTAACTGCGAGGGATCACTCGACGACGACATTACCGACTTATGCAGCCCGGATAAATCGCGAGCAAAACAAATCGCAGCCGAAATTGCAGCCGCAAAACTCAAGGAGAAAGGCAAGGAACTGTTGGAAGGCTTGATTAACGGTGAGGGAGAATCGGCGCTAAAGAAACTGTTCAAGTGGTAACAAAAGCATTCAATTTTGCAAAGGCCTTACTTAATTGGTTCGATCACCATGGCAGGCATGATCTACCCTGGCAAACCCCGGATGAGCCGTATCGAGTTTGGCTGTCTGAGATCATGCTTCAGCAAACCCAAGTCAAGACCGTCGTTCCCTACTTTGAACGCTTTTTACAAACCTTCCCGACACTCGAGTCGTTAGCCGAGGCCGAGATCGACCAGGTGCTGGCCGCGTGGACGGGCCTTGGTTACTACGCACGCGCTCGAAACCTGCACCGCACCGCGACGATTATTCATCAAGATCTAGGTGGGAAATTCCCAGAGACCCAAGCAGCGTGGACGGAACTGCCAGGTGTAGGCCCATCAACGGCTGCGGCAATTACCTCCATCTGTTTCAACGAACGCGTTGCCATCCTCGACGGCAACGTGAAGCGGGTACTCACTCGGTTTTTTGCTGAACCCGGTTGGCCTGGAGCCAGTCGTGTCGCGAACAAACTCTGGGCGCAAGCAGAATTGTTATTGCCTGAAGAACGGTTCGGTGATTACACACAAGCCATCATGGATCTTGGTGCGACCGTTTGCTCACGCAAGCAACCACACTGTCATCGCTGCCCGGTGAGCGAGGCGTGTGTTGCTCACCACACGGGTGAGCAAGATGCTTTCCCTGCTTCCAAGCCCAAAAAACATAGACCATCCAAATCCATTTGGATGCTGATTGCGGCGACAGAGGACGGTAGTTATTTCGTGGAAAAGCGGCCCGATCAGGGCATATGGGGCGGCCTGCATAGTTTCCCTGAATTCGCATCGCTAGACGCATTACTCCAATGGATACAAGCGGGCACTGATCCGGTGGAGCTCACGCCATTTAAACATCAGTTCACTCACTATGAGCTCGTGATCCACCCTGTCTTAGTTAGGAAGGCAATCTGGCCAACGCTCGCATCGACGTATAAAGGTCAGTGGATCAATGACCTTGAGCGTCCGAGCATTGGGCTAAGTAAACCCGCGGTCACCCTCCTCAAGCAATTGACCCTGGTAGCTGATTGACACAAAGCGCCGCTCATCAGAGTTGCATGTCATACTATGTGTTTTGATAACGACGAACACTCATGGCTCGCACCGTCTTCTGCAAACGACATCAACAAGAATTGCCAGGTCTTGCTGCACCACCCTTCCCTGGCCCGAAGGGACAGGAGATCTTTGAGACCATTTCACAAGCGGCCTGGGACGACTGGCAAGCTCATCAAACGATGCTAATCAATGAGAAGCATCTCAACATGATGGATAAAACCGCGAGAAAGTATTTAACGGAGCAACGCGATCGATTTTTCGAGGGCGGTCAGGTGGATGAGGCTGAGGGGTATCTCGCACCCGAAGACGAGCGCTAATTACGCAGTACGCTGGAACTAGACCGTTTATTCAATAACCGAAACTGAGTGGGTCCCTTGGCACTTACCCATGCGAAGAGACCGCCGCTCACTAGTACGCACAAAAACACAACCTCATAAACGCCCACCCTAAGGACCTCAGAACCGCAGAACCGCAGAACCGCAGACTTGTTATCAAGCCCAGTTCTTCGTCACGGCTCAACAAGAAAATGCAAGTAGTCAGAGTGATCAAGCACAGCTAGCCAATCGCTTTTCAGCCCAACGTGCAGCGCGGGCGGAAACAGGAATTAAACCCTCACCAGGATACGAACTAGGCGCCACTGTGGCAGCCCTAACAACGGTTACCTATAAGACATACCGATCATTGGCAGCGCGGACCGTTAAGTCACTGATCACCACCCCCCAAGGCTGGTCGATCGCATAAAGGATTTGGTCGACCAGGTATTCTGGCGCAAGGCCCCAGTACTTGATCGAGTCGACACTCATTTCATCCTGTGACAGCTGGCCTGACTGCGCCCCTTCCATGGTGTTGAGATAGCCCTCGAAGTGCTCGCCGAGTATTCCTTTAATCGCCAAAGGGTTTAAAACCCCTTGCCCTAATCCTGTTCCGGGCACTCCTGTTGGCCGCACGACCGTGACTTTAATTTTTCCCTGAGATTCCAGTCTTAGCGAATTAGATAACTCATTTACCGCGGCTTTTGTTGCGCTATAGACCGCACTACCGGCGACTCCCGCGTTGCCGTAGATCGAGGAGAGATTGACGACATGACCTTGTCCCTGGCCAATCATCGTGTCGTAAACGGCCATGATGCCGTTGAGCACCCCTTTTATGTTCACATCGATGCAGCGATCCCAGGCCTCACTCGCGATGGCGTGATCCTCATAAAAAGCGAGCGGCATAGTGCCGGCGTTGTTTACCAAGATGTCGACCCCACCAAACGTATCCTTCGCAGAACGCACGGCATCATCCAAGTCGGAGCGGCGACGAACATCAGCCTCGTGTATTAAGAGGTTGGGCTGTTCTCCTAGTCGCCGAGCCATACCGGCTTTGCTCAAATCCAGCGCCACGACTTTGGCACCCCGGGCGAGGCTTCCCTCAGCGAGCAATGCACCAAACCCACTACCGGCTCCCGTGATCATGATTACTCGATCTATTAGGTGACTCATCGGTTCTTTCTCCTTACTCGACAGGCTCACTGCCTGGTCTCACATCTTGGACTCAGCATAATGTCAGTCTTCTAAGCCATGTTTCAGCTCAACGGATATCGAACTGAGGCACACCTCGCCACCATAGATTGGGCGCCGGACTTGACCCTTGCCCCTCCTCAGCCAGCGTCGCGGCATCATAGAGTCGGCCATTCAGCATGACTTTGTCGATCTGATCCGTGCGCCGCACATCCTCAAGCGGATTACCGTCGATAATCACTAGGTCCGCTAATTTCCCTGGTTCCAGGGAGCCCAAATCTTTTTCCATCCCGAGATGTCGCGCTGGACTAATGGTTGCCGTCTCTAGCGCCTGCATAGGGGTCATGCCGCCTCTGGCAAAACTCCAAATCTCCCAGTGAACCGCCAACCCTTCTCTTTGCCCATGCGCACCTACATTCACCATCACCCCTAGCGCCTGAAGTTGCCGTGCAACTGCCGCTGCGTCGTCATCCCGGTAATCACTCTCGGGGGCAGTCACTCGCCGAACCGCTCGCGCCTGCAGGCGATTAGGGGGCACGAACTGAGACAAAATTGGATGCTTCCAAACATCCGACGCTTGGTAGAAGTAATCCTCAGAGGTAAGGCCACCATAAGTCACAGTGAGTGTTGGTGTGTATGCCGTAGATGATGCGCCCCAAAACTGGAGCACGTCATCATAGACAGCGAGCGTTGGAATGTTGTGTTCGATGCCGCTCGAGCCATCTGCCACTAAATTCATATCCATGTGGTAGAGCGATCCGCCCTCTGCCACCACCAGCAAGTTCTCTTGCCACGCCGCCTCGTTCACCTGTTGCCGCTGCTCTCGCCTGGGCTGATTGTAGTTTTTAATGCTGATGGCACCTTGTGCTTTGAGTCTCTTTACATGCCGCAAGGCATCATCGAGTCCATTGACGTCGGCAAAGCCCACACTTTTCGCGCCATACACGATTTCCCCGGTCGAGTAGATCCGTGGCCCAAGGATTTTTCCCGCTTTTTGGTATTCGGCAGCGGCGAACACCTGGTTCGCCCGGCTCGATGGGTTATGGATCGTGGTGACGCCAAGCGCGAGATGGGCAAGCAGCGACCAATTGGCTTGGGGAATGATTTCGTCGCGCCCATAAGGGCCGTGGGCGTGTGCGTCAATCAATCCTGGCAGTATCGTTTTGCCCGCTAGATCAATCGACTGATAGGAGGTAGGGACCTCGATATCAGAGGCGGCGCCAACGCTTATGATCCGATCATTTTCAATAAGCACGGTTGCTTGCGGGATGACCTCCCGCTCCGGATTCATCGTTACGGCGCGTGCATTGACTAGTGCCAGTCGCTGACTCGGTTGGTCGACCGGGACTGACTGTGCAAGCGAGATGGTTTGAATCCCTTCAGTCAGCGGGAATTCGCTCACGTCGTAGGTGAAATGTGTCGCACCCATGGACCAGGAAATTCGGCTGCCATCGGCCGACCAGGCGACATAGTCAGCACCATATTCACTTAATTGTACTTGCGGAATTGCGCTTTGTTTTGGCCCAACCTTAAAAGGCACACCCAGTGCAGGTACTCGCGTTACATAAAGCTCATAGCCTTCAACAAAGGCAAGGAAGCGACCATCCGACGACAGATGCATTGACCGAGCAAGGCTACTGGTTGCATGGGTTCGCTCATCTTCTCCTGATGAACTCACTGACTTAAGGGCAGTGGATCCGCCATCAGGGCCACCCCAGGTGCGCTGGGTGTAATACACTCGGCCATCTGGCCCTTCCATCGGCATTCCGCCCTCGTCAGCCACTCGCTCCCAACTGTCATCCTTCAACCCATACCGGTAAAGCCCGGGTGCTTTACCCCAGGCAGGATGAGTCAAGTCGCTGCCAGACAGCTTGCGCATCAGTAATGCGTCTCCTTCCTGCGCGACTGCCAAATTCACATAGTGGCCCTGCTCAACAGGCCATGTTTTCTCGCCTCGGCCACGCGCCGATATGCGATGAACCTCACTACCAGCCTCGTCAGTCCAAGAAAGAAAATAGATGGACTTGCCATCGGGTGCCCACACGGGCGAGTACTCGTGTCGCGCGCTGTCATGATCGGTCAGCGGCTTAGGGGAGGCATCAGCCTGTTTTAGCCACAACTTTCCTAACGATTCAAAGACCACGGCTTCACCCGACGGCGAGGTTCGAGCAAATCGAACCATTTGTGTGGTGAAGGTGGGCTCACCTACAGCCACCTGCGGTCTTGGAGCGTCGAAGATGGTGCGCTCATCCTCGACGTGGAAGGGTATTTCAGTGATCTCCCCTGAGGGGAACGTGACTCGCCACAACTTGCCTTTGGCCCAGTACACCAATCCTGCGTCACCGGGTAACCACTCGAAATTCGGGTAAAGCCCATAGACGCCCCAAGTCTCCTGCATATCAGGGTCGAGCTCAGACACGAGCATTCGTTCGGTATCCCGTTCGAGATCCTTTACAAACAATCTTGATTCGGCGCGAACCCGTTTCACATATGCCAGGTAGTTACCACTTGGTGAAGGGACCGCGCGAACCGCGCCGCCATACCCCCCAGCAACGGTATCGGTCTCACCATCCACAAGAGAGAGCGAGCGGATCTCAAAGAGCTCGCCGTGACTATCTTCATGATAGATAAATGTGCTGCCACTCGATGCCGCGTGGGTGTAATACAAATGCTCGCCTGAGGGCGTGATGACAGGCTCACCCAGTTCCTTTTGATAGTTAGCGCTTTGCCGCGCAACGAGTTGCACTCCTTGCGACGGCTTGTCACCGGCCAAGTCATACATCCATATCTCACCGGTGCCGAGTGAGCGAGACGTGGTGAAGTGTTTCTTGGCGACAAGACGATTGCCATCGGGATGCCAGGCTGGGTTGTTCATCAACCTGAAAGATTCGTCCGTGACCTGCCGCAGCACTCCATCTCTGACGCCTATGGTCCAGATGTTGTCGCCCCCGGCGCGATCGGACGTGAACGCAATGTGCGAACCATCCGGGCTAAAAGTCGGCTGCATATCCCAAGCCAATCCATTCGTTATGGAGATCGCTTGTCCACCTTCAATCGGTAGCAAATAGAGATCACCTAACAGATCGAAGACGAGCTGGTCGCCTGAGGGTGAAACGTCCAAATTCATCCAGGTCCCAGAACGCACATCAATCGGGACAGTTTTCGATTCCGCGGAAAAGGCCGGCGCATCTACGTCCCAAGCCGGCTGTTCATTACCCGTGCTTGGCTCAAGGTCGTCCTCGGATGACGGCAGTGATGGGTCTGCAATCGAGGCGCCGATAAAACACGTCGTCAGCAGCAGCGCCATCAAGCGGGCGCCGCGCCTAGGCCCTAGAACCATCGCCTCGCTCGCTATCGCTCCTAACTCGTTAGACGCCCTGGTAATGCCGGCCATATCAGTCCCCTCCTGTCATCGCAACATAGTATCTCAAACTAACCGCCACGCCTCTTCGCACTGCGGCTCCATTGAGCAAGCAGCACGGAGGGTGACTGAGCAGTGGGACACGTGACAATCCTGCTAGCGCAATGATTTAGATGCTTTGGTGACACCCAGGCACGCAAAGAGCAGGGCCACACCGCGCCGAATGAACCTCAATGAAACAGGCGATCAATTGGTGTAGCAGTTACACTCATCGTTTTCTTAAAGCATTAGCGGCTATGACACCTGCCATTGAACTGCTGACTCAATTAGGTCATCCGTGTGACTTACGCACGTTTGATCACCCTGCGAACGCGAAAAACTACGCCCAAGCCGCAGCTG
>Ga0255759_10005825_pt1 | contig 10488 bp, 6 predicted proteins | sample 101ome_20_FD_179959 | JGI IMG/M metagenome (GOLD analysis project Ga0255759, IMG submission 179959) | Coastal salt marsh microbial communities from the Groves Creek Marsh, Skidaway Island, Georgia - 101404AT metaG (version 2) | ecosystem: Environmental > Aquatic > Marine > Intertidal zone > Salt...
ACCTCTGATGATTTATTTTTTGCAGGATCAGAAACTGGTATGATTAAAATTCCAGAGGATAAAATTATTGAGAAAGGAAAACTTGGTCCAGGTCAAATAATAGCTATTGATTTAAAAAAAGGAAAATTATTCAAAGATAAAGAAATAAAAGATCTTTTAGCTAGAGATTATAAAAAATATAATAAGCAAATAATTGATCTAGAGAAAAAAATTTCATCTTCGGATGAAAAACCAAACTTTTTAAGCGAAGAATTAAGAAAACGTCAGTACTTGTCTGGATTAAGTATTGAGGATTTAGAGTTGATACTTCATCCAATGGCCGAGGAAGGTAAAGAAGCATCGGGTTCAATGGGTGATGATACACCTGTTGCAGTTCTATCGAGTCATTTCAGACCTGTGTCACACTATTTTAGGCAAAACTTTAGTCAAGTAACTAATCCACCAATAGACTCATTAAGAGAAAATAAAGTTATGAGTTTAAAAACTAGATTTGGAAACCTAGGTAATATTTTAGATTTTGACAATCTTACAGAAGAAAATATTTATGTATTAGATAGCCCAGTGCTAACTAACTCACAATTTAAGAAATTTAAAAAATTTTTTGCAAAGAAGGTGAAAGTAATCGATTGCACCTTTGATGTGGAAAAATCTCTTAAAGAAAGAATTGAGTCGATTAGAGAAGAAGCAGAAACGGCTGTTAGACAAGGAAGCACTTGCTTAGTTTTATCTGATAAAAATATATCAAACAAAAAAGCAAGCATACCTAGCATATTAACTGTAGGAGCAGTTCATTCTCACTTAGTAAAACATGGTTTAAGAGGTTATTGTTCGTTAAATGTTGAGTGCTCTGATGCAATAGACACACATTCTTTTGCAATTTTAATAGGAGTTGGAGCCACAACTGTAAATCCTTATTTAGCAATAGATAGCATTTATCAAAGGTTTGAAAAAAAATTATTTGGAAAATCAGACTTTGAAACTTGTGTAAATAAATTTAAAAAATCAATTGATGCCGGTCTTTTAAAGATTATGTCAAAGATGGGAATTTCAGTAATTAGCTCTTATAGAGGTGGATGTAATTTTGAAGCAGTAGGTTTAAGTAGAGCAATCGTCTCAGATTATTTTCCCGGCATGTCATCAAGAATTTCTGGAATAGGGATAATTGGAATTGAGAAAAAGATAAAAGAACTTCATGAAAAATTTAATGCTAAAAATGTGTTTACCCTACCTATTGGCGGCTTATACAGATTTAGAAAAAGCGGCGAAGACCATCAGTACCAAGGTAAATTGATCCATTTGCTGCAAAGCGCTGTTGGTAGCGGTTCGTATGAATTATATAAAAAGTATTCAGCTGGAATTCATAACCTGCCTCCTATTAATATAAGAGACTTACTAGAATTTAAAAAAAAGAAAAAACCAATCAGTATTGAAGAAGTAGAACCAATCGAAGAGATTTTGAAAAGATTCGGCAGCGGAAGTATGTCCCATGGAGCATTATCAGCGGAGGCTCATGAAACTTTAGCAATAGGAATGAACAGAATTAAAGGAGCTTCTTGTAGTGGAGAAGGCGGAGAAGATGCTAAAAGATTTAAAACTTTACCTAATGGGGATAGTGCGAACTCAAGAGTAAAACAAATTGCATCTGCTAGATTTGGCGTGACTGTTGATTATCTAAATAATGCTAACGAAATAGAAATAAAAATAGCTCAAGGAGCAAAACCAGGTGAAGGAGGACAACTCCCAGGTTTTAAAGTTACCGAAGAAATAGCAAGACTAAGACATTCAACACCAGGAGTTACTTTAATATCTCCACCACCTCACCACGATATTTACTCGATAGAAGATTTGGCACAGTTAATCTACGACTTAAAACAAATTAATCCTGGCGCAAGAGTAGGAGTAAAATTAGTTGCATCAACTGGAATAGGAACAATAGCTGCAGGAGTTGCAAAGGCAAAAGCTGATATCATTTTAATTTCGGGTCATTCAGGCGGAACTGGCGCTAGTCCTCAAACGAGTATTAAATATGCAGGTATACCTTGGGAAATGGGTTTAACAGAAGCTAATCAAATTCTTACCTTAAATAATTTGAGACATAACGTTACCTTGAGAACTGATGGAGGATTAAAAACAGGTCGAGATATAGTAATGGCTGCTATGATGGGAGCCGAAGAATATGGCATGGGAACATCATCTTTAGTTGCAATGGGATGTATCATGGTAAGGCAATGTCATTCAAATACATGTCCAGTTGGAGTTTGCAGTCAGGATGAAGCTCTACGTAAAAAATTTACAGGAACACCGGAGAAAGTTGAAAATCTATTTAAGTTTGCTGCAACTGAAGTTAGAGAAATTCTTGCTTCACTAGGGTTTAAGTCAATTGATGAAATTATTGGAAGAACAGATTTATTAGCTCAAATAAATAAGGGCGCATCAAATTTAGATGATTTAGATTTGAATCCTTTATTAGTTCAAGCAGACCCAGGTGAAAATCTACGATACTGCAAAGATAAACATATTAATAAAGTGCCCGACACTCTTGATGAAAAGATTTGGTCTGAAATAAAAGATAAAATTAACCCTGAGTCAGGTAATGAATTTAATTACGAAATTGAAAATACATCAAGGTCAGTAGGAACAAGGTTATCTCATTATATATATAAAAAATTTGGTAACAATAATTTAGAGGAAAATAAGGTACATATAAAATTAAAGGGATCAGCAGGACAGTCTCTTGGTGCTTTTTTAACAAAAGGGATTAAACTTACAGTCGAAGGTGATTGCAATGATTACGTTGGGAAAGGACTATCCGGCGGGACTATTGTTGTATATCCTTCTTCTAAGAGTTCTTTTGTTTCTAATGAAAATACAATTATTGGAAATACAGTTCTTTATGGAGCAACGTCAGGAAAATTATTTGCAGCAGGGCAAGCTGGAGAGAGATTTGCAGTAAGAAACTCTGGAAGCTTTTCAGTGGTTGAAGGGTGTGGAGCTCATGGATGTGAATATATGACTGGAGGAACAGCAATTATACTTGGAGAAGTGGGTGATAATTTTGGAGCAGGAATGACTGGCGGTATGGCATTCATTTACGATGAAAAAAATACTTTTGAAAATTTTGCCAATCCGGCATCAATTATCTGGCAAGAGGTTGAGACAAATTATTGGAAGAATTTTTTAAAAGAAAGCTTAAATACTTTTATTAAAGAAACAAATTCTTACATTGCAAAACAAATAATTAATAACTTTGAAGACGAAGTTATAAAATTTAAACAAATATGCCCAATAGAAATGTTGGATAAACTAGATCATCCTATAAGTGAAAAGACTCTCAAAGCAGTTAGCTAATTTGAAAAAATCAATACCCTTTATTTTATTTGTTCTAGCAATCTTTGTAGCGACATTTTTATGGGATTTAATAAAAATACCGCTTAACCCTGAAAACGTCCCTGTAGGTGACAGCTATCTTTTAAATAATCATCATTCTCAGAATGACACACTAAGGTTTATTGTTTTTTTAATACTGCCATTTTTCTCAGTTATTTTTTATCATCAATATTATGAAAAAAAATTTTTTAAAAATTTAAAAGAGGTAGTTTTAAATAATGATAAGACTCATTTAAATAAAAATACAAATTTTCTATTAATTTTTTGGCTTACAGTTTTAATTATTATTTTTGAGTTTTTTTTATTAAATTTTAATGAGTTGTATTATCACGTAGATGTATTTCATGAAGGTTTGTGGCTTACTCCGTCTAGTAATTCAAAACTTACAGAAGAATTTTGGCAATCAACATATATAGCTAGAGGTTTTTTTGGAAATTTTTATCCTTATTTAATTTGGAATTTTTTGGATATTGAGACTATTGGTATAGTTAGGTTTTTTGATTTAATATTCATACTTTTAAATAAAATATTGCTTTTATTTATATCATTCAAAATTGCAACAATATCCAATCTTAATAAAAATAAAAAAATTTTATTTTATTTATTGCTTTCTCTTTCTTTACTTTTTTTCACTAGTTATATGAGTCCGGTCTTTTTTATAAGAAGTTTTCTTCTTTTATTATTTATTTTGTTAATTTTAAATTATTTAATTTCAAAGAAAAAAATTATAAATCTTTTTTTTATCGGCTGCTTATCTAGCCTAAGCATGTTTTGGTATATAGACATAGGGATATATATAAATTTATTTTTACTATTAGTGTTTTTTTATCTATTAATAAGAAAAGAAATAAATTATTTTTTAATTTTATTTATATCTATTACTTTTGGCTGGTTAGTTATCTATCTTTATCTCCCTAAAGATGAGTGGAGCCAATTTTTAAATAATTTAAGTTCAATAATATTTACTATAGATTATATACATGGTTTAATTTTTCCTACACCGTTCTTGTCACAAGACACAAGATCAACGAAAGCATTGGTTTTTTTTTTAATAACAGGATATCTAATTATCAAGAGTATAAACTTATTGGTGAAACAAGATTCAAAATTTATCCTCGTTATTTTATTAATCTTTATAATTAGTATAATACAATTCAAATACGGTTTAAGTAGATCAGATGGTGGGCATATTAGGATTGCCACTGGATTTATTTATCTCTCTTTATTTTCAATAAGTTTTTATAAAATAATTAATGCTGTGTTTGCTCGAAAATATATTTCAAATTATCTGAATATAAATAAGTTAAACCTTTTTTTATTAATATTACTTTTATGTTCAATTTTTATTAATAAAAAATTTGAGGATAAGAATTTAGCAAATTTACCTTATTTTTATTCAGGGGTTAAAAATTTAATCAATTATAAAGATAATAAATTTATTAATAAAGATTATCAAAGTTTTGTCTCATTTTATAAAAGACTAACAAATCAAGATAAATGTTTAATGATATTTACAAACGAACCTATTTTGTATTATTTATTAAAAAAACCTACCTGTTCTAAATATTATTTATTATACTTATCTTCACCTATTAATATTCAGCATAAAATAGTTAAAGATCTCTCTTCAAAAAAACCCAACTTTTTAGTTTATAAATCTGAAGTTGATAATTATGGACACTCAGGAGATCGTTTAAAGGTTCTTGATAGCTATATTAGAACAGAATACAGTTTCTTTGAAAAATTTAAGCATTGGGAAATATATAAGAAAAATTAATGAAGAATTTAAAAGTTTTTTGTTTTGGATTTGGCCAAGTTGCAAAACATTTTGTAAAAAAAATTATAAGCCAAAATCTGATTTTAGATTTAAATGTAACTTCAAGACAAGAGACTCACAAAGAAATTTTTGAAGGAATAAATTTTAATTCTTATCAATTTGAAAATGATAAGTTAGATGGAGATATTAATTTAAAAATAGAAGAGGCAGATTATATTTTGGTATCTGTTCCTCCAATTTCTGGCAAAGATATTGTAATTAATAATTTCAAGGTTCCACTAAAAAATACAAAAGCAAAATGGATAACTTATTTGTCTGCTACAAGTGTTTATGGAGATCATAACGGCGAATGGGTCGACGAAAGAAGCGAGACAAAACCTTCGACTTTGAATGGTAAAAATAGACTAAAAGCAGAAAAAGACTGGCAAGTATTTTCAAAAGAGAATAATTTACCCTTACAAATTTTCAGATTATCTGGAATTTACTCCAAGCAAAATAATATTCTAAAAAGACTTAAAACTGGTCAAGCAAAAATTATAAAAAAAGAAAAACATTTTTTTTCAAGAGTCCATGTTGAAGATATTGCTAATATTTTATTTATCTCCTTGAAAAAATTTAAAACAAACGAGATTTTTAATATTTCTGATGATCGACCAGCCTCTCAAGAAGAGGTAGCTGTATATGGCTCATCATTACTAAAAATTAATAAACCCGACCCTTTGAAAATAGAAGATTTAGAGGAAGGAATGTTGAAAGATTTTTATAAAGAGTCAAAAAAAGTTGATAATAAAAAAATAAAAAATTTTTTTAATTATCAATTTATTTATCCTAGTTACAAAGAGGGTTTAGATAATATTGTTAACGATTTTATTTAATGTTTTAATAATTATTTTTAATTGTTTTTTATTAGACAAACTATGATCTCCATTTTTAACTATTATTAATTCCTTTTTAGCGTTGCTAAAAACCTTCAAAACATATCTAGAGAATTTTACTGGGACAACTTCATCTTTTTCTCCATGTATCATTGTAACGTGAATTTTAGAATTAATTTTTTTATTTAAAATTTTATTTTTTCTTCCATCCTTTATTAATTGATAAGTAATTGGATATTCATATTTACCACTTTTAATAAGTGTTTTACCTTTAGTATTTAATTCAGACTTAATTTTATTATTAAACTTGTTCCACATTAATCTCGTTAAAAATTCAGGCGCAGAACCTATTCCTGCAAACCCTACAATTTGCTTTTTGAAATATTTAAAAAGATTTAGGCTGATCCATGATCCCATACTAGAGCCAACCAAAATAAAATTATTTTTTTTAACTATTTTCTTTATTCCAATTTTTGCATCGCTCGTCCATTCACTGATGTTGCCATCAGTGAATTTACCAGATGATTTTCCGTGTCCTGAATATTCAAGCGCCAAAAAACCGAACCCATTTCTCTTTGCAAAATGAAGAAGTGTCTGAGGTTTTTTTCCCTCAATATCAGACATAAATCCATGTAAAAAAACAATATAAAGTTTTTTTTTAAAGTAATTATCAATAAATCTGAGTTTTTTTGATTTTGATAATTTTAAATTTTTAAATTTTTTCATGTAAAAATATTTAAGTGCTATTATATAACAATTAACATGACTACTAAATTAAATGTTCTGCAAGTTATTCCGAAGCTTGGCTATGGGGGAGCAGAAACAGGTTGCTATGATATTGCTCATTTTTTATCGGAAAATGATTGCGGTTCATTTATAGCTACATCTGGCGGAGAATTAATTAAATTTATCAAAAAAGATAAAGTGAGATTAATTAGACTTCCTGTTAACTCGAAGAATCCTATTTTAATTTTATTTAATACTTTTGTCTTAGCTATTTATATTTTTTTATTTAAAATTAATATTATCCATGCAAGAAGTCGAGCTCCAGCTTGGTCGTGTTATTTTGCTTCGCTAATAACAAGAAGAACATTTGTAACAACATTTCATGGAACTTATAATTTTAAAAGCAATATAAAGAAGTTTTATAATAGCATAATGCTTAGAGCAAAATTAACTATTGCGGGATCCAATTTCATATTTAGTCATATAAATGAAAACTACGGAGAGTATTTAAGCAGAGAAAAAAAGCTTAGAGTAATCTTTAGAGGTATAAATGTCGATTATTTTAATCCGAAAAATATATCGGTTCTTAAACAAGAAAAACTTAAACAAGAATGGGATTTATCCTCTAATAAATTTACAATTCTTTTACCAGGAAGGTTGACATATTGGAAAGGACAAGAAAAATTTATCGAGTCATTAAATATTTTGATTGAGGATTATAATGTAACCAATTTTCAAGCACTAATACTTGGATCAGATCAAGGAAGAAAAGTTTATTCAAAAAAATTAATTAATCTTGTTCAAAGATACCGACTGAACAAGAAAATAAAATTTATTCAACACTGTAATGAGATGCCATTAGCTTATTCATTAGCAGATGTTGTGGTATCAGCTTCAATTGAGCCAGAAGCATTCGGTAGAGTTTCAGTAGAAGCTCAAGCAATGGGTAAACCGATCGTCGCAAGCAATATAGGAGGATCAAGAGAAACAATAATTAATAAAAAAACTGGTTTTTTGTATAAGCACGATGATCCAAGAGAACTTGCTAAAATTTTAAATACTGTTATTCAATTATCAGTAGATGATTTAAAATTTATTGGCAAGGAAGGCAGAAAAAATGTTACTAAAAAATTTGATGTTGAAACAATGTGCCAGTCTAATTTAAAAGAATATAAAAAATTGATTAAAAATTAATGCCACAAATTCAATTACTAGATGGAAAAAAGATAGAATTTGAAAATTCTATTACAGGTTTTGATCTAACAAAAAAAATTAGCAAGTCGCTAGAAAAAGTCGCCTTAATAATGGAAGTCGATGGCAGCTTAAAAGATTTAAGTCATATTATTACTAAAGATGCAAAGGTAAGAATTATCACACCAAAAGATAAAGAAGGTTTAGAGGTAATAAGACATGACGCTGCACATATAATGGCCATGGCTGTTCAAGAATTATTTCCAGGCACACAAGTTACAATAGGACCTGTAATCGAGAATGGCTTTTATTATGACTTTGCTAGAAAAGAACCTTTCACAAGTGATGATTTAAAAAAGATTGAAAAAAAAATGTCGGAAATTATTGACAGGGATGTAAAAACTAAAAGAGAGGTCTGGAAAAGAAATGAGGCTATAAATCATTTTAAAAAAATTGGAGAAAAGTACAAAGCTGAAATTATAGAGAGCATACCAAAAAATGAGGAATTATCAGTATACCATCACGGAGATACCTGGCATGATTTGTGCAGAGGGCCTCATTTAGCTTCATCTGGAAAAATAGGAAAAGCATTTAAATTGACAAAGGTATCAGGAGCCTATTGGAGAGGTGATTCAAATAATGAAATGCTTCAAAGAATTTATGGAACTTGTTGGACCTCTAAAAAAGAACTCGATGATTATTTACACAGATTAGAAGAAGCTGAAAAAAGGGATCATAGAAAACTAGGTAAAGAGATGGATCTTTTTCATTTTAGAGAAGAAAGCCCAGGCTCAGTTTTTTGGCACGAAAAAGGTTGGTTGTTATTTCAAAGATTAGTTGAGTACATGAGAGCTAAACAAAGACTTGCTGGATACAAAGAAATTAATACGCCTGAATTACTTGATAAAACACTATGGGAAAAATCTGGTCATTGGGATAAATTTGGAGAACATATGTTTACATCTGAAACTCCAGATGAAAAAACATTTGCTGTTAAACCTATGAACTGTCCAGGTTGCGTTCAAGTTTTTAATCAAGGGTTAAAAAGCTATAGAGATTTACCCTTGAAATTATCTGAGTTTGGAAAAGTTCATAGATATGAGCCGTCAGGCGCGTTACATGGACTACTAAGAGTCCGGGCTTTTACTCAAGATGATGCACATATATTTTGTACTGAAGATCAAATAACACAAGAGTCATTATCAGTCACAAATTTGATACTAGAAATTTATAAAGATTTAGGTTTTGAAAATGTAATATTAAAATATTCTGATAGACCTGAAAAACGGGTGGGTGATGATAGTGTTTGGGATAAATCTGAAGCAGCGCTACTTTCAGCTATTAAGCAATCAAAACTTGAGTATACAATAAATAAAGGTGAAGGGGCTTTTTACGGACCTAAAATAGAATTTGTTTTAAGAGATGCTATTGGAAGAGATTGGCAATGTGGTACTTTACAAGTAGATTTAAATTTACCGAATAGATTAGGAGCATCATATGTTGCTAAAGATGGTAATAAAAAAGTTCCTGTAATGTTACATAGGGCGTTGTTTGGTTCATTAGAAAGATTTATCGGCATTTTAATTGAGAACTATGCAGGAAAATTACCTTTCTGGCTTTCCCCATCACAAGCAGTGATATGCCCTATAGCTGAAGATAATAATGCATATGTAAAAAAGTTGTTTGAAGATTTATTTAAAGAAGGTATAAAATGTGAAATGGATTTAAGAAATGAGAAAATAAATTATAAAGTAAGAGAACATTCTCTTGCAAAAATTCCATTTATATTAGTGTGTGGAAAAAAAGAAGTTGCAGAAAATACAGTTACAGTTAGAACATTAGGTTCAGATAAACAAGAAGTAGTGAAAAAAGACGATTTAATAAAAAACATGCTTGCCTCAAATAAGTTGCCATTAAACTAAGTGTCAAACTTTAAACCAAACTATTTTCAAAGAAGAAGCAAACCTCAAGGCCCCAGAGCTAATGAAAGAATAAGATCTTTGGATGTTCAAGTTATAGGAAGTGATGGAGGAAATTTAGGCGCAATGCCTTTAAAACAAGCAATTGAACTAGCAAAACAAGAAAGTTTAGATTTAATAGAGATTTCTCCAAATGCAAACCCACCTGTATGCAAGATCATGGATATGGGTAAATATAAGTACGATCAGCAAAAGAAAGCTAATCAAGCAAAGAAAAAACAAAAAACAGTTTCATTAAAAGAAATAAAATTAAGACCTGGTACAGAAACCCATGATTATAATTTCAAAATAAAAAATGCAAAGAAATTTATTACAAAAGGAAATAAAGTTAAATTTACAGTAAAATTTAAAGGTAGAGAGATGCAACACACTGACCTTGGCAAAGAATTGATGGATAAGATAATTGAGGAAACGAAAGATGTTGCTAAGGTAGAAAGCAAGCCAAAATTTGAAGGTCGTCAAATGGTGATGATTATTCAACCTCTGTAAATCAACAATTATTGCGTCTTGTAAAGATTTATTTAAGCATATATAAGTCCGAAATATTTATGCC
>Ga0255759_10005826_pt1 | contig 10488 bp, 9 predicted proteins | sample 101ome_20_FD_179959 | JGI IMG/M metagenome (GOLD analysis project Ga0255759, IMG submission 179959) | Coastal salt marsh microbial communities from the Groves Creek Marsh, Skidaway Island, Georgia - 101404AT metaG (version 2) | ecosystem: Environmental > Aquatic > Marine > Intertidal zone > Salt...
TTAATAAGACAAATGTTTCCTGAAAATTTAGTTACAAACTTAGTATTAACAAAAAAGCAAGAGCTTAAGCAATTTGATAAAATAAACTCGGCAGATAAGTGGAAATACTATATTAACAGCGTGTGACTGGGTACGTTAGGAGAATTTATGAAAATTGGTATTTTACAAACTGGAAAAAGCCATGAAAGTCTTTTGTATAAATTTGGCGATTATCCAGACTTGTTTAAAAAGTTTTTAAGTTCAGAATATTTTGTTTTTGAAACATATTCTGTTTTGGACATGGTATTCCCAAAGTCACCGGATGAATGCAACGGCTGGCTGATAACCGGCTCGCGTCATGGCGTATATGAGGACCATAAATGGCTAGATCCACTTCGCGAATTTATTAGACTTATTCACAATGAAAAGCTCCCACTAGTCGGCATATGCTTTGGTCACCAAATTATAGCACAGGCATTAGGTGGCGTAGTTGAAAAGTTTCAAGGCGGTTGGTCAGTTGGTTCAACTCTATATAAATATGGAGACAGAGACGTAAACTTAAATGCTTGGCATCAAGATCAAGTGATTGTACCACCATCTAGTGCTGAAACAGTTATGACTAATGATTTCTGTAAATTTGCAGGACTAGCGTATAATGATAATATTATTACTTTTCAGCCACATCCAGAGTTTAATTCTGATTATATCGAAGGTTTGATTGAAAATAGGGGAAAAGGAATTGTGCCAGATGATCTTCTCTGCACTGCGAAATCAAAATTAGATGGTTCAAATGACAATGACTTTTTTGCGACTAAAATTAAGTCATTTTTTGCAAAGTGAATTCCATTATGAAAACATTCTCAAATATTCTTAGCAAAGCTCCCGATGCAGCAAGAACTTATGTCGAAGGGAAAAAGGTAGACGAAGTAGAATGCATTGTTTCTGACCTTCCTGGCATAGCACGTGGAAAAGCAGTGCCAGCGCAAAAATTTCTTAGGCAAAAAACTTTTCATTTACCTGACTCCATTTTCTTTCAAACGATAACAGGTGGTTGGGGAGAGGCTGCGGGAAAAGAAGGTTTTATTGAGCGAGATATGATCTTGGATCCAGATTACTCAACTACTACTGCAGCGCCTTGGACCGGAGACTGGACGCTACAGGTAATACATGATGCTTACGATCGGAAGAATAAACCCGTACCTTTTGCACCTCGGAACGTTTTAAAGAAAGTTTTAGATTTATATAAAAAAGAAGGCTGGGCTCCCATCGTTGCACCAGAGATGGAATTCTATTTAGTCAGTAGAAATTCAGACCCAAGAACACCAATCCAAGCAATGATGGGCAGATCAGGTCGACCTGCTGCTGCACGTCAAGCATATTCTATGACGGCTGTTGATGAGTTTGGGCCCGTAATTGACGATATCTATGATTTTGCAGAATTGCAGGGTTTTGAAATCGACGGGATTACTCAAGAAGGAGGAGCAGGACAATTAGAGATCAACCTTCAACACGGGGATCCGCTCAAGTTAGCCGATGAAGTTTTCTACTTCAAAAGGTTAATACGGGAAGCTGCATTACGTCATAATTGTTTTGCCACATTTATGGCAAAACCAATTGAAGATGAACCTGGGAGTGCCATGCATATTCATCATTCAATTTTAGATAAAAACACCGGAGAAAATCTATTTTCTGGACCGCAAGGTGGAGAGACTGATATGTTTTACCATTTCATTGGCGGTTTACAGAGATACTTACCCTCCGCTATAGCAGTGCTAGCGCCCTACGTGAATTCATACAGACGTTATGTCAAAGACCATGCAGCGCCAATTAATCTAGAATGGGCAAGAGACAACAGAACTACAGGCATTAGAGTGCCACTTTCAAGTAATTCTGCGCGACGCGTAGAAAATCGCTTAGCGGGTATGGACTGTAATCCTTATCTGGGTATCGCGATCTCTCTAGCATGCGGTTATCTTGGAATTAAGAACGAAATCCGTCCGTCTAAGCAATTCCGTGGCGATGCTTATGAGGGAGCAGAAGACATTCCGCGTGGACTAGGCTCAGCTTTGGACTTGTTTGAGGAAGCAACCCCATTACATAAAATTCTTGGTACTGAATTTTGTCGAGTTTATTCGATCGTGAAAAGGGCAGAGCACGAGGAATTTTTACAAGTTATAAGTCCCTGGGAAAGGGAGCATCTTTTGTTAAATGTATGAATTTATTATATGTTAATGATGAAACCAACCGATATCCAAATAACAGTTGGTATACAGCAACCTCAGAATTACTACCAGATTTTGAACCATTAACCCACGAAATTTCAGTGGACGTCGCAATTATTGGTGGCGGTTATGCCGGATTAACTGCAGGGCTCTTTCTAGCTAGAGCCGGCGCTGATACTGCCTTGTTAGAGGCACAGAAAGTAGGGTTTGGGGCATCTGGACGGAATGGTGGACAGTTGGGTGCCGGACAACGTATGGATCAACGCGACTTAATTAAGTTGGTGGGAGAAAATCTAGGAGACCAACTTTGGTATCTGGCAGATGATGCGATCGATACTGTGAAAACAATTATAAAAAGAGATAAAATTGATTGTTTTCTGCGTCCAGGCGTAGCCAATCTTGGAAATTCAAATGTTGAGGCATCGGATCTTCATTCTTACGCAGAATTTCTTGAAAAAAGATATAAGCAAGGAAATGTAGATATCATTAGCAAAGAAGAAAGTTTAGAACTTTGTATTTCCAATGCATACAAAGGTGGTATTTTGTTTTCAAACGCCGCTCACTTGCATCCATTACGCTACGCTTTAGGGATCGCAAAGGCAGGTAGAGAAAATGGGTTAAGAATTTTCGAGCAATCACCAGTCCAAAAAATAGTTAAAGGTGATACCGTTACTTTGCGAACTAATAGGACATTGGTAAAAGCTAAATATGTTATATATGCCTGCAATGGATATCTTGGTGACCTCGAACCTAAAGTAGCTTCTCGAGTGATGCCAATAAATAATTACATTGTAGCAACTGAACCACTAACTGATACAAAACATACGGTTTTAACTAAAGATATTGCAGTTGCAGATTCAAAATTTGTTGTAAATTATTTTCGTATGGCTCACGATAATAGGCTACTTTTTGGAGGGACAGAAAGCTACGGATACAAATTTCCACAAAATATTGCCTCCAAGGTACGCAAACCAATGCTGAAGATTTTTCCACAATTAGACAACATTAAAATTGATTATGCTTGGGGCGGTACTTTAGGGATTACGATGCGTCGCATGCCATATTTCAAACGTCTTAGTAAGAATGAATTCAATATTTCTGGCTTTTCTGGCCATGGTGTCGGTAATGCCACTCACGCTGGCAAGCTCATTGCTCAAACAATTTTAAATCAAGACAGTAGAGGCTTCGATGCGATGGAAAAGGTACCCTCACTGCCCTTCCCAGGAGGCCGTTTTGCTCGTTCACCTCTTCTGGTGATGGCAATGACCTGGTATTCATTGAGAGACAAGATTGGCCTCTAAAAGTTAACTTAATTTATTTAGCTTTTCTTGAAGTTCACTCAATTGAGTTTTTATCGCTTCGAGGTCATCTTTTGTTCCGCTTGAGGGATCATTAGATTTTTTTTCAGAGGGATCGTTAGAATTATAGTCGGACAAACTACCCATAAACGCCTTCAAAAATGCATTTTGCTGAGCCTGCAAACTTTCAAACCCAGGCATTCCCTGCATAGGGTTAATGCTGTTCATATTTTCCATAAATTTAGATTGGCTTTCACGAAACATTTCTAGGGACATTGTCAAAAACTCTGGAAGAGCCGAAGTCGTTTGGCTTGCATAACTTCGCACCAAATCTGTCAAAACATCAATTGGAAGTACGTTTTCTCCCCTACTTTCATGCTCAGCGATTATCTGGAGTAAATATTGCCTAGTTAAATCATCTCCAGACTTTAGATCAATAATCTGCACATCTCGACCAGATCTTATAAAACCCGCTATGTCATCAAGGGTAACGTAATCACTTGTTTCAGTATTATACAGACGGCGACTGGCGTATCTTTTGATAAGCAAAGTACTTGACTTATTTTCCACAGTGAACTCCACATTGCAGCGTTGCAGCAATTATTAAGCATATGCAGCAAAAAATAAAGAGGCAACAAATTGTTGCCTCTTTCCAATCTACAAAAGACTTACAAGTCTAACTAAAATAAAATCAATTAGCCGCTTTTTTCTTTGCTGGAGAAACATCATTTGCAGCTTTTTTTACTGCTGATACTGCTTCTGTCTGAACGTCCTTCGCTGTCGAAAGAAATAAAGATAATGAATCCATTTGTGCTTTTTTTACGATCTCTGCATAAGCTGCGAGATTTTCGGTCGCTACGTCTGCCTGTTCAGAAACAAAATCTCCTATAGACTTAGCATAAGTAGATGGATCACCATCATATCGTGGAGCTTCCTGCATTTTAGCAATTATATCAGTAGCCCATTTGTATGATACTGTGTTGGACTTCTCAGCCACCCCTAAAAATAAATCATAATATTTTTTACTTACAGCCGACTGCTTTTCGACTGCGTCGTCGAAAATGGAAGTATCCATAGGCAAAGAAGCCATAAAATCCTTAAAAAACTTATTCATATCTTGCGTACCCGCCATGACGAATGCCCTCTTTAAATAAATAACTATTTTCCTTATATATGCTGCACCGCAGCAATGCAAGTTATTTTTCTGCATTGCAGCGTATTTTATTTTTAATTGCTAAAGATGTGGTTTTTGGTGAACATAGTAACCTGGAGCATCTCCCAAATCCAATTCATCACTAAGGTAGGGTATACGAGCCTCGACGAGATCTTTTGATTTCTCCCTCAGCCATCTTTCCCAAAATGGCCACCAACTTTCTTTTACAAATTCTGCACCGATCTTCCACTGTTCAGGGTCTTTGACGTCATCTTTTCTAAAATAATATCCATATTTGTTCCTATCCGGAGCATTTATGATGCCAGCAACATGTCCAGCCTCAGAGAGTACGAAAACCTTTTCTTTAGAACTGAAATTTTGTAGCCCTCGGAAACTATCTTTCCAAGATGCAATATGGTCTGTTTCACAACTTATCGCGAAAACAGGCACATCTATATCTACAGCGCCAATTTTCTTGTCGAACATAATTAACTCATTTTTTGCAAATTGATTTTCCTGGCATAAGCGCCTTAGGTATTGCATTGCCATCTTGCCGGGTAAATTTGATCCGTCTCCATTCCAAAATAGCAAGTCAAATGAGGGAGGAGCCTCGCCCATCATGTAACTCTTAATTGCTGGAGTGTAGATAAGATCGTTCGAACGAAGAAAACTAAATGTCCGCGCTATAATGAAGCTCTCTAGAATGCCTTTGTTTTTAGTCTCACTCTCGATTGCATCAATGAAATCATTTTGTAAAAACGGTGTAAATTCACGTTGATTGGAAAAGTCAGTTAAGGTCGTAAGAAGTGAGGCCGAATTTATAGATCTATCACCTCTCTGACTCAGTATAGACATGACTAGGCTTAATGTTGTACCTGCAATACAATACCCTAAAGCATTTATTTTTTTGACCTGGCAAATGCTTTTTACTCGATCAATAGCCTCCAGATATCCTTCCTCAATATAGTCCTCAAGACCGACATTAGAATAGTTTGAGTCCGGGTTCACCCATGATACCACAAATAATGTGTAACCCTGGTCAACTATCCAACGTATCAAACTATTGTGAGCTCTTAAGTCCAGAATATAATATTTGTTAATCCAGGGAGGAAAAATTAGTAAAGGGGTGCTATACACCTTCTCAGTCGAAGGTGCATACTGAATTAGTTCAAAAAGTCTGTTACGAAAGACAACTTTACCGGGGGTCGCGGCTAAATCTGATCCAACTTTGAAGGCACTTTCATCTGCTAAGCGGACTAATAACTCCCCATCATTAGCCTCTAAATCCCGTATTAAATTTTCCAGACCCTGCACGAGGGATCGCCCTTTGGTTAAAAAAGCCCTCTCCAGGGCATCGGGGTTTGTTCCAAAAAAATTAGTGGGAGCCATCATGTCAATAATTTGACCAGAAAAATACTCTAGCCGCGCTTGGTCTTTCGGTGACAAACCCTCTACTTGAGCCACCGCATTTTTGATCATATCCGAATTTGCTTGGTACTGTTTTAAAACATATTTAAAAAAAGGGCTACTCTTCCATAATTGATGTGTAAAACGTCTATCAACATATTCAGCGTTTACTGCCTCATCAGCCTCTGAGAAAAATTGCTTTTGCGTCTCCGCAAAATATTCCAAGGTTTTCCCCCAGTAGGAAACTTGCTGTTCCAGTATGAAAGTAGGACTTTGAGCCATACTTTTAAAATAAGCACCTACAGTTTTTACAAAAATATCGTGCCCGGGTCCGTTTAATGCGGGATTAATCTGCTTTTTGTTACTCAAAACTTCAAAAAAACGCCCTGACAATTCCTCTAATTTCTGCAAATTTTTACCTAATTGCGGATCAAGTGACTGCAAATTTTTTTCTGAACTTGTCATACGAAATTTTTCCGACTATCTTAGCTGCGGTGCAGCATAACTCAAAGGCCAAAAATTACCATGCCCCTTTTTACCGCACCTTTGGTTTAGGATGAATAAAATGCATAAAATGCTAAGTTACGATTATTTTGAAGCAATTCGTAACGCAAACCAATGGATTGGAGCTACTGCAAAAGCAGCAGCCTCAATCCCCGCAATGTCAGTTTTACCCAATCCAAGCATTGATTGGATTGCTGCATGGGGTGAAGTAACTGAGAGATCATTTGAAAGAATGGCTGCAAAACCTGATTGGGGTATTGAAAGTATAACGTGTTACGACGGGCGAGATCATTTAGTAGAGATCAATAAAAAAATAACGGGAGCTTTTGGAGACCTCATCCATTTTAATGTTATGGGCAGAGAACCGGCTCCAAGAAAAATTTTGCTGGTAGCACCCATGTCAGGGCACTATTCAACCTTGCTTCGCTCAACGGTCAACAGTTTAATCATCGATAGTGAAATATATGTTACAGACTGGCACAATGCTCGAGACATCCCGGTCTCTGAGGGGAGCTTCGATATTGAGGACTATACTAAATATTTAATTGACTATATTAGATTTCTCGGTCCAGATATTAATGTGATTGCCATCTGCCAGCCCGCCCCGTTGGCGCTTGTAGCAACAGCATTCCTTGCTCAGGAAGAAAAAGATAAGCAACCAAAAAGTTTAATCCTAATGGGGGGACCCATTGACCCCAGTGCAGCTCCAACTGAAATCACAGAGTTCGGCAATACGGTTAATTTAGAATACTTAGAACAGACTACAATTCAGCGCGTAGGATTTAAGTATGCAGGCGTTGGGCGGCAAGTTTACCCCGGCTTATTACAACTAATGTCCTTTATGTCGATGAATGCCGAGAAACATGCAAAATCATTTTCAGATCAGATAGCCAAAGTTGCCCAAGGGACAGCAAGTGAGCATGACAAACATAACAGTTTTTACGACGAATATTTAGCTGTGATGGATATGACAGCAGAATTCTATTTATCAACAGTAGACCGAATTTTTAAAAAAAGAGAGATAGCCCAAAACAAATTTACGATTATGGGAAAACACGTCGACATAGATACAATTTCAAATGTTGCCGTAATGACTATAGAGGGTGGCAAAGATGATATTTCAGCACCCGGACAATGCTCTGCTGCAATTGAACTTTGCAGGAATGTGCCACTGAAGAAAAAGTACAGCCACGTGGAGGCTGATGCTGGCCACTATGGCATCTTCGCAGGAAAAAACTGGAGAACTAATATCCGCCCTAAAGTAATTGAATTCATTGACAGCCATCAATAGATGGAATTGTTTTTAAATTAACTATTTTGACGGCTGTTTATTCTTTGTATAAATCATATCAATCATACTTTGTGTGCCTTTAGAAAACTCTAACGAACACCCATAAACCGTATTGGTTTTGGCCGATATAGAAAAAGCCTCTACTTGATTGACATACTGATTTACACCCGGAAATTTAAAAACTTGTTCGTGCCCATTGCCTTTTCTAAAAATGACTTGGGCAATGTCATACACGTTGGGGTTAAAAGGCGCGGTTAACTTTAAAAACCCTTCTGTGCCCTGAATTGTCATTTCCTGCCGAGGGGCTGCTCGCATAGACGTGACTGCCTGCATTTTAAAACCAGGGAATTGAGCTGATACATTTGCCCAAATATCAACTTCATTTTCAAAAACAATATCTGCAGATAAAACTTCAATAGGTTCAGAACCTGTAACGAACCTACTTACGCCATAGGGATAAACGCCGATATCGGGAATACCACCACCACCAAATCGTGCTTGATTGCGTATATTCAATGGATCATCAACATTATTGTAACTAAATACTCCATCAATTTGCACTAATTTTCCCAATTTACCCGCGTCAACAAACTCCTTTGCCAACTGCCACTGTGGATGATGCACTACCATATATGCTTCTGCTGCTAGAAGCTGTGCTTTATCGCGCACTTGAATTAGACTATCTATCTCGTCGGCAGCCATTGAGATCGGCTTTTCACACAAAACATGCTTTCCAGCTTGCAAGCAGCGCGTTGCCCATTCAATATGAATGTGATTTGGCAAGGGAATATATACTGCGTCAATATTAGAATCTTCTAATAAGTCATTATAATCATTGTAAATTTCTAATCTATCTGACAGTTTCAGGAATTTATTAGCCTTTTCTAAATCCCTTGTCGCAAGTGCTACTAGCGAATTACCTTTAGCAGAATGAATGGCAGGTGCCATTTGTTCTAATGCAAATTTGGAAGCACCTAATATTCCCCATTTGAAACTTGAAATCAAAACTTTCGACCAATCTTCAAAACCTATAAAATTCTATAGTAAAGGCGTTAGGGTTTTTTACAAGTATCAACTAACAATAGTTACTTCGGCGGCCAGTTCACGCATTTGCATCTGAAGTTTCTCAAAAGCACGCACCTCGATCTGTCTTATTCGTTCCCTACTTACGCCATATTCAGAACTAAGCTCTTCCAGAGTAGAGGGCGTATCCTGCAATCTGCGCTTATGCAAAATATCCTGTTCTCGATCATTGAGAAAGCTCATTGCCTTTCTCAATAAATCCAAGCGAAATTCAACCTCATCTTTATTCTCAAAGTCCGCAGCATGATTCGCCGATTCATCTTCCAGCCAGTCCTGCCACTCCATTGATCCATCGCCATCAGAGGAAACGACGGCGTTAAGCGAGGCATCTCCACCACTTAATCTACGGTTCATAGAAACTACTTCATCCTCTGACACACCCAAATCAGTAGCAATCTTTTTTACATTATCTGGATGCAAATCGCCCTCGTCTAACGCACCTATTCTTGCTTTAGCTTTTCGTAGATTAAAAAATAGTTTTTTCTGAGCGCTCGTAGTGCCCATTTTAACTAATGACCAACTACGAAGAATATATTCTTGAATACTTGCCCTAATCCACCACATTGCATAGGTAGCGAGCCTGAAGCCTTTTTCTGGATCAAAACGCTTTACTGCCTGCATCAATCCAACGTTTGCCTCAGAAATTACCTCAGCTTGAGGCAAACCATAACCGCGATAGCCCATAGCAATTTTAGCTGCTAAACGTAAATGTGACGTTACTAACTTGTGGGCTGCTTCTGGGTCTTGTTCATCCGCCCATCGTCGTGCAAGCATATATTCCTCGTCCGGCTCCAGCATTGGAAACTTGCGTATTTCCTGTAGATAACGGCTTAGTCCAGCTTCGGGACTCGGGGCGGGTAAATTTGCATAGTTCGTCATTTATAATCCTTCGATGGAATTCATTTAGTAACTCAAACTTATCTTTTCAAGTTTATCTACCATCAAAAAGGTAACCTGAGTGAAATCTGCAACTAGCTAATTACTGTAAAAGGAAAACTTAACTCAACTTTTTAATAAGGTTACCCATATCATCAGGCAAGGGTGCTTCAAAACGCAAAGTCTCCTTTGATTTTGGGTGAACAAAGCCCAAACTCGCCGCATGTAAAGCTTGCCTAGGAAAAGATATAATTTCCTGAACAATATCCTCGGAAAAAGATTTTGAGGGAATTTTTCTACGACCACCATACAATGGGTCTCCGACCAAACCATGACCAACATGGGCTAAATGGACACGGATCTGATGGGTCCTCCCCGTTTCCAAACGACATTCTATCAAAGCCAAACTAGAAAGAGACCCATAATTTTCAAGAACTCGTACTCTAGTAATTGCGTGACGCCCTGCACCAAATAGGACTGCCTGTTTCTGCCTGTTCGTCCTGTGTCTAGCTAAATTAGTAGTAACTTTCATAATATTACCAGCCTCGAAACTGACACCCTTAACACCCCTAAGTCGGGGATCACTGGCATCTGGCACTCCAAAACATAAAGCCTGATAACTCCTTTCAACAGAATGATTTTCAAATTGCCTTGCAAGAAATTGGTGGGCGAAGT
>Ga0255759_10005832_pt1 | contig 10481 bp, 5 predicted proteins | sample 101ome_20_FD_179959 | JGI IMG/M metagenome (GOLD analysis project Ga0255759, IMG submission 179959) | Coastal salt marsh microbial communities from the Groves Creek Marsh, Skidaway Island, Georgia - 101404AT metaG (version 2) | ecosystem: Environmental > Aquatic > Marine > Intertidal zone > Salt...
TGACGACGAGAGAGAAGATACACAAATATCAAAAAGGTACGCGCGTCTCGCGTGCGGTCTTTGAGAGAGAACTTCAATCACAAAATCATCTCTTTTTCTTTCTCTTCTCTTCTCTTCTCTTCTCTTCTCTCTTCTCTCCTCTCTCTATCTCTCTTCTCTTTTTCACGCGGCGGAGAAGAAGTTTTCTTTTCTCACCCCTTTTTTCGCGAACAGCGAGGTCCACTCCACGGCTTTTTTCCCTTTCACTCCGGCTAAGCACAAGACGCACTTGTTGTGCTGTAAATGCGTTTCACCGACGATGTTATTGGTGGAGGAGGAAAGCGCAGAACGAATGGTCAGAGAGTGGTAATCGATGATGCCGTCCGGGTCTTCATTTACCGAGGTTATGATTTGGACGCCTTGTTGCTTCCATCGTTCGATTTCATCCACCGTGATTGGCAAGCGACCCGTAGATTCCGCGAGAAAGAACACCGTCACGGGAGCTATGGAAGCGTGCGCGAGTAAAGCCGGCCACGAGAGTAGACTCTTCGCGCACGCGAAGCCTTGCGACCCTTCGGCGAGAATCACGATCGGAACTTTGACTATTTCGGACATCATCGCGTTATCCAACGTCTTTTCGTTTGAAAACAGCGGGTTGGAAAATCCAAAGCCTCGCGGCATTGAAATTTTCATCTTTGCTTGCGGCTCTAACTTCGTCAAGTGCTTCTCCTCCTCGATCTTACCGTCTACGATGAATTTTGCTCTCGTATGCGTCGATCCACCGGACGATTTCGTTCTCGCCATGTGTAAATCCGTCGGCGACTGCGCGATGGGTAGCTTGTGCGTCAAGCGTCCTAAACTCTCGTCGACGACGTCCTCTCCCGACCAATCTTCTTCTTTGAACAGCTTAAACTGTGCGCTTTGACCCGGGGTAACGTACTTGGACAACCACTCGGAATCGAAATCTGTCTCGTTCTTCACGTATCCGCCGTCGATGCTCGAATCTCGAGTCGTGTGCGTCCTCCCCGTCGTCGTCCCGTTCGCCTTCTCTTTATTCATCTTCAGTTGTTTCGACATGACTCGCATCGTCGCCACGTCGTCGTCTATTTCCACCGTCAATAATCTATAACTCTCGTCCGCGGATATCGGGTCGTTCGATACTACCGTGCAATTAAAATATTCGTGCTGCGCTTTATTGTTGTTGTTGCTATCATTCGTCGATAATGATGATACCTTTACGACGCGACGATGATGTCGGTGGTGATGATGATGCTGACGAAGAAGAAACACATCAGTAGTATTTCCGCCATCTTCTCTTCCTCGTCGTCCTCGCGCGACGAGTTTCATCCTCGTCGTCCTCGTCCTCGTTTCCGAACGAACGAACGAATAACACGACGATGAAGTAGAAGAGGCGCTCATATTTGTGGTGGTTTTTTGTCTTCTTCGCTCTCTTCTTCTTCTTCTTCTTCTCGCGCGCACCTTGCGCGTGCGTGTAACTGTCGCGAAAAGAGAGAGAAAGAATTGAATCAATTAGATATTTTTTGGTTTTCGACGCGACCTTTTTTCATCAGGAAACTAAAAAATGGGAAAAAAGGGGTGCCTCTCTCTCTTTTCGCTCTCCACAAGAAAACACGCAAAACAAAACAAACACTATTCAAAACACAAAAGAAAAATGGGCTTTCTCGGTCTCGGACGAAAGAAAAAGTCGGAAGCGGAGCTGTTGGAGGAGGAGAGATTGAGACGACAGAGCCTGCCTTGGTACGCGCGATTGTTCGGCACGGAGTGTTGCGGGAACCGAGGTGGGAAAAAGGAAAAGAAAGAGGAGAAGAAGAACAATAATGGTGGCGCGTAAAATGTATTAACAAAGAGAGAGAGAGAGAGAGAGATTTGGATTAGATGAGAGAAGAGATACTCTTGCTTGCGTATTCAAATTTGTGGGGGGATCTTCTGTTTTGCTTTTGCGGGTTCTGGCTGCTTCGAGCGAGTAGTCGCGTTTCTAAAAAAGACGAAAGAAGGGAACAATCTGAATTTGAATCGACGTGAGCTTTCTTTTTATCTCTCTATCTGTCTCGCGTCTTCTCGCTTTGTGCGTTCAATTCAATGTGTAAATATGTGTATATAGAAACCAACAGCAGAAACGAAAAGAAGAGAGAGAGTCAGAGAAAATTGTATTAGCCAAAACAAGATTAACAAGAACACACGTCATCGAAGGAGCGGAACGAGAGAGCCGATGGTTGTGTGTACGTATATAGCAACAGTTTTGTAATTTACAAGTATAATAACTTCAGCGCGTGTCATTTTCATTCCAAGAAAAAGGACTCATACTAAAAATTTCCAACCGACACGACGCTCGCGAGGCTTCCGATGGCTTCCGTCAAGCGTCCTGCTAAACTAAAGGTGAAAACCGCAACGCTCGTTAAACAGAGCAAAACAATGCACCGCCTTCGGGTGAACAAACGAGAACTGCCTCGTCTGCGCTTCTTTTGTTGTTGCAACGACATCGTTTGCGTGTTTATTCTGTGCTCGCCGAGCTCCATGCGGTCGATGTTGGAGGAGTTCGCCGTCTTCAATAAGCTTTCGGACATCATCGTCGTCGAGGAAGACGTGGGAAGTTTGTTGGGCGCGTTCAGAGACGTCGCCGTGGCGAGTTTCTTCGTCGTCGTCGTCGTCGTCGATGGTTTCTCCGGTTTTTCCTCTCTGCTTAAACTTCTCGTTAAGAATCTGTCGACGTCGTACGACGCAGACTCTGTGTTAATCGTACCGCTTGGACCGACTAACCTTTGCAAGCATTCCTTCGCAAACATCTGCGCGAGAGCAGGAACCGGATCGCCTGCTCTTCCTGTTGCCATTTGTAACATCGCGCGAAGTTCTTCCACTACATTCGCCGCGCGCAAAGCCGAATGGTGCGCGGGATGGGACGATAAACCCGACAACGCTCGGCACGCGTCCACGAGAGCGGCTGAAGATTGATGCTCAGTATCTTCGTCGTCGCTACTTCCGTGTTTCTTCTTCTGGCTACTCCTTCGAACGCCAAAGCCATCGTCGTCGAAATCGTCGTCGTAATAATCATCGTCGTCTTGCCCGTACTCATTTACACCATCGCCGTTTTCTGAGTCGTTCTCGCCGTCGGAATCGTGCTCGGGTGGCTCTAGAGACGCGCACAAAACGTACGCGCCTCCTGAAGCGCAGAACGCGCTCGCCGCTTGACTCGGAGGGTTCGTCTTCTTCGTCGTTTGCGCAGTTCTCCCTATGATCGCGGCGAGTTTGAGTAAATCTAACACCCCTAAAGTTCTCGCTGGATCGTTTTTTTCGACGACTCGCAAACCGAGCCATCGTGCGACTGACGTGCCTATGTATTTACCAATCGGCAACTGGTCGTTTTTCAATAGTTCACACGCGTAATTTTTATCGTCGACGATGCGAGCAATCGTCGCGAATGCCAACACGGACGTTTCCTTGTTCGTTGCGCTGTGTTCAGTACCGCTACTATTACTACTTTCTCTCGCGAACGTCTCGCACAACGTCGCAAAAGTTGTTTTTGCGTGTCGCTGCAAATATTTTTTGTTTTCTAAAAGGGAAGACAAGCGGTAACTGGTTAAAGTCGCCCGATGCCGAGCTATAGCCGAGGCTCCCGAATGCGCCTCGGCGATTTTTACGACGCCTTCGATAGCCTCCGCACCAATCGCTAAGACCATCGTTTCCGACGCCGAGGAGGAATACGTAGACGATTTATCGCTCGTATTGCAGAGCGACGCTATGGCCCAAATCAAAGACTCCGTGGCCTCGTCGCTGGGAGAGAATCGTAACAACGCCTTTGTCAGAGCGTCAATCGCTCTCGCTTGCCTCAACAAATGCCTACCTTTCAAACTCTGACCGGATAACAAGACGATCAGTTTCGCGCAATAATCCAACAAGTGTGTCATTTTCGTCGTTCCACCGGCTTGTTGAGATTGTAACAACGCGCGTTGGAGTAAAGTCACCAGCGGCTCTGAAACGCCTTGATTCAAAACAAGCTTCGTGTTCTTCTTGTTGAAGAAGCTAAAATTACCGCCTCCCCCGCCCGCGTTCGCGTTGCCGGTGACATTTGTTTTCGCTCTGCAAATATGAATCAAAGCCATCACGGCAGCTTCCGCGCACTCCAACCGTTTAGACATCAAACAATTCACCATCAAAAGGCAACTTTCTTTGGTCACCGGAAAAAACTCGTTCCCTCCGTGCGCGTAAGAGGAGGACGAAGACGGGAGAGACCCCCCGGCGTGATGGTGCTGGTGATGATGATGATGATGATGACTATTGCTAAAAGAAGAAGATAAAGAGGACGAGTGTTGATGACTCGAATCCAACTCCTGAGAGAAATTCGCGAGGCTTTTAATCGCGTAATAGTACGATTCTCCGTCTATGTTCTCCGATTTCCTCGCGATCCTCAACAATAAGTTTGCCGCGTTCCCGCTTCCGAATTGGTTCATCTTCACTCTGTTTTTATGCTTCTTCGAGAGAACACACATCAACTCGCACCCTTTCTCGCACGTTTTTGATTCCAACGACGACGCGTTTAACGCGAACGTCAGCGATTGCATGCCTTTCAGCAAGAAAAATTGCGACGTCGGTGAACTCTCTTTGTTGTCTTTAGTACTTGTCGTCGTCGAAGAATACGACGACGAAGACGAAGAAGCGGTAATCAATCGAATCGTCTTCTCAATCGCGTCCGCTCGTTCCGATTCTGTTCCGGTAAATTTCTTAATCAGTTCTCTCATCTCCGAAGAAGAAGAAGAAGAAGAAGAAGTCAAAGACATCTTCTGCGTGAATTTCTTCTTCCTTCCTTATATATGAGTGTATGTATTATAAAGTTGTTGTTTTCTATTGTTGTATATATATATTCCCCCACGCAAGCAGCAAAGCTCTTTTTGTGAAGACAAATTTTTCTCTCACCTAGTAGGGGAATTTTCAATTTCAGTTTGAGAAACGAAAGAATGCGTCACACGCAGTCATTCTCTCTCGTTAACTCCTCCTCCTTCTCAAAAGACACAACACACACACATACACATACATATACATCAAGATGTCGGTGACGTTGCACACGAGTTTAGGGGATTTAAAAGTGGAACTCTTTTGCGAAGACGCGCCGAAAACGTGTCATAATTTCCTCGCTTTGTGCGCCTCCAACTATTACGACGACACGATTTTCACTCGCTTGATTAAAAAGTTTATCGTGCAAGGCGGGGACCCGACCGGGACCGGGAAAGGAGGGGCGTCGATTTATAACAACGGGGGGATGTTTGAGGATGAGATACGGGAGCATTTAAAGTTTACGAACAGAGGGATATTGGCGATGGCGAACGCCGGGAAAGATATGAATGGAAGTCAGTTTTTCATCACGTTCGCGAAAGCGCCTCACATCGACGGGAAAAACACGATTTTCGGGAAAGTCATCGATGGGTTTCCAGTTTTGGATATGTTGGAGAAAACGAAAGTGGACGAATCTATGAGACCATTGACGGATGTGAAGATCGAGAGGGTGACTATTCACGCGAATCCAATGGCATCGAGATGATTAAATCACCGATTGATTAAAAAAATTATAGGTTTTCTTTGACGCGCTACTAGGTGTTTGTAATAAAAGTACTTTAGGTGAAATTATTGATATCACTAGATCTTATTTTTACAACAACAACAACAACAATAACAACAATACACGAGTGCATGACGCGCGTCTGAATGCGCGTCTACCTCGTCCTTGACGTCAGCGTGCGTTCCATTTTGAGCAAATCGCCGACGTGTCTGGCTTTACCGGTAGTTTTCAACCAGTCTCGAAACTCGCGCTGAATCATAGCAACCTTTTCCGAGTCGGTGCCGCTTGACATTTTTTCAACCATGTCTCTGCGAAAGGTGGCGACGAGCTCGTTCTTTTCGTCCAAAGAGGTGACGTACTCACCGGGAATGCGAAAAGGATTTGCCCTCGTAATCTCTACCGATGCCGCTGATGATGCGGAAGGCGCGAGATCGTGCTGCGATTGATTATGCTCCCCTCCTCCTTTTTCTGCAGCAGCCGCAATCTCCTCAGACGGCAAAAACGGAACGATGAAAGGCCCGAAATCTTCCGGTTTCTGCACGCAGACGCTAAAGTTACTATTGCTATGGTCGCTATCGGATTCTGAACCTGAATCGGGGTCGGGATTTGTGCTAATCACCCGAGAGCTTTTCCAACTCTCCGTCATGTCGTTCGAATCCGGATGTAACCGGCACTTTTTCAAGTGCGTGGACAACCCGCCGTAGTAGGAATTATATGGTCCCACGACGCAACCTCGAGAATCCCCGACAAAGATTGGACGATTTTCCACGGCGACGTTGAAGTTACAATCGTGCGACGCTTTGCTAAATAAATATTTCGACGCCGAGATGACGTGGACGCGCTCACATCTGGTGAGAAATATCGTCGAGGATACCGAGCCGATGAATACGGAACAATCCACCACATTATCGATTCGAACGTGCTGCACTGGCGCCATGACATACACGGCACTTTCCGAGCAATCCGAAATCAAGCACGATGAAAGAATTTCATCCTCGACCTCATTTCTTTCTGCGGAGGAAGGAAGTAACTCGCGCGCAAACGTTTGCTTTTTCAAGTTTTCCACGCGCAACTCGAACGGCTTCTTCAACGCGCCGGAAAAAGACGAAATCGAAGACAAGGAGTCTTCCAACAACCGATAAATATTCAGTGCCGTTTGCAATTTCTCTTTCGCAGCTTTGGAATCAACCTCTTTCATCTCGTTTGCGTCGTAAAAACGAAAAACGTATTTGAAGCACTCCCACGAGTTTGCGCTGATGAGTCCGGGAGAATCGATCAAATCGTCCGTTTTCGTCGCGATCGTTTTAATATCGTTCCAATGCGAAATTAAGAACTTCATTCGCACGAACTCTTCTTTATCGCGTTCGCTTTTCTGTTGTTGTTCGTTATTTTGATGAGTGGCTGAACTGCTTTCCCCTCCATAGTTCCCGCCTCCTCCTGTTAAGCTCGAGTACCACTCCGCGTTCGCTTTCATCGGCGACTTTGCCGAAGGTAAGTTTATGCCGTGCATAAACAAGAACAAGCAAAAGAAATCTACTCTGATGGAATCACCATCTTCTTCCGTGCAGCCGCATTTCGTTTTATCCAACGACGCTTCGTACGCGTCCAGTATACACTTTACGTTCGCCTCCATCTTCTTCGTCTTATTCTCGAGTCGTCGATACGCGCCGCTCGTCGTGCTGTTCGCTTCAAAATTCATTCTCAAAACTTCCTCCACTCGTCTTCTCTCCAACGTTTTCGCGAACGGGTTTGCACTATTCTCCGTTTCTTCTTCTTCTTCCGCGCATCGCTCCAACAATTTTTCCTGCGTCTGCATCACGCACCGCTCGAACGAGTGTTGATGATGATGTTGATGACTGTAGTTGCTATTTTTTGTTGTTACTTCAAAAACAGAAGCGCAGCAGAGATGTTTCTTCACCAATTGCGCTGGTAATAAACCAGAATACTCGAACACCTCCGCCCGACATCTCGCTTTCAGTAACCTCGCGTTGTTGTCGTTGTCGTTGTCGTTGTTGTCGTCGTCGCCATTCTTCCGCGTCAGAGCTGCCGATGGTACCGATGGTGCCATCTTTCTCTCGTGTTCTTTCTTTTGAAGATGAGAGAGAGAGAGAGAGAAGTGCCAATTTGATAAAAAGAGTTTGAAAATTTTTACGAAGAAGAAGAGGAGAAAAAAGAGCAAAAAAAAGAGGAATTTTTTTGAAAAGCTGAAAGACAGCTACACGCAACTTTTTCCACTAACGGCTATCTTCATTCATATTTCACTCGCACGCTGGTATTATTAACGCGAGAGACTTCCAAATTGCTATTAGTATTAGTATTATTATTATTACTACTACTGCATTGACACTAGAAGAAGAGTGGGAGGTCCATCGATGATGACGAGGAAGAGTCGCTTGAACAACGCGTCGTCGTCTCTCTCGACGACGACGACGACGACGCAGAATGACGCTCCCGGGAAGACAAAAATGGTGCCAAAGTCCCCTACGAAAACGACACCTACGAAGACGAGCGCCGCGAAACAAATGACGAGAAGTCCGCTCTCGCAAGTGCTCTCGCCGAATAATGCCGTCGTCTCGAGTAATAATATTTCCAATTCATCCTTTTCGGAGTCTTCTCCGAACGATGGAAACACGCCCACGAGGAGGCATTTGACGACCGCAGAGCTGACGAGACCGAGCTTGAAAGTGTACGTGGAACAGATGACAACTCCGCCTCCGTCGTCGTCATCGATGATCGCGAATATTAATAACAACACCAACAATAACAATAAAAGCGTGGAAGAAATAGCGGAGGAACTGTTGAAACAATCGAACGAGAATCAAACGAAGATGGTTTTGATGGACTTGTTACAGACGGCGAAAGAAAACGCGAATTACAAGTTGATGCTGGAACGGATGAAGTCAGACGAGGTGGAGAATTCGTTGAAGTCGTCGAGAAAGATGAGCGAGGTGACGCAAGTGTACGAAACGTTGAGAGAAGATAAGATGAAAGCGGAGATGGAGATTGCAAAGTTACAAGAGGAGAAGAAGAGTTTAATGATGGCGGCGGAAAAAGCGAAAGCGAGCGCAACCGTTGAGACCGATTTTGTGGCCAAGACGCCTTCGACAGCCCCGACGAAGCAATTTTCGTCGGCTTCACTTCGCTTTGCAACGACTTCAACCGTCAACGATGGCAACAATAACGTTGGAATCTTTGCCTCACCGAGATGGGAAGCGGTGAAGAAATCTGCGACGGAAACTGCGGAGCGTTTGAGAGCGCTTTCGAGCGAGAAAGGCACAGCGGCTTCGCCATTTACCGGTGGAAAAGCGCGAACGATCGGGAAACCAAAAGGTGCAGCAGTTGATAACGATGATGATGACGAAGAAGAAGAAGAAGAAGATATCTTTGTCGACGCATTGAATACGGTCGCCCAGACCCAACAACTTCATCGCAGTAAAAGAATGACCGAGACGACGACGGCAAAACCGTCAGTCAGGGCGATTGAAAAGACGCAGAACTCCATCGCCGACGCCTTGAGAGATTCTAACAACGAACTTGAAGTCAAGAATTTGCTCGCTTCTCTGGACGAGTATGTCTTATCGCTCAGAGAGAGAATATCGTCTTCTTCGTCATCGACGACGACGACGACGACGAACAGCGGCGAAGAAGCGAGTACTTCTGCCCCTACGCGCGAAGAGAAACTGCATCCAACAGAAATGAACAAGGAAGAGGAAGTTTTAAAAATTGCGGATAAAGCGGACAATTCGATCAAATCGCTCTTCCAGCTCTTATTTATTAAAGAAAGCGGCAAGAAGAAAGTCAATACTACAGTTGACCGCGTGAAATCGGATTTACTGAAAACATTCGAAGAGGAAGACGATGGCGCGCAAAATCGATTACTGAAGAAGGAGCAAGACGAGCGGAAGAAAGACAACGAGAAGGCGGCAGAAACTTTGAATAAAGTCCAGTTACTCTTAGACGAGAAAACTAACGAAGCGAAACGAATGGCGGAATCTTTGGAAGACGAGCAACGGAAAAACAATGCGTTACAGACGAAATTGGCCGAAAAAATGAAGGAGATGGAGGAAGAAAAGGAAAGGAAAAGCGTCGCGAGTGTATCTGTGCAAACAGAAGAAGTGGAAGACGTTAATAGCAATAGTAAACTAAACGAGTACGAATCTTTGGTAGCGTTGCTTAAAGAAGAGAATCAAGGTAAAGACGTGCAGATGCTTCAGTTGCAGCAAGAGTTTGCGGATTCGATGTCCACGAAAAACGCAGAGCTGTCGAAACTCGAGAAGGAGGTCAGAGAACAAGATGAAAAAATCTCCGAACTTTCGCACGCGTGCGCTCATTTTGCAGAAGCTTTGGAATCTGCAGAAGAAGAGGTGGAAACTTTGAAAGAAGAAGCCAAACGTGGAGGCGAGATGGAGATGAAGATGGAATCATTGAAGGAGATGTTGACTGAACGCACTCACGAGCTCAACATCGCTCAGTCTGAAAAGACCAATTTGGAACAAAAATGCGAAGAGTTGCAATCGGAAATGCTCTTCAAAGTCGCCGCGTTGGAGAATTTGAAGCAATCTCACGATGAATTAGAGGCGAACGAAGTTGAAGTCGAAAATATATACGGTCTTCTGGCTGAAGAAGTTGAGAATTTTGAACGCTTGTACGAAGAAGAAAAAGAAAGAAAGAAAGGTGTGATTGCAAAATACAGCACAGAGAAGGAAGAAATGCTTCAAATCATAAATCATCTAGGGAACGATATGAAAATGTACGAGCGCGAAGCTTTCACTTGGTGGACGAGAGCGGAGCTCGAGAATACGCACGTGGCTGATTTAGAAGACGAAATAGAGCGTTTACAAGACGAGCTCGAACGCGCAAACGAAGAACAGGACGAGCGCACGGAATTGCTCTTGGACATCGCGAAACTCAAGGAAGAAAAGCGAGCAGTCGA
>Ga0255759_10005837_pt1 | contig 10476 bp, 20 predicted proteins | sample 101ome_20_FD_179959 | JGI IMG/M metagenome (GOLD analysis project Ga0255759, IMG submission 179959) | Coastal salt marsh microbial communities from the Groves Creek Marsh, Skidaway Island, Georgia - 101404AT metaG (version 2) | ecosystem: Environmental > Aquatic > Marine > Intertidal zone >...
CGATACGTCTATCGGGTTTTTGTGTTGTTAAGCAGTGGAGTTGGTCATCATGCCTCATGGGACTCTCTTACACCTCGGACTGCTCCTACACCGAGTTACTCACCTCAACTAACAAAACAAATGTACGATTATTTTTTGATATAACAAAATAAAAAATGTTAAAATTTTGTTAAAATAAATTAGTAAATAATTTTGAATAAAGTTTTATTATTTTTTTCTCCCATGTATTTCCAACCTTGTTCTTCAAGATGTAATCTCATGGCAGGTTTTTTGTACTTGGAATCAAACTCTTTAAGAAGTTGTCTTGGTGTACTCATTGATTTTTTGATTTAGATATTCCATTGATTCATTAGAACCCATAAGGGCACCATATTTCATGTAATATTTTATTCTATCAGGTGTTTCTGTTAAGATTCGTTTTAAATCATCTACTTCCGGTAGATGTAAGTGTGTGTAACTCATTGTTTTACTATAAAAGATTCTAATAATATATTATCATATTCAGTTTCAATTTCATATACGTCAATAGAGTTTATCAAATTAATTACATCAGTTATTTCATATATAACTTTCCATCTATTTTTCCAATTTAAATAACAATCTGATACTTCTACTTTATTACTATCTACTATTGGTAGCCAACCTCTATTAGTGTAAATATGTGTTTCTAAATCTAATAGAGTGCTCATTTCAGAATTATTGTTATTTATATTTTCATTTATTTTAATAAATGTATTACTTTGTTTAATAATATTAATACTTTTTATTCTATTTGAAATAAATTGTCCTTTTGCGGGGAATTCATCTAAACTATGTGATATTGATTGAGTACTATCTTTTATTAGCTCGATATCTTCATTACTTATTTTTAAATCAGAAGGTATATATGAAACCAAATCATCACCAATTTTAAGTGAATCTACTGGTTTAAAAGTATCGTTATTTAAAAATACATTAGAACCAAGTACGATTTTAGTAAGATAACTCATTATAATAAATCGTTAGGTGTGTTTCTGTATATTCTGTATGAATCTTCATCGAAGTGTTGAGTACTTACCTCAAACACTATTGAATTATCTTCTAAAGAGATAAGTTGGTGTGGGAGTCCTCTTTCTATTACTACTGAATCTCCCTCTTTTATAATTCTTGAATCGTGTTTACCTTCTTCAACATCAATCCAATTAAACTGAAAAGAACCTTGTTGTACATACCAAGTTTCTTTTTTCTTTATGTGGTAATGCATTGAAAAATGATTACCTTTTTTTGGGAAAACTAAAGATTTACCACAATATTCTTCATCATTGTGAATCCATAATTCATAACCCCAAATCTTTTCTACTTTTTTGGGTGGTTTAATATCTACTGGTATTATCATTTATTCGTAATCGTAACCAAATCCATTTTCTTCTCTATCAAGTTTTTCATAAATACTATCAAGAGAGTCAATCATTTTTTTAACTAGACTCCAATCTTGTTCTTCTACTGCATCTTCAAGTATATTGGTAATTCTACCAATTTCTTCGGATAAATTTCCCATAATTCCTATCAATAAATTATTAGTTATATGGAATTAAATATAGAATAATTTAAAAAAACGTAAATTATCTTCCTTGCCCTCTGTATGCTTTTTTGTAGTTTTTAGCGTTTTTTGAACGAGATTGTTTGGTTTTTGCGTGAATGCCTGGTCTTTTCTTTTTAGGTTTGAACCAAGCATTACCACTTCCAAGATGTCTTGCCATTATTTATTTATGAGTTTATTTTTCTTTAGTGCTCTTGCAGTTTGTATCCATTTTTTACCAATTGGATTGTAAATTGGTTTTCTAACGAATTTATTTACTGCCTTTTGTACTTCCTTTGCAATAGGTTTGTAAACTGTATTATCTACAATCCTAAAGTTTCCTCCGAATAAGTTTTGGAACTTACCTAAATTGTTTTGAACATCTTTCCAAGATTTTTCTAACAAATCATCTGGTAGTACTCTATCTCTTTGTTTGTTTCTTTCTTGAGCTACTTCGAGTGAAGTATTAACGAATACCATGTAAGTATCATAACCTAATGATTCAGCGTATTTCTTATTCTTCTGAATCTTACTGTAAACATGACCAGTTCCATCGATAATCATACCCAATCTACCTGCTTCATAAAACTTCTTTTGTGTAGTAGTTAGTTGTTTTGCTCTATCTCTGATACCACCAGGTGTTGCAGTAATTTTATCCCATAGTTCTGGCTCTTCTTTTTCGATTCTTGCCAAATCCTTTGGGTCAATACCATTCTTTCTCAACCCAGCCTCAAATGCTGCATCTGAATTAACTGATTTAAGACCAGTTGATGAGAATGATGTTTTGAGTTTTTTATCAATACCGAAAATTTCCATGGCAGTAAATGATTTACCTGAACCAGGTCCACCTGCCATGAAAACACATTTGAGAATACCAGGGTCATCAACACCCTCGATAATCATCTGTTCTAATAAAGTTTCTTTTATGTTCAATAGTTGTTCTTCGATATCATACATTGAATCGACAACTACTGCTTCGGTAATTAAAGATTTTAAACTCAAGTTTACTCCTTATTTTTTATTATAAATTGTGTAAACTTTATTTACAAGAGTAGATTTTTTTACTGATGGGTCTAACTCTACACCATGGTCTGCTTTTGCTGAGTTAACTAACTGTTGTTTTGTTAGTTTGTTAAGTTTAGTTTTGGTTGGTTTACCTTTGATTGCAGATACTACATCTCCAAGTTCTTCGATAACATCACCGATTTCTTCCTTAACTTTTTTAACTCTTGTTTTAGCTTTCTTTACAGTTGCTTTGACATCATCTTTGATATCTTCAACTTTATCCTCAACCGCATCTGCGATTAAATCTCCATCCTTATCTTCAATTTTACCTGATTTAATAAGAAAATAGTAAACTCCTGCACCGACTGCAAGAATACCTAAAATAATTAAAATTGTTTGCATAATCTTTATTGTTATTAATTAATAATTGTGTTTGAACGTTCTTGTATAAATATATACCTTTTTATAAAAATGTATTTTATGTTTTAAATTTTAGTTGTCATGTGTTTCAAAAATGAGTTTTCACTTTGTAAACGATTCGTAAGTTCAGTATGAACTTTATTTGTATAATCCTTAATTTTTGGATACATTTCATCAAAGTTTTCTAAAAACTTTTTAATAAAATCAACCAATTTATGCGGATTTGTTGTAACTTCTACCATTTCATCATAATATGGATAATCTAAATCTATTATGTAATTTTTTATAATATCAAATGGATAGTGATGAGTACTGATAAATGGAATATTGGCTAATAATAAAATATAGGTTTTTTCTGATAAATTCATTGGAATATCTATATTATTTTTATAAGCATGTGTTTCATCTAATAATTGAACTTTTGATTTTGGTAGTATTCTAAAATAATAATCATATTCCATTTGATTTTTTTCAGTATTACCAACTATATAAAGATTTTCAAAGTCATTTTTTACATCAAACCCCACATCGTTTAAATGTACATTTGGAATAGTTTTTATATGTTCAAGTAATTTATCGTAATGAATATCAGACCAAGAGTGGTCGTATGTTCCTCTGTACTCCTCAAATATTGCAGATGAAAATGAAAGAAATATATCTTTATTATTTTCTCTTGCTAAAAGTTCTAATATTTGAATTCTATGTGGTTTGGGTGAACGAAAGGATACACCAAGCTTATAATCAAAATTTAAATTTTTGTAAATATTCTTAAATTCAGATGCCCATCTAATATGTGCAAGATAGTTCCAAACATATACATCGTTAGTTAGTGTGTTTACAAAGTTTTTACTATCAACTCCAATATCAGATTCATTATCAAATAAATTATCAGATACAAAAAGTGATTTTTTACTTAATTCATCTAAATATTTTATCTCTCTGCATTTAGATATATTTTCTCTACGAAGGTGAACAAAGCTATTTTCACCGTAGTTCCATAGTAATATCCAATTTAAATCCCACTTTAATCCATCTAATAAAGCTTTGTATTCATGTTTTATACATTCAGGAAATCCTATATCTGGTAAGAATTCTCTAGCTTCAGGTATCATTCCAAAATCTTTTGTTACCATTTCTTGTCTTACAATTATATGGAATGCACCTTTTTCTGTTTCTCTGAAATTATTGAAATTAAATTCCATGTCAACATTATTATAGGTACAAGTAACCTTGCTATTTTTTTCATCAATTACTCTATTTTGAGTATTGTGTGTAAGCTGATATACCAATCCTATTGTAAGAGGATGATAAACATAAAATTTCATATACCTAAATGAATTTCGCCTTCATCTTCCAATTCTTCCAAAGATTTTTGTCTTTCAATTAAATCTGTATTTGGAAATAGTTGGGCGTATAACAAAACTAAGCTTAATAATATTTTTCTAAATTTACTCTTCACCGTATAAACTCCATCTTTTTTCTGGTTCTGGTTCTACTACTATTTCTTCAGTATCTACAACATACACGAACCCTTCTCGTGCATCCATATAGAACTGGGTTTTACCTGTATCTTGGTAAATGAACTCAAGAACATCAGTTAGGGAGTCTAAAACTACGGTTGTGTTAGAAAGAGGTGCCCACCTATCTCCAGGTGGTACCCTTTGTGCTACTTTTGTTTTTACTTCTTCTTTTTGTATTTGAGGTTCTTTACCCATTACTCAATTACTCTTATTACTCTACTTTCTTTTGCCCCACTTACTTTGTAAGAGATTTGAACACCTGAATCTTCAAAATCTTTAACTGTTCTAGCCTCTGCTTCAGTAACCGATTGCGCATCTACTAAATAGATTTCTTTTTTTAGTTTTGGGTTGCCGTTTTTAAGTGTTGCAACTTCCACTTCTACTGTAACTTCAAAGTATTTACTCATAATTTATTTATTTATATTAATATATATGTATTTGTTAATACAAAGATACTAAATTTTTTTTAATTATACAAATATTTTTAAATAAAATTAATATTCGTATTCTTTTTTAGGTCCTGTAAGATTTCCATTGATTAAAAATGAACAATTAAAACATAACATACGAAGATTATCATAAAGGTGATTTTTTCTATCTCCATCAATAAAATCTAAAACAAGTGGTACTTTGTGGTCTGTAATCCTTCTTTCTTCAAAACCACATTTGTTACATTTCTCTAACATATAACCATTGAGTAGTAATCTTTGTTTCAATTTCCAAATTGGGTACTCTGGATATTTACCTGCAAGGATATCATCTAAAGAATACTTTCCTCTTTTGATATTATATCCTTTTCTGATACCAGTACCATCAGGATTTTTTAAATCCTCAAAGATACCATATTTTCTTGCGTATTTTTTATAGGTGTTGTATGATACACCAAGTAATCGTGCCGCTTCCATGGCAGAACGAGCCTTTTTTTGAATATCTTTTATTTCAGATTCGAGAAGTGGTTTTGCTCCCAATCCCCTTTTCATTCTTCTGTTTTTACCAGCAAGGGATAAATCTTGTGTTGGGTCAAAGTTTGGGAATACTTTCTCTTCGTTTTCGTTATTTTCCATACTAATGTTCTTTTATATAAGTATAGTATGTTATAATTTTTTGATACACTTTCCTTAATTTTCTTCTCTTACCACATCAAGAGTAACACAATGAGGTCCTCCACTAAAAGTTCTTGCATGTCTCATTCTGACTGGAAGTGTTTCTATTCCCCATTTTTTAAGTTCTTGGATTAGACCAGTTTGTCTTTCTTCTACCATACAAAGTTTATCGTTGATTGGTAGAATGTTCATTCCCAACCAAGGTGATGCTGAACACCAATCTTCCATTACATTTGTTACCACCATATCAGGTGACCAAATCTTATCGAATGGCTTGAGGAACTCTGGTATGTTGTTATGGTCTACTCTCGATGGATTTAAGAGTACTTTACCCTCACCAACGAATACAAAGGTGGTATCGATATGAATGTACGCATAAACTCCTTCAGCAAGATGTACATTATACTCATTACCAAAGTTTTCTTTACAATATCTTTCTAGCCACTTTGCTCCATCTTTATTACCAGTATTGGATACAAGATATAAGATATCGTTATTATGTTTGATTACGTTTGCTGCATCAAATACAGGTTCACCATCGAGTAGGGTAGGGATTGATAAATCTTCCCTCTGATAAATTGAATCTAATAATTTTGGTTTAGGTGCTTCTACCCAAGAATTTGGTTCGAATAATGGTTTACAAGTTTCTGCTTCATTAGAACGATGTCTTAAAGTCATTGGAGTTGCAATAACCTTATCATTGATTACAAACATAGAATCACGAGGACAGTAATTGTAATATCCATCTACTTCCCAATTATCTGTTTTGATTGGTTGTGAGAAATCTCTTTCTAAAGGTCTGTGAACCTTTACTCCTATTTCAGTAAGTTGTTCTGCTATTCTATCTAAATCTTCTTCAGTTTCTTCTATAAGTTGTTGAGGATATAATCCACTCGGTCTTTGTTGAAACTCTTCATCAGAAAGATGTGCATAATCAATATTATGCAAACATTTATCTCCTACTGTGGGAACTTGTGCATTGATTGCACTACCTACGATAATCTCTTTTAGATTACCCCATTCATTTTTTACGTTTGGTCTTATCAATTCCATAACTACTAAATTTATACCAGGCTCTTTCGTGAAAATAATAAAGAATCATTTTTGTTATAACTTCTACTCCACCAATTGCAACTCCAATTTTGAGTGAACCAGTAATAATCCAAGAAAGAATCATGGTATCAAGTGTACCAATGATTCTCCAACTTATTGTTTTTAATATGTGTCTTTTTCTAGCTACCATAGTTTATATAATTATATAATATTTTTTTTATCAGATTTTCTGTATTTAAATTTTGGATGAAGATACTCATTTACACGAGTTGAATTAATTGGTAGATTCCAATTATTTATTATATCAAGAGATTTATTTCTATCTTCTCCATATAAATCTTCGTAGAATACTAATGGTATTGATAATTCATCAGATATTTCATACATTACATCAAAATATATTTGTAAATCTTCTTTTTTTTCTAATTGATTTTTTGATATAGAGTTATGCCAACTTATAAGATGCTCATCTTTATCTTTTCGTGTAATTAAAATAGTTTTATCAAATTCTAAATAATATTCTTTTACAAATTTAAAAAAATCTGAATGAGTTCCATATTCTTTTGGTGTTTGAAATGGACATATTTTAACAATTGAATTTTCTAAATCAAATGGGAATTTATAATTGTTTGATATATCATAATTAAATGGTTCAAATACTTTGTTCAACTTGCAAGCATTCGATAATACATTAAGTAAAGATGTAGTTCCACTTCGTGGTGTACCAACAATTAGTATTTTCATATTAAGTTTTGATTAATCAAATCCAATATTTCGGTTTCACTATAAATTTTATTTTTTGATATTTTATTTAAAACCCTTAATGATAATAATTTCATTCCATTTATATTTGGATGACCTTGTGGGTCTTTATTTAAATTAAATTTACTTTCAATTATATTATTTAACCAACCATCAAATAAAGGATGTGATGAATCATCAAATGATACAAATCTATCTAAATCTAATTCTTTAAATATAGGTAACTCTATTATTTTAGAATCTAACGGAAAATAATTAACAAAAACATATCTAATATTTAATGATTTTAAATATTCTTGTAAAATGACCATATGATTAACAGTTCTAAAAGATGCAGATGGTTCTAACAAAAGTTGTGAATTTCCAAATTCGTTTTGTGGTGTGCAATATCTATAATTTGTAAAGTATTTTGGCTTTATTTCTTCTACATATTCAGAAGGTAATATTAAATGAGAATGTTCTTTTAAAATTGGAGTCATTAAATTTCTACTGTGGCCACTCCATTGTATTAAGCAAATATCAGGAAGTTTATCAAATCTTTTAAGATAACGTAATGATTCCATAGTTTCGTATAAAATAGAATCATTGCCTTTTGCATCTGTAGCCTCTGAAATAAAATATTTATTTTTATCTTTTACAAAATTTATAAATACATTTCTGTAATATTCATCATATACATACTTTGATTTACTATATGTAGTTAGTGATTCATCTTTTTTTATTAACGATTTTTTAAGTAATCTGGGTTCGCTATCAATGTTTTCGTATTCATTTTCTATAAACAAATTTACAAGAAGTGGCCAACTTACAATACCAAGTTCCAAATGACACTTTGAGTGAGAACATCCATTTACATAAATTTTCATACTAATGATTTTTTAAATTCCCACCCCATTGAAGTATAAATTTCCATAAGTTTATCTCTTACTGGTTTATGAGTGGGATATTTCCATTGTGCCTTTTCATCATCACCCCTCTTACCTAAAGTTAAATCTTGCCAAGTATCTTTATCATTTTCATCTTTATCTAAAACATAAATTGGTATATTCTCCTTATAGCATACAAAACCTAAATGAATATCTTCGCCCCATTTGTCATTATGTATTTTATAGTTACAATACTTTCTTAATAGTTCGGTTTTAAAGAAATAACCTTGGCCTCCCATATTAACTTTTGTGGGAATTTTTAGAAATGTATTTTGTCCTATTCTTCTACTAACATTGTATTTAGTTTCTCCTTCATTAAAATCCATACCACAAGAAACTATACATATATCTTTATTTTTTGAAAATTCAATACATTTTTCTAAATATTTTTTTCCTGGTAAGATATCATCATCACATATAAAAACATATGGAGTAGTAATGTTTAATGAATTTATAAACCTATTATATAAAGGAGCACTTTTGTGTTGGTTACGATATATTAAAGATGGATACTCTAAATTATATTCAGAATCATTATTCCAATGTAATATAATATCTGATTTTATAGTTTGGTTATTTATAGATTCTAATTGAGAATCTAAATATGATAACCTATCGGTTACAGTTAGTATTGTAGTTACCAAATTCATATATTAGATTTTGGTTTTAATTGATTTATAATTTTTAAACTATCATGTGTATCTAAAATACCACCTCCATTAAAAGTTTTACCTTCTTTATTTAATCTTGTATAGATATCATATCTATTTTTTGATTTTTCTAATCTTGTATTAGTCCATCTATAATGGTCTACATCTATCGTAGGTTCTCCGCTGTAAGATGTTGTAATATAATGAGATGTTTTTAATCTTTCTGTTGAAGGAAAGACACATGGTTTAATTGTATTGTTCCAACCACTTTTTTTACTTTTTATGGGAAACTGTTTTTGTATATTATCAGAATTTAGTTCTTTAAAAAGACCATCTTCTGTTTCTCTGTCTACCAAATCACCCCATATATAATTTCCCTTAATTATTTTTTTGTGATTTTGAAATTCATCAACATCTGCTAATAATATATGAGATTCTTCTGAATTTTGTATTATATTATTTAACTTATCTATTTTATCTATTGCATTAAATTCACCTACCCACCTTTCAAATGTTATTTCGATTGGATGTAAATTATTAAAATACTCTAAATAATCTGTAATATTAAACTCGCTACTTTTATTTAGTATAAAATGATATGAATTTATATTATATTTAGAATAATGTTTTGTAAAGTGAGGAATTAAATTTAAATCATAATCTAATCCAATGCAACAAATTAATTTTATTTTCATTTAGAACAAATTAGGTTCTCTCAACATAACATGAAAATGTAAAGAATATCTAACACCCGATTTTATTGGTTTTATTTCATGTAGTTTATTTCTACTAAAAGTAAAAACTTCACCAATAGAAACATCCAATGGTATGCCTTCTATAATAAACTCACCTCCTTCGTAATCATCATTAAGTAATATACCACCACTTAAATGAGCATAAGAATAATCACCATCCTTATGTAAAGCCATGAAATCACCTTTTGTATATTTTAATCCTCTGAAACTATTCGTTATTTTGTATTTTGATGATAATTTAGATTCAACAAAATCAAAAATCCAACTTTCAGTATTTCTATTTAAAGAAATTTTTGTATAGTGATTCTTCTCATTCTCTATTCTTAAATGAGGTTTGTTTTCAAGAAAGTTAATTATATCACTACAATTATAGTTTACCATCTTTTTTCATCTGTTCTCTTATAGAGGTTGCAGATATATCACCAATCTCCTGTGGTGGTATGTGTTCGATTATATCATATCCCACTCCTCTACCATAGTTGATAGATTCGATATCAGGTATAATTGTAGGTAGTACTTTACCTGCATCAATGAGTTCTTTTAACTCACCTTCTTTAACCATTTCTAAAATTTCCTCTGCTGTCCAAGGATTTTTTTCATCTGGTTTTACATCTCTAATTCCTAACCACACATTGTAACCTTCTTTTAATCTTTCGTTGATTAACCAAAGATGTCCTTTGTGTAGTGGTTGCCATCTACCTGCAAAGAATGAATACTTTACTTC
>Ga0255759_10005861_pt1 | contig 10452 bp, 10 predicted proteins | sample 101ome_20_FD_179959 | JGI IMG/M metagenome (GOLD analysis project Ga0255759, IMG submission 179959) | Coastal salt marsh microbial communities from the Groves Creek Marsh, Skidaway Island, Georgia - 101404AT metaG (version 2) | ecosystem: Environmental > Aquatic > Marine > Intertidal zone >...
AACCTGATTATCTAGCATATCTCTCTTATCATTTTCCCAAAGATGAGGAGGATATAGATTATGTGCCATTCTTTGGCAGTTATAACCATAGAAATAATTGAAACCCATTTCTGTAGGAATTGATGTAGAATTCGGTGGACCTAAACCCCACTTTCCTACCATTCCATTGATATATCCTACTCCCTTTAATAGTTTAGGAAAAATTAATTCAGATTTACCTATTGGATACTGCCCTTCTAAATTTGGATCTTCAGACATTTTATTATAATCCCATACATCTCCCCTGCTTCCATATTCGTGATTACCCCTAATTTTAGTATGACCACCATGAAGACCAGTAAGTAAGATGCTTCTTGATGGAGCACATACTGGGGATCCTGAATAAAAATTTGTAAACTTTAGACCATTATTGGCTAATTTATCAATATTCTTTGTTTCAATAATTTTCTGACCATATACACCCAATTCACCATATCCTAAGTCATCATAAAAAAACAAAATGATATTAGGTTTATCATTTTGAGAAAGGTTACAAGAAGATATTAATAAGAAAATAATAAATATTGAACTCCTAGTCATGAATTCAATATAAAAAAAATTTTTTATAGATTTTTAAGCTCTGATGATAATCTTTGTAGACTTTCTTTAGCATCACCAAAATACATCTTATTATTTTTTTTGAAAAATAGTGGATTTTGAACTCCAGCATATCCTGCAGACATACTTCTTTTCAAAACTACAGTAGATGTTGATTCCCATACTTTCAAAATAGGCATACCAAATAAAGGACTGGAAGAATCATCAATAGCATCAGGGTTTACAACATCATTTGCTCCAATTATTACAGCTACATCAGTAGATTTGAATTCTTCATTTGCTTGATCTAATTCTATTAATTTAGCATAATCAACATCTGCCTCAGCTAATAATACATTCATGTGGCCAGGCATTCTTCCGGCAACTGGATGTATTGCATACTTAACTTCAACATCATTTGCTTCTAAAGTCTCTTGAATCTCCTTACATAATTTTTGAGCTTGAGCAACAGCTAGTCCATACCCAGGAATAATTATGACTTTATTTGAATAAAATAATTGAACCGCGAAATCAGAATCGGAAATTTCCTTGATATCTCCTTGTTCTTTATTTTCTTTTGAGGAACCGCTAGAGGAAAACCCTCCAATTATTACATTAAGCAATGATCTATTCATTGCATTACACATTAATATAGTTAATATAGTACCTGCAGCACCAACTAAAATACCACCTAGAAGCATTACAATATTTCCAAAAATGATACCTGTTAAAGCAGCAGTTATTCCAGTAAATGAATTTAATAAAGAAATAACTACAGGCATATCAGCTCCTCCAATCGGAGCAACAAAAAATATTCCATAGATAAATGATAGAATAATTATAAGATATAAATATGAAATATCAGGATTAGTAACAAATAGATATGAAGAACCAACTATTAATGAAAGAAAAATTATATTAACTATATGCTGAAAAGGTAGAGTTAGTTTTTCTGACCATCTGTATCCATCAAGTTTTGCAAAAGCTAGTAAACTTCCTGTAAATGCAATTGAACCAATAAATAAACTTGAAATAAGAACTATTACTACAGTAATGTCATAGGAATCAGGAAGAGCTATCCATTTATATATCTCAGTAAATGATAATAATACTGCACTTAATCCTCCTAAACCATTAAAAATTGATACCATCTGAGGCATCGATGTCATTTTAATTTTTTGAGCAATTAAATATCCAATTACAGATGAAAGAGATAAGGGCACAATAACCCAAATTAAATTTGAATTACTATTTTCTAGTGGCATTATTATAGCAGAAAATATCGCTAATAACATACCGACTGAAGCTAACTTATTTCCTTTACTTGCAGAAGCAGGGTCGCTTTGAAGCCTCAAGCCCCAAACTAACAAAAAAGCAGACATAAGAAATAAAACTTTTTCCATTAATTTTTTTTCTTTTTATTGAACATCTCAAGCATTCTATTTGTAACAAAAAAGCCCCCAAAAACATTGATTGAACCAACAAATAAAGCTATACTAGCCAGAATAAGAGTAATATAATTATCTGATTCAGTAGTTCTTATCAAAATTATAGCACCTAAAATAACAATTCCACTAATTGCATTTGCACCAGACATCAGAGGTGTATGAAGAACCGAAGGAACCTTTGATATTACCTCGAAACCTAATAAAATAGTAAATAGAAGAAGATATATCAATATCTCGTTATCAATTAAAAAGTTTAATATCTCATTCATAATTAAATTTTACAGCTTTTTAAAATATCATCACTTTCATTAATTAGCTCATTATCCTTTATAATGTGGTTAATGAAATTAAATACATTATTAGAAAAGAGATTACTTGCATCATGAGATAATTCAGTTGATAAATAAGAATTACCAACGATCTTAACACCATTGTGGTCAATTATTTTTGAGTCTTGAGTTAGTTCACAATTCCCACCAGTAGATGAGGCTAAATCGACAATAACTGTTCCAGAATTCATTTTTTCTACTATTGCTTTAGAAATTAATACCGGTGACTTTGAACCAAATACTTGAGCAGTAGTTATCACTACATCTGCCTGTACTAGTCTTTTAGATACTTCTTCTTTTTGTTTTGATAAATATTCTTTTGATTGTTTAACAGCATATCCACCTGCTGATTTATCTTCTACAGCACCTTCTACTTCTATAAATTTTGCTCCTAAACTTAAAACTTCTTCTTTTGCAGCTTGACGTGGATCAGATGCTTCTACAATTGCACCAAGCCTTTTAGCTGTAGCTATAGCTTGTAATCCAGCAACACCTGCACCTAATACAACAACTTTCACAGGTTTAATACTACCTGCGGCAGTTATAGTCATTGGAAATATTTTAGGTAATAACTCAGCAGCCTTAATTATTGCTTTATATCCAGATAATCCTGCCATTGAAGATAATATATCCATACTCTGAGCTATCGTAGTTCTTGGAATCATTGAAAGATCAAATGCTGTTATTTTATTTTTATCTATTTCCTTTTTTAATTTTTCTTTATTTGGATCCACACTAAAATTTGAGACAAGAATTTTTCCTTTATAATCATTAAGTAATCCAAGACTGGAAGAATTTACAGATAAAATTATATCGCTATTATTAATTAAATCTTTTCTTGAATAAAACGCAGCATTACTATATTCTGAATCTGGAAATCCTGATTGAAAGCCAGCATTTTTTTCTATAAAAACTTTGTGCCCAAGTGCAATAAATTTATCTAAAGTAGAGGGAGTAATTGAAACTCTAGGTTCATTATCTTTTAAAAAACCAAATTGCATAGAATTAGAACGTTTAGTTTTTTAATTTGTTCCTCAAAAGAGGTGAATTAAATAGATGATAAGTGAAATAAAGGAGAAAAAACACAACAAATTCTAAATTAACAAGATAGTATGGCCAATCACCAGAAACAAATGGATGGTCAACTGCTGGGGGATTTTTAAGATACATATAATTAGCGTCAATCATAAAATCTATTGGCATGATAATAATCAATAGTACATTTATAAATATGAATGATTTTAACCAAGAATATTTAGATAATCTCATATCCATAAAATAATACATATATAAAGGAAGAATAATTATAGAAGTATGACTATAAAAGTATTCAAAATAAAAAAAATTCTTACCAGTATAATTATCAATTAAAGGTGTCAATAATGCATTTATACCTCCCAAAATTCCTGCATAAAATAGAATTTCAAACAGAAATTGTTTTTTGTCTACAAAAAGAATGACGCAAGTTATTAGAGATGATATACCACATAGATGAAGTGGAAGCCTTTTATTTAAACTCCATGTCCCATCAATAAAATGAAAATAATGAAATAGTATATACATTACTATAAAAAAGTAGACGAAAACAATAGCAAATTTCTTGATAAACTCTTTTGAAGAATATTTTCCTATCAATAAACATACTATTAGATATACTAGAGACAAGGAATTGGCAATAATCCAATCACTGGACATAAAGGTTATGGCATAATCAATATCCATTTCTACTTATCGTTTACAAAATCTTTCATAATAAATACATGGGGTAAAGTAAGGCTCGAAATAATAATAAAAACAAATAGAATCAAGTTATCAGCTGTCAAAATATTATTATTGAAATAATAAAGAACTAATCCAAAAACAACTGCAAGTAAAGTGAAAGGCAGTGTCTTAATATAAAACCTGAAAAAACTTTTTTCTTTCATTTCTTCATATTCCATTAAAAGCATTGGCAAAGAGTGAGAAAAACCAAAAAAAATTGAGAATGAGGTTAATATATCTGTATGGTAAAATATTAAATAAAGTATGGAAAGTTCCGCGTACAACGGAACTTTTCTTTTGATATCAAAATATACAACTGACATCATTAGTACAGCAACTGATATCAATAAAAAAAATATCTTTTCAAAAGACGAAAGGTCTATAGAACTAAACAAAGTGAAATCAACAAGGATTGATTGTAATTCAAAAATATTATTAAGAAATAAAGACAATAAAATATTTGCTCCAATTACAAAATTCAATAATCTATTATCAGTTGAGTTATACCCTATAACTTGAGTCTCACCAAAATGGTAACATGAAACCAATAAAAAAATAAATAGTCCAAGAAAAGGAGATAAAATCCATAAAATAATATTTATTGCAATTAATGCTAAATAGACTGTATAGAAACTAAGCCTATTACTAAATCGCCTTGACTTAGGATTTAAAAAAGCAATTATATGATCAACAGAACCATGAGGAATCCCAATAGTAAGCATTATTAAAATAAAGATTATGCTAGAATAAGAATCACCTATATCAAAAAAAATAAGTGATAAAGAAAATATTAATCCAATGATTTTAGAAGTGAGTAAACCTTGATTGGTTGAAATCATAAGAAAATATAAAAAAAAAGGTGAGGAAATCCTCACCTTTTAATTTTTAAATAGCTATTAAAAAAAACTAATCTCTAGCAGCTGACCATACAGCCATACCAAATCCAATTTTGTTTATAGCATCACCGATATTATATACAATATCCATGTCTAGAGGAAGACCAGCAACTAATCCAGTATACCAACCGTCAGTTCCCATCATATATCCTAATGGATATATAGCCCATCCTACTAAGACAAACCATTGTAGCATTCTACCAGCTGCAGGTATTTTACCCTTAGCACTTGCTAATGCGTTACCTACATCACCAGAAGGTCCACCAAAAATTGACAAACATCCTACTTCATAAGCCATATAGAAATATGCAGCACCTGAGATTGCACCCCAAGTTTGCGCATCTAACATTCCAGTAATACCTGACTCACCAAAATAGCCAGTTACAAGCATTACTACTGATGCCCAGAATAGCTTTCTCATACCTACACCTGTAAGTAGAGCAAACTCAACTACCATTAAAGGTACAGTTAAGATCCAGTCAACGTATCTTAGTTCAGTTGGTGAACCAAGACCTTCTGCCCACTGGTCTCTCATGTAATAATAATGTACTGCCGCAATACCTGTGATTAAAGCTGCAACAAGCATTGAATCTTTGAATTTCTTATCAACTTGACCATGTTGTACTAAAAAGAACACAGTAGCAGCTAACATAGAAACAGATCCTATGAAGAAAGTAAAACCAGTAAAATCTCCTGGTTGTAAACTCGCTCCTAAAATAAAATTTAACGTATTCATATTATTTTGTTTGGTTAATAATATTATTAAAATGCTTTAAAAAGCATTATCTAATATACGGAGATTTTATTAAAAGGTTTAATTTTTTATATTTTGGAATTTAAGAAATAACCAAAATAATATTAGCCGTTATCTATATTTGACATAATATAATTTGCAGCATAAGTAGATATAAAAGATATTATAATTAATAAAGTACCCATTAATATGTTACCATAAATAAAAAATCCTATTCCAAATAATCCAAAATAAACAGTTAATATACCGAAGATCATTAACAGTATATCTCTCATTGGAGAGTCTTTTTTATTATGTTTAATTTGAATTTTATTAGATAAAAGAAATCCTCTCCATCCAAGACCGTAGGGTTTTATTTTATTATAAAATTTAATTAAAGTATTCTTTTCTGTAGGTTTTGTTATTAATGTAATAAATATCCAAGAAGATGTAGTAAAAAATATACTCCAAAGTAATTTTTTAAATGGCTCTAATTCTACCCCAGTAAATTCATAATGAAACCATTGAAAATAAATTGCAAGTAAAAATGATACTGCCATACCGGTAATTTCACTATAGGCATTAACTCTCCACCAAAACCATCTCAAAAGAAAGATAGATCCAGTTCCAGCACCAATTTGCAACAGAATTTGAAACGCACCTAGAGCATCTGATAAATTAAGAGCTAGAAATCCAGCCAGAAACATTAAAATAATTGTTGATATCCTCCCCACTAATACTATCCTTTTTTCTGAAGCTTCCTTATTTATAAAACGTTTATAAAAATCTAAAGATATGTATGAAGCTCCCCAATTTAAATGACTTGATATTGTACTCATAAAAGCAGCAATAAGGGATGCCAATACTAAGCCCAGTAAACCACTAGGTAATAAATATAACATAGCAGGGTATGCAATATCATTTGCAATAATAGATTTTTCAAGGGATGGAAATGCTGTTGAAATATCAGATAAAGTTGGATATACAACTATAGATGCTAAAGCAATCAGTATCCATGGCCATGGCCTTAAAGCATAATGTGCAATATTGAATAAGAGTGTTGAATAAACGGCACTTTTCTCATCTTTAGCAGATAACATTCTTTGTGCAATATAACCGCCACCACCAGGTTCAGCACCTGGGTACCATACAGCCCACCACTGAACTGCTAGGGGAATAATTAAAATTGTTATAAAAGTTTCTTTATCTTTTGAATCAGGAAAAAAATTTAATTTTTCAGCTACAACTGGGTTATTTATTAAATTATCTAGTCCTCCAACTTCATTAAGATTTAAAATAAAAACACAAGCCCAAATAGAACCAATCATTGCAAGAAAAAATTGAATTAAATCAGTTATAACTACACTCCTTAAACCTCCCAGAGAACTATAAAATACCGTTATAAGAGACGAATAAAAAACACATTCAAAAGGGGATAGGCCTAATAATATCCCTCCTATCTTAATTCCAGCAAGGCAAACTGAGGCCATAATCATTACATTAAAGAATATACCTAAATATAAAGCTCTAAAAGCTCTTAAATACTTTGCTGGTTTACCACTGTATCTTAACTCATAAAATTCTAAATCAGTTAACACCTCTGACCTTCTCCATAACTTTGCATAAAAAAATACTGTAATCATACCAGTTATTAGAAATGCCCACCAAACCCAATTTCCAGATACTCCATTTTCCCTTACTATATTTGTTACTAAGTTTGGAGTATCAGCTGAAAAAGTAGTTGCTACCATTGAAATCCCTAACATCCACCAGGGCATATTTCTACCTGACAAAAAAAATTCTTTAGAACTTTCACCTGATTTTTTAGAAGTAAGAAATCCAATTAGAATAAAGATTCCAAAAAAAGAAAAAATTATTAACCAATCAAGAAAAGGTATCTGCATAATTACTTAAATATAATGATTTAAATTATTTCATTATCTAAAGGCAAGTTTCTAAAACTATAGACATCTAACTTCGTATAGTAAATTGAAATTTATAGATATAATAACTAATTTTATCAAATGAAATCTTTAGCTACATTTTTATTCATATTTTTAGCTAGTAGTAGCTGGAGGTGTGATGAACCAGAAGATACAATAGATTGTGCTAATGCTGCTAATCAAATGATTGGTACTTGGACAGGAAGAACTAATTATACCAACGGAGACCATCATAATCTTACACTCAAAATTACCTCTTCTAATGATTGTTTTTTTGAAGGTGTTAGTTCATTTAATGAATCATCAACATCATTTGTTGTGACTGGAAGTATCGATAAGTATGGATGGGTACAATTTACAGAAACTAAATACGACATTGATGGAGGAGAATACAGTTCTTGTTCATCAAATGGATCATCTAGCTGGAGTAGTCCTTGTAATCAATGGCCTATTATAAGGTGGAGACCTGGAACTAAATTTCATGAAGCAAGATTTAGATCTGACCCTTTCGTACTTGCTGGTGAATTTTATGGCCAAGGTGGAGGCTGGAGAAGTCAAATCAGAGGAGACTTTACCATTACTAAATAAAAATGAACAGATCAGTTATCATAATGGCTGGGGGAATGGGAAGCCGTTATGGAGGTTTAAAACAAGTTGATAGTTTTGGGCCAAATAATGAATCTATACTAGATTATTCGATTTTCGATTCTATTAGAGCGGGGTTCAATAAAGTTGTAATTCTATCCTCACCTAAACTTAAAGAATATTTTCAAAAAAAGTACGTAAGAATATTTTCAAAAAAAAACTCAGCTAAACTAGAAATTGTGGTTCAAGACCCTAACTACGGTCTTGGAGATAATAACCTTCCTGCGGGAAGAGAAAAACCATGGGGAACAGGTCAAGCTATTTTATGTTGTGAAAATGTTATAAATGAATCATTTATTACAATTAATGCTGATGATTTTTATGGTCTTGGAGCATTTAAGAAAGCATACAAATCTCTAAAATACATTGAAGAAAATAATCTTAAAGTTTCTACCATATCATATCTTATTGAAAACACATTGTCTAAAAATGGCGGAGTATCTAGAGGTGTGTGTATTAAAGATGGAAATAAGCTTTTAAATATTGAAGAAACACATGAATTAGTCAAAATTGGAGATGGAGTTTTTGGAAAATTTAATGGAAATAAAGTCCAGCACCCAATTGGTACTCAGGTAGCAATGAATCTTTTTGGGTTTCAAAAATCTATATTTTCGTTACTTTCATCAGAATTCGACACTTTTTTAGAAGAGAATATAAATGATCCTAAAAAAGAGTTTTTATTACCAGAGATTGTAGGTAAAGAAAATGTTTATATTGATGTTACTGATGAGAATTGGTTTGGTGTGACCTACAAGGAGGATAGTAATATTGTTAAAAATAAAATAAAACACCTTATAAAAAATAATATTTACCCCATAAATCTTTGGAATTAATTCATCTTTGTTATAAAATCTGATTAAAAAAAATTATTATTAAAAAAAAAAAAATTTAACATAATGAAAAGTACATATAAATTATTAATACTATTATTCTTTAGCTCTTCTTTAAATGCTCAAACAGCTAGAGAATATTTAAGTCCTGTTGCAAGTCCTCAAGCCTCAGTTTCTCAAAATGTTGGAATGACCAATTTATCAATAAAATATTCTTCTCCTGGAGTAAAAGGAAGAACTATTTTTGGTGATTTAGTTCCTTACAATGAATTATGGAGAGCAGGTGCTAATAGCCCTACTATTATTGAGTTTTCTACAGATGTAAAAATTGAAGAAAAAATCATAAGAGCTGGAGATTATGCTATTGCCATAACACCAAGAAAAAGTGGAAAATGGACAATAGATTTAAATAAAGAGGGTAAATATCCTTTTGCATACAGAAAAGATGGAAAAATAGATATGGATGCATATAATGCTGACCTAGCTCATAGCTTTGATATAGAGGTGGTAACGTGGGATAATAGCATTGAAAGACTAACATATTTTATTGATGCAAATGACAACAAGGTAGCTAATGTAAATATGTTATGGGATAACGTTATAATTTCTTTTCAGGTAAATACTATGCCCGAAGAGTTTTTGAAAAAATTTGCTAAAACTTTAGAGTAAACCAATACTTTTTTTTTAAAAAAAATCATGAAGACCTCACTCAAGATTATTGAATTTTATAATAATCTTGAGAAGGTTTCTTTTAATAGTAAAATAGAGGTATTAGACCCATATAAAAATTCAGAAGTAAAAGAGATTTACAATTCCTTTTACACCAAGTATTTTAATGATAATAATTCAAGAATAATTCTATTTGGAATAAATCCAGGAAGATTTGGAGGGGGTATAACTGGTATACCATTCACTGACCCATATAATCTCTATAATCATTGTGGAATTAAATCAAACTTAGAAAAAAAAAAAGAGCTCAGTTCAAAGTTTATTTATGAAATGATTGGGAAATATGGTGGTGCGGACTTATTTTATAAAAAATTTTTCATTTCTAGCATTTGTCCGTATGGCTTTACATCCAATGGTAAGAATTTAAATTATTATGATGATGTTAATTTATTTAATAAGTGGAAAAATAAAATCATTTATTGGATTCATTATCAAATAGAAAATATAGCTTCAAATAAAATTTGTGTAATAATCGGGAAAGGAAAAAATCAAAAATTTTTTGAATTATTAAACAAAGAGTATAAATTCTTTGATGAAATTATTGCACTTCCCCATCCAAGAT
>Ga0255759_10005868_pt1 | contig 10443 bp, 8 predicted proteins | sample 101ome_20_FD_179959 | JGI IMG/M metagenome (GOLD analysis project Ga0255759, IMG submission 179959) | Coastal salt marsh microbial communities from the Groves Creek Marsh, Skidaway Island, Georgia - 101404AT metaG (version 2) | ecosystem: Environmental > Aquatic > Marine > Intertidal zone > Salt...
TCAGTCAAAACTTGATGTGATTTGTAAAGATTTAAAGTTAAAAACTATTGCTGTCGGTTATGACCCTTTTTCTAAACTAGCTGATGCACCTAATAATCCTAAGCAAAGATATGAAATTATGACGAAAGAAATGCCAAAAAATGGAAAATATAGTTTAAATATGATGTATCAAACATCGGGAACACAAATTAATTTAGATTATACTACAGAAGAAGATTTCAAAAAAAAATTCAAGGTTATGAATTTTCTTTGTCCATTAACAATTGGAGTATTTGCTAATTCAGCAATATTAGAAAATAAGCCAAGTGGATATTTGTCATTTAGATCAAAAGTTTGGCAAAGCACCTCAAGAGGCGGGCTTCCAGAAATTTTTTTAGAAGATATGGATTTTGAAAAGTATGCTGATTTTGCAATGAATCTTCCAATTCTATTTTTAAAAAAAAATAATTCATACATATCTGCTAATGGAAAAACATTTAAAAACTTTATGGAAGGTGAAATTGAAACTTTACCAACAATTGATGATTTGGAGTTACATTTAAGCACAATTTTTACAGAAAATAGATTAAAAAAATATATTGAATTAAGATCTATAGATGCATGTGAATGGGATTGTCATTGTGCAGGACCGGCTTTTTTTACAGGATTAATTTACGGCAATTTAGATAGCACAATTGATGTAATTAAAAACTGGAAAAAAGATGATGTATTAAATGCTTATTTTGATGCCCCAAAAAAAGGATTAAAAACATTAATAAATAATAAATCTATTTTAGAATGGGCAAAAGTTTTTTATGACATTTCAATAGAAGGTTTAGAGAAAAGAAATGAATTAAATAAATCAAAAAAAAATGAAACAATTTTTTTGAAAAATGTAAAACAAATTATCGACGAAAAAAAAACTAAAGCTGAAAAAATGCTTGAATCAATTAATTAATGAATAAAATTATTACAATACAGGCTGATCCTATTGAAAAAATAAATCCAAAAACAGATACGACACTATTATTAGCCTTAGAAGCTCAGAGAAGAAATTGTAAGATTTATTGGTATGAAACAAAAGATGTTAGCTTCATAAATTCAAAATTAATTGCAAATATTAAAGAAGTTAAACTATTTAATAATAAAAAAAAATATTTCAAAATAATGAAAAGAAAAAAATTTGATTTGTCTAATTCAAAATTTATTTTAATACGTCAAAATCCTCCATTTAATATGGATTATATTAATTCTACTTTATTGCTTGATACAATAAAGACTAAAACTAAAATTTTAAATAACCCAGAGTCTGTTAGAAACATATCAGAAAAGCTCTTTTCAATTAACTTTATGGATTTAATGCCTCCTACTATTTTCACGAAAAATATAAATGAAATTAAAAATTTTTTTAAAAAATATAATAAGATAGTTCTTAAACCTATTAATGGATATGCTGGAAAAAACATTTATTTTATAAATAAAAAATTTAATCAAAATAACATTGAAAAATATTTAAAGAAAACAGGTCACGTTTTGGTACAAAAGTTTTTACCTTCTATAAAAAATGGAGATAAAAGAGTTTTTATTATAAATGGCAAAGTTATGGGAGCAATTAAAAGAATACCATCTAAAAATTCAATTTTATCAAATTTATCGCAGGGTGGAACAGCATTTAAAACAAATTTAAATAAATCAGAAAAAATTCTATCAAACAAGGTAGCCAAAGTGCTAATTAAAAATGATATTTATTTTGCTGGGATTGATCTAGTCTCTGGAAAATTAATAGGAGATATAAATGTTACCTCGCCTACTGGTTTGCCTCAATATAAAGAATTAACAGGAATTAATTTAGCAGAAAATTTTTGGAATTATTTAGGATTAAAATAAACCTTCTATATCACCTTTTTTATTTAATTTAATAGAGTCTGCAGCAGGAACTCTTGGAAGACCAGGCATAGTCATTATAGATCCACAAACCACTACTACAAATTCCGCACCTGATGACAGTCTTACTTCTCGAATTGGTATTTCGTGATTAGAAGGCGCACCTTTTAACTTTGGGTCTGTTGAAAAACTATATTGAGTTTTAGCAATACAAACCGGCAGATTTCCGTGACCATTATTTTCAAAAATTTTTAATTGTTCTTTAACCTCATCTGGTGCTGTAATTTTATCTGCTTTATAGATTTCTTTTGCTATAGTTTCTATTTTGCTCCACAAACTTTGGTCATCATTGTATAAAAATTTAAATTTTTGTTTTTTTGACTCTTTGCAGGCTTTAACAACTTTTTTGGCTAAATCCATTGTTCCTTTTCCGCCGTTAGCCCAATGTTTACACTCACTAACTTGAACACCCATTTTTTTACAAAAACTTAAAACTACCTCTACTTCTTTTTTTGTATCTAATGCAAAATGATTTATTGCAACAACAGGTTCTAGACCAAATTTTTTTATGTTATTTATATGTCTTTCAAGGTTTACTAGACCTGATTTTAATGCCTCAATATTTTCATGTTTTAAATTTTCTTTTTCAACACCACCATGCATTTTTAAAGCTCTAATAGTGGCAACTATAACTACACAGCTAGGTTTAATTTTTGCTTTTCTACATTTGATATCTAAAAATTTTTCAGCACCCAAGTCTGCACCAAAACCCGCCTCGGTAACTACATAATCAGATAATTTTAGTGCACTCTTTGTTGCTATTACTGAATTACATCCATGAGCTATGTTTGCAAAAGGACCACCATGAATTATTGCTGGATTGTTTTCTAAGCTTTGAGTTACATTAGGTCTTATTGCCTCTTTAAGCAGAACAGTCATTGGACCCTGTGCTTTTAAATCTTTAGCATAAATTGGCTTGTTACTTTTACTATAAGCAATTGTAATATTTCCAATTCTTTTTTCTAAGTCTGCAAGGTTATTTGACAAGCAAAAAATTGCCATTACTTCCGAAGCTACCGTTATATCAAAACCATCTTTTCTTCTAAAATCTTTTGCAACTCCCATAGTATTAATATCAATAAATCTTAATGCACGGTCATTCATATCCATTACACGTTTCCAAACAATTTTATTTTCGTCTATTTCTAATTTATTGCCCCAATAAATATGATTATCAATTAATGCCGAAAGTAAATTATGGGCCGAAGTTATGGCGTGGAAATCTCCAGTAAAATGCAAATTAATTTGTTCCATTGGAACTACTTGCGCATAACCACCGCCTGCTGCTCCACCTTTCATACCAAATGATGGCCCAAGACTTGGCTCTCTAAGACAAACAATTGATTTTTTTCCAATTTTATTTAAGCCATCATTTAATCCAACTGATGTTGTAGTTTTACCTTCCCCCGCTGGTGTTGGAGTGATAGCTGTTACAAGAATTAAATGTCCATCTTTCTTTTTTTTTAATTTATCCAAAAATTCGAAATTGATTTTTGCAATATGTCTTCCCATTGGACTGAAAGCGCTACTAGTGTCAGGAACATTTATTTTGGCTAGAATCTGCTTTATAGGCTTCATTTTAGCTTTTCTGGCTATTTCAATATCTGATTTAAACTTTCCCATATGACAAATTAATTGCTTTTAAATTTTCTAAGTTTTCTATACTTTATTATTTAATTTTTAAAGAAATAAATTAGATTTAAACTATGCAAAAATATTCCATTTTGAGCCTTATAAAGAACGCTTTCTCTAATCACGAGAATTGGGAGGTTGCGTGGAAAGACCCAACACCTAAAAAAAGTTACGATGTAATAATAATCGGTGGGGGTGGACATGGTTTAGCAACAGCATATTACTTAGCTAAAGAACATAAAATAACCAACGTCGCTATAATCGAGAAAGGCTGGATTGGTGGAGGAAATGTTGGAAGAAATACTACCATCATAAGATCAAATTTTATGCATGATGCTAATGGAAGATTTAATGAGTTTTCAATGGATCTATGGAGAAACATGAGTCAGGAGTTAAATTTCAACGTAATGTTTTCTCCAAGAGGAATTATAAATCTTGCTCATTCAGATGCTCAAATGAATGCTTATGCAAGAAGAGGAAACTCAATGAGATTGAATGGGATCGATGCTGTACTTTTAAATAGAGAAGAAGTTAAAAAAATTATTCCGATGGCAGATTTTTCTGAAAATGTAAGGTTTCCAATCTTTGGTGGTTTAATGCAACCAAGTGCTGGAACTGCGAGACATGATGCTGTTGCCTGGGGTTATGCAAGACAAGCAGATGCAATGGGAGTTGATATTATTCAAAATTGTGAAGTGACAGGATTTGATGTTGTAGGTGGAAAAATTAAAGGAGTAAGAACCTCTAAGGGTGACATTAAAACAAACAAAATAGGTCTATGTGTTGCCGGCAGCACATCAATTTTAGCTGAAAAATTAAATATGACACTTCCAATAGAAACACATTTGTTACAAGCATGTGTATCTGAACCAGTTAAACCAATTTTGGATCACGTCGTAACATTTGGAGCAGGACATTTTTACTGTAGTCAATCAGATAAAGGCGAGATGGTTATGGGAGGTGATTTAGATGGATATAATAGTTACGCTCAAAGAGGAAACTTGCCAACATTACAACATGTATTAACAGAGGGAATTGCAATGTTTCCATTTTTAAGCAAACTAAAAATGTTAAGAACTTGGGGTGGAATAATGGATATGTCCATGGACGGATCTCCAATAATAGATAAAACACACATAGAGGGTTTATACTTAAATTGTGGTTGGTGTTATGGTGGGTTCAAATCAACACCTGCATCTGGTTGGACATTTGCACATACAATTGCTCAAGATCGAGTTCACGAATTAAATGCAGATTACAAATTAAATCGTTTTAGTACAGGACATTTGTTAGACGAGAAGGGCCTTGGTACAAAAACTTGGATATCTTAAATGCTTTACATTAAATGTCCGTATTGTGGTGAAAGGTCTCAAAATGAATTTGCTTATGGAGGAGATGCCACAGTAAAAAGACCTGAATTAAATAAAGAAGTTTCAGATAAAGAATGGGATGAGTTTGTATACTTAAGAAGAAGTCCTAGAGGAAAACATTTAGAGTTTTGGCATCATATTTCCGGGTGCAGACAATGGTTTAAAGTACAAAGAGATACAGCAACACATGAGATTTTTAATACATTTAAGGCTGAAGAAGAAGTTTAATTTATGTCTCAAGAATTTAGATTAGATAAAGTTGGCTTAATAAATAGAGAAAAAAAAATTTCATTTAAATTTAATGGAAAAAATTATTTTGGTTATGAAGGTGATACACTTGCATCAGCGTTAATCGCAAATGGCGTTCATCTTGTTGGAAGAAGCTTTAAATATCATAGACCAAGAGGTTTTTTTGGTGCAGGAGTTGATGAACCTTATGCATTGGTACAATTGATAAGAAATAATCAAAGTATACCTAACATCAAAGCAACTGAGCAAGAATTGTTTGAAGGATTAGAGGCCAAAAGTGTAAATTGCTGGCCAAGTGTTAATTTTGATATTGGAGCAATAAATAATTTTTTAAGAATTTTTTTACCGGCAGGTTTTTATTACAAAACATTTATGTGGCCAAAAAGTTTTTGGTTTAGAGTTTATGAACCTTTTATAAGAAGAGCAGCAGGTTTTGGAGTAGTAACATCTGAGCATGATAATGAAAGATATGAACATAAATACGAATATTGCGATTTACTAATTACTGGCTCAGGACCTTCGGGCTTAGCAAGCGCTTATGCTGCAGCTAAAAATGGAGCAAAAGTAATTTTAGCTGAGGACAAACCTAGATTTGGAGGTAGTTTATTAACTAACGAAGTAAGTATCGGTAACCAAAGTGGAAAAGAATGGGCAAAAAAAATAGTTGGTGAACTTAAAGAAATGCCAAATGTTCAAGTAAAAAATAGAGCACAAGTTTTTGGGTACTACGATCACAATATGTTAGTAATGTCAGAGAGAGTAACAGATCATTTACCAAAATCTAAAAAATATACTCCAAAACAAAGACTTTGGTACATAAGAGCAAAAGAAGTTGTTATATCCTCAGGATCTATTGAGAGACCTTTAGTTTTTGGCAATAACGATACACCAGGGGTGCTTTTATCTTCAGCTGCTAAAGAATATATGAAAATTTATGGTGTACTTGTTGGAAAAAAACCAATTGTATTTACTAACAATGATAGTGCCTATGAAACAGCGATTGAATTCAAAAAAAATGGAATTGATCCAATCATCATTGACTCAAGAAAAGATGCAAATTCTGAACTTATTAAAGAAGCCAAAAGTCTAAATATCGATATTAAATTTTCTCATGTAGTTGTAAATGCAAGAGGTTATAAAAAAGTAAAATCAGCAGATATTGCTGATATATCCGAAGATAAATTGCAATTGAGCAATGTCAGAAATATAGAATGTGATTGTATATGTGTTTCTGGTTTTTGGACTCCAACCATTCATCTAGCTTCACAATCTGGAGGTAAAACGCAATTTAATAAGGATATAGATGCTTTTATTCCAAGCAACTCAAAACAAAACGAAACAACAGTTGGTGCGGCTAATGGAGTTTTTAATTTAAATGAAACTCTAAATAAATCTTTCGAGGTAGGATATAACTTATCTAAAAAAATTACTCAAAAAGATAATAAACTTTCTGTACCCTCAGTTGTTGAAAAAAGTAATTCAAAACACGATAAATTTTGGTGCGTACCTCTTCCAAAAGGAAAAAAATACAAAAGATTTTTAGATTTTCAAAATGATGTTGCAGTTTCAGATATCGAGTTGGCATTAAAAGAAGGATATAGATCAATTGAACATGTAAAAAGATATACTACTTTAGGGATGGCAACTGACCAAGGAAAAACAAGTAACCTTAACGGTTTGCAATTAGTATCAAATGTTGAAAATAAAGTAGTGCCTGAAGTAGGGCACACAACTTTTAGACCACCTTACACACCAGTTTCAATAGGAGCTATTGTAGGAAGAGAAGTTGGCAAGCATTCAAAGGCTACAAGAAAATCCCCAATGCATGAATGGCATATAAAAAATAATGCAGTTTTTGTTGATGCAGGTTTATGGTTAAGACCTCGGTATTATAAAAGAGGCAACGAAACACTTTTTGAAGCCTCAAAAAGAGAAGCAACAAATGTTCGAAAAAATGTAGGAGTGTGTGATGTTACAACGCTAGGAAAAATTGATGTTAAAGGTCCTGATGCTGCTGAATTTTTAAATAGAGTTTATACTAATGCATGGTTAAAGCTTCCTGTGGGTAAAGCAAGATATGGAGTGATGCTTAGGGAAGATGGAATTGTTATGGATGATGGTACGACTACAAGAATTTCTGAAAACCATTATCATATGACCACAACAACTGCGCAAGCTGCAAATGTTTTATCGCATTTAGAATATTATCTCCAAATTGTTTGGCCAGAATTAAATGTTAATGTTGTATCTACAACTGAGCAGTGGGCGGGCGCTGCAATAGCTGGTCCAAAATCTAGAGACTTGTTACAGAAACTATTCCCTGAATTAGATTGTTCAAATGAAAAATTACCATTCATGGGATTTGTACAAGCTAAATTAAAAGGTGTTAACGCAAGAATTTTTAGAATTTCTTTTTCTGGTGAACTTGCATACGAGGTTAATGTTGAGTCGAATAATGGAAATTTTATGTGGGAACAAATCATGGAAGCAGGTCAAGAATTTGAAATTCAACCATATGGTACAGAAGCATTATCAACACTAAGAATTGAAATGGGACATGTAGCAGGATCAGAACTTGATGGAAGAACAATTCCATACGATAATTCTTTAGAGGGATTAGTAAGTCAAAAGAAAGATTTCATTGGAAAAAGATCTTTAAATAAATCTGCTTTTACTGCTTCAAATAGACAAAAGATTGTTGGGGTAGTTCCTCTAGATAAAAAAACCAGCATACCAGAAGGTTCGTATATCGTGAGAGACGCTAAAGCAAAGTTACCCAATCCAAAATTAGGACATGTCTCAGCTTCGTGTTGGAGTGTAGAATATAACAATCCATTTTCATTAGCGATAATTGAAGATGGAAAAAATATGATTGGACAAAAACTTTTTGCATTATCGCCATTAAAAAACAAGTCAATTCCCGTAGAGATTGTATCTTCTCATTATGTTGATCCTAAGGGAGAAAGAGTAAGATCATGATGTTATCACCACTAAATAATTTACATAAAACAGGTGAATTTGGAGACTTAGATAATGGAGAAACAATTGTAAATATCAGAGAGATTAAAAATATTAATATATTTCAAATTGTTAAATATAAAAATTCTTCAAAAAAAGTCAGTGATTTATCGATTGATCAGTTAAATTTACCATCAACATTAAACGTATCCTCTAATAAAGAAACCAGAGTGTTATGGATGGGCCCAGATAATTGGTTAGTTTTTTCAGAAAAAGATATTGCAAATGAGTTATTCAATAATTTTAATACATCTGATTTTGCTGTGACAGATCTTTCTCATTCAAGAGCTATAATCGAATTAGAAGGTCAAATGGTTAAAGAAGTAATAAAAAAAGGTTGCCCAATAAATATTGAGGACTTAAAAAAAAACCAAACTTCAAACTCAATCTTTCACAATATAACGGTCACGATAGATATTATTGATACAAAACCTTACAAATTGAGATTGATAGTACTTAGAAGTTTTGGAGAGTCTTTTTATCATTCTATCTCAGACTCCTGTTTGGAGTTTGGTTACAGATCAATTTAAATTTACTCAATTTGATCAGTTAAATCTTATTTATCACCTTGTTCTAAAGGCTTTTCTAAGCTTTAATTATTTAAGGAAATATATTAGTAATACACGTATAGAGGGAATTTTGGGAAATATAAAAAAATATTTTATCTATTTATTTTTGTTCATTCTTGTCAGCGGATGTTATCAGTCGTCTGCATCTTTAATGGGGCCGGCCTTTACCTTCACAAACACTGGCAGCATATACCAAACAACATTTAATTACGGGTTAAATCAATTCATAGAGAATACAACTGGCAAGTCACCCATAAAACATACTCAAGATTTAGTAGAAAAATCAAATGACCAATTAGCGAAGAAGCAGAATAAAATAGACTATATTCAGATTGACCCTAAAAAATTTAGTAATTTAGTTAAAGCAAATATAGAAAAAACAAAAAAAATCCTATCTAAGTAATATCTTAAATTAATCAAAATTTTTGTTGGTTTAGATCGTATTTATAATATACGTCATTATATTTTATGAAATCTATACTAGGCAACTTTGATAACGCAGAGGTAAATGCTCTTTTGTTAAAACATTTCAAAGAACTTAGGTCCGTTTCTCCTGAGGGCAGCGCTCATGTACTAGATATACCAGGACTAAAAGTTGACAGTATTAAATTTTGGAGTTTGTGGGAAGAGGAAAACTTAATTGGTTGTGGTGCTCTAAAATTTTTAGATAAATCTCACGGTGAATTTAAATCTATCAGAGTTGTAGATGGGTATAGAAAAAAAGGATATGGATTTAAAATTATTAATCACCTAATCAGCGAAGCAAAAAAACTTGATATTAATAAACTTAGTCTTGAAACAGGAGCTGGTGATTTTTTTTTACCAGCAAGAAAATTATTTAAAAAAATAGGATTTGTTGAGTGCCCACCTTTTGCTCACTATAAAGAAGATCCAAATTCCTATTATATGAAACTCGAATTGAAATAGTTTTATTTCAATAAATTTTCTATTTTCTCAAATTGACCAATTTTAAAAATAATTGCATCATTTTTAGTAAAGCCGTATTTTTCAGCATTATCTTTAAATCTCTTTGGTGGCTCTAGAATAGGCTCTAAAGATAAAACAAATGTGCCCCAATGGGTTCCTAAAACTTTTTTACTTTTTAGATCTTTGGCTACCTGAAGAGCCTCCTCAGGTGTTGTATGATAAATTGATTTTTCAAACATAGGTCTAAAATCATAAGCACCAATATTGATCATTGTTAAATCAATTGGTCCATATTTTTCACCAAGATCTTTGTAAATATTTCCATATCCAGTATCACAAGCAAAAAATATTTTTTTTCCTTTATATTCTATAAGAAAATTGCCCCATAAAGTTTTATTAGCATCGGTTAAACTTCTTTTTGACCAATGAACCGCAGGTAGTAAAGTAATTTTTAAATCATTGACATAAATTTCATCATACCAATCCATTTCAGAAACATCATTAAATCTGTACCGAGTAAAATATTTTCCAAGTTTTAGAGGCACTAAAACTTTAGATTTTTTATAAGGAAACCTTCTAATCGTTTTCATATCTTGATGATCATAATGATTATGAGTTAATAAAAATAAATTTACTTCAGGAATTTCATTTAATTTCAAAGCAGGCTCAACATATCTTTTTGGCCCAAATATTAGTGGTCCTGCATTTTTTGAAAAAACAGGATCAGTTATTATTGTAGTATTTCCTAGTTTGAT
>Ga0255759_10005869_pt1 | contig 10438 bp, 12 predicted proteins | sample 101ome_20_FD_179959 | JGI IMG/M metagenome (GOLD analysis project Ga0255759, IMG submission 179959) | Coastal salt marsh microbial communities from the Groves Creek Marsh, Skidaway Island, Georgia - 101404AT metaG (version 2) | ecosystem: Environmental > Aquatic > Marine > Intertidal zone >...
TCTGTAGAGAAAGAAAATATTTTTGGAACTCAGTTTCACCCAGAAAAAAGTGACAAGATTGGTCTTAAAATAATTGATAATTTTATAAACTTATAATGAAAATATTTCCAGCAATAGACATTAAGGATAAAAAGTGTGTGAGGTTAGTCAAAGGAGACTTTGATAATAAAACTGAATATGAAATGTCCCCAATAGAACAGGCTGGAAAATATAAGGATCATGGTTTTAAAAACTTACATCTAGTTGATTTAGACGGAGCTTTAACTGGTGAAACTGTTAATTTAGATATTATTCAACAAATAGTTACTAAATTTGATCTCAAAATTGAGATTGGTGGAGGTGTAAGAAATTTTGAAAGTATTCAGAAGTATACTGATGCTGGTGTAGAAAAAGTTATTTTAGGAAGTGCTGCTATAAAAGATAAAAATTTTTTAAAACAAGCTTGTGAAAAATTTCCAAATAAAATTGCATTAGGTTTAGATGCTAAAAATGGCTACTTATCTGTTTCTGGTTGGAAAGAAAATTCTAATCAATTAACTTTAGACTATTTAAAAGAAGTAAATAATTATGGTGCAAGTAGATTAATTTATACTGATATTAATAGAGATGGGATGAAGCAAAGTCCTAATTTTGAAGAGACATCAAAGGTTGCTGATTCCTCTAATTGTCCAGTAATTATATCGGGTGGGGTTTCATCAATTGATGACATTAAAAAAGCCAAGGAATTAAATAATAAAAATATTGAAGGTATTATAGTTGGAAAAGCCATATATGATGGAGATATTAAATTGGATGAATTAGCTAAGGAAGTTAATGCTTAAAAATAGAATAATACCTTGTTTAGATGTTAAAAATGGCCGTGTTGTAAAAGGAATTAACTTTGTTGGTCTAAAGGATGCAGGAGATCCAGTAGAACAAGCCAAAATTTATTCAGAAGGTGGTGCAGACGAAATTTGTTTTTTAGACATAACAGCATCAAATGAAAACAGAAATACTATTTATGATGTTGTAGAGAAAACTTCAAAAAAATGCTTTGTTCCTCTAACAGTTGGGGGAGGCGTTAGAAGTGTTGATGATATAAATAAATTACTTAATTGTGGAGCAGATAAAGTTTCTATTAATACTGCAGCCGTTCAAAATTCTGAGGTAGTAGTTGAAAGCTCAAAAAAATTTGGTTCGCAGTGTATTGTGGTTGCCATTGATGCTAAAAAAAATGCTGATAGGTGGGAAATTTTTACACACGGTGGAAGAAATAATACTGGAATTGATGCAATAGAATTTGCAGGAAAAATGGAAGAAAATGGAGCGGGTGAGCTATTAGTAACATCAATGGATAGAGATGGCACCCAGGTAGGTTACGATATTGAGCTTATGTCTAAAATTTCATCCAGGGTAAATATTCCTGTCATTGCATCAGGAGGAGTGGGGAATTTAGATCACTTAGTTGATGGAATTAAATTAGGGAATGCTAGTGCAGTCTTAGCGGCATCAATATTTCATTACGGCAAACATTCAGTAAAGGAGGCAAAGGAATATTTGGATTTAAAAGGAATACCTGTTAGAATTTAATATGCTTAGCACATTAGAAAATTTAATTAAACTTGCAAGAGAGAGAAAAACTAATCCAGTTGAAGGTTCTTATACAAACAAGTTGCTTACAGATAAATCTCTCAGCAAAGCAAAGGTCCTAGAAGAAATTGATGAATTAATTGAAGCTATAGAGAAAAATACAAATAAAATTCATGAAGCTGCTGACGTATTTTATCATTTGTTAATGTATTTAGAAGCTAATGATGTGAAAATTGAAGAAGTAATGGAAGAATTAGAAAAAAGGAAAAAATGAGCTACGATAATAATAATATTTTTGCTAAAATTTTACGTGGAGAAATACCTTGTAATAAAATTTATGAGGATGATTTTGTTTTGTCATTTCATGATATCAACCCTCAAAAAAAAATTCATGCTTTGGTAATTCCTAGAGGAAAATATGTTGATCTTGATGATTTTAGTTTGAATGCATCTCCAGAGGAAATGGTGGGTCTTTTGAAGGGTATTAACATAGTTGCAAAAAAGCTTGGTATTTCAACAGAAGTAGGTAAAGGCTATAGAACATTAGCAAATATAAGCGAACATGGAGGTCAAGAGGTCCCTCATCTGCATTTTCATTTATTTGGTGGCGAAGTTGTTGGAAAAATGGTCGAGTGACAGAAGAAGTTAAAAGAAATTATCTAGAAATAAATTCGCTTAAAGATTTACAAGAGAGCAAGGATCCTCCTGAAGGTTATACAGTTAATTTAATTGAACCAACTGATTTTCAGCTTAATAAATTTTTTTATAAAAACATTGGAAAAAAACATAAATGGATTGATAGACTGATTTGGTCTGAGGAACAATGGATTAAATATGTTTAAAATAGAAATATAAAAACCTTTGTATTAAAAAATAAAAAAGATTTAGTTGGTTTTTATGAATTAATTTTTCACGATGAAAAAAAAGAAGTAGAAATAGCCTATTTTGGAATTTTGGAGGAATATCAAAACAAAAAATTAGGATCATTTTTGTTGTCAGATGCAATCAAAAAATCATTTCAAAAAAATATAGATAGAGTTTGGCTTCATACATGTTCTTTAGATCACAAAAATGCATTAAATAATTATTTATCAAGAGGCATGAAAATTTTTAAATCTGAGATTGTCAGAATTTAATTTTGAAGAGGAGTTCTAAATATTTTTTCATCAATTTTTTGATTTGATTTGATTGAGTAAAGTAGTGTCATGCTAGTATTTTGATAAATATCTTTAGTTCGCCAACCAATTAAATTATAGTCATTTATATCAAAAAAAATCTCAATTAATTGATTATTTTCTTCAATCTTAAATTTTATTAAAGAATTATTTATATTTTCTTCGTTTAAATAATTAATTTTATTAATCAAAAAATTTTTATCTAAGATCAAATTTAGAGGTGTTTTATCAAGTGGATATCTATAATAACTTGATATTGATTTTATAACTAAAGATTTTCCATTTGAGACAATAATTTTATTCTTTTTGTCATATTCACAAAATATTTTTTTTGGATATAAAATTGTACAATTACCGAATTCAATTTTTCCATTAATATTTTGCTCAAAATCAAAATTTAAATTTAAAGTACTTTTTAATTTTTCAATTATGTGATCTTTATTATTTGCATTTGCTTCAGTAAAAATTGATATTAAAGCTATAAAAAATAAATATTTTAGCATTAAAGAACATCTCTTTTACCAACATGATTTGCTTTGCTCACAATTCCATCAGCTTCCATCATGTCTATTATTCTTGCAGCTCTATTGTAGCCAATTTGAAGTTTTCTTTGTAAAAAAGAGGTCGAAGCTTTACCTTCAGATCTTATTATTTCAACTGCTTGTTGATACAACTCATCTTTATCTCCTTGATTTGTATTTTCCCCCAACTCTTTTTCATCTGCAAAATTTAGAATTTCGTCCACATAGTCTGGTTCTGCTTGTGACCTTAAAAAACTATTAATTTTTTCTATTTCTTTATCAGACACAAATGGTGCATGAATTCTAACGATACGATTAGCTGATGACATATATAGCATATCTCCTTTTCCTAACAGTTGCTCTGCGCCTTGCTCACCTAAAATTGTTCTACTATCTATTTTGGATGTAACTTGAAATGAAATCCTAGTTGGAAAATTTGCTTTAATTGTTCCAGTAATTACATCTACGCTAGGTCTTTGCGTTGCCATAATAATATGAATACCCGCAGCTCTTGCCATTTGAGATAGTTTTTGAATATAATTTTCAATTTCTTTACCGGCTACCAGCATCAAGTCTGACATCTCATCAACCACTACTACTATATAAGGCATGGGAAGCTTGTGTTTTGCGTTGTATCCGTCAATGTTTCTAACACCTTCTTTAGTCATTAATCTGTATCGGCTTTCCATTTCTTTTACTACCCAACCAAGTACTGATGCAGCTTTTTTTGCTTCTGTAATTACAGGACAAAGTAAATGAGGTATCCCTTCATATGTTGAAAGTTCAAGCATTTTAGGATCAATTAATATAAATTTACATCTATCCGGGGAGTGTCGATAAAGAAGAGATAAAATAATAGTATTAATACAGACTGATTTTCCAGACCCTGTTGTACCTGCGATAAGCAGATGAGGCATGGAGGATAAATCGCTTACTATTGGCTTACCTGAAATATTTTTACCTAAGGCTATTGGAAGTTTTATTTCTTTTTTTTTAAAATCAGTGGCATTTAAAATTTCACTGAGGTAAACATTTTCTCTTAAATTATTAGGAAGCTCAATACCAATTGTATTACTTCCTGGTATAGTTGAAATTCTAGCAGACTCTGAGCTTGTATTCCTAGCTATATCATCAGAAAGGTTAATTATTTTAGAAACTTTAACCCCAGCTGCTGGTTCAAATTCATTAAGAGTAACTACTGGACCGTGACTAACTTTTTGAATTTCACCCTTTACTCCAAAATCTAAAAGAATTTTTTCTAAAAATTTTGGATCATGTGTTTCTTTTTGTTCTAAATTACCTCTTTCTTTTTTTGTGGGAATTTTTAATAATTCTAATTTAGGTAGTTGAAATTTATTTTTATTCTTTGAAATATTATCTGCTTTTATAAATGGCAAATCTTCTTGTATAAGATTTTTTATTTCTTCTTGAGGTATATATTCACTTATAAGCTCACTTTTGTCAGTATAAGATTTATTTTCTTTTTTTGAAAAAATTGTAAAAAATCTATTTAGAAAATTATAAAATTTTATAGGACTAAAGTTTACACTTATTAGAAATAAAATTATTATTATTATAATTAAAATATAATAAATTAGTGTTTCGTTAATTAGAATAATCGAATTTAGAAAGGTTTGATTAAAATAATTTCCTATAAAACCACCATTGCCATTAATATAAAGTGTAAAAGCATCAGTATAGAAATGGCTTAAGAAAAGTGTTCCAAACACTGTATAAAATATTGTTATAAAAGTATTTTCAATAATTAAAAAAAATTCCTTTAGACGAAATATATTTATCCCAGTAATTATATAGGTGAGAGATATTAGAAATGCGATAAATCCAAAAGATTGAAAAAAAAGATCAGAAATAAAACTTCCATGAAAACCTAACAAGTTTTTAATTTCAGTGTCTTTGGGAAAAATAAAATTAGGATCATCAGGTGAATATGAAAAGAGCGCTATAAATAGAAGAATTCCCGATAAAAAAACGATGGTTCCAAAAATTTCTGCTAATCGTTTTAAAATGAAATTAATTAATAAATTAGCTGTTTTTTTAATATCCATTTATACAAATCAATTATACCACTTTGTATCATCTAATTTTTGTTGTTAAAATTAAAAATAATATGAGAATTTGTATACTTGGATATAATTTATCAAGCTTAACATTAGCCAAAGCTTTAGTTAATCAAAACATTTATGTTGATATTATAACTAGCAAAAAAATAAATAGACCACATAACACAAGAACAATTGGTATTTCTAAAAGCAATGTTAAATTTTTTAATGAGAACATAATTAATATTGAAAAAATTATTTGGCCAATAAACAAAATTGAAATTTATAGTGATAATTTGAAAAATGAAAAATTATTAAATTTTGAAAATTATAACGCTCTTTTTTCAATTGTGAGAAATCATAAACTTTATGAAAATTTAGAAAAAAATTTATCTAAAAATAAATATTTTAAAAAACTATGTATGAAAAAAGAAAATTTATTACAAAAGTATAGTTTAGTAATAAATACAGATTATAATAACCCAATTACAAAAAAATACTTTAGTAAAAAAATTGAAAAAAAATACAATAGTTTTGCATTTACAACTATTATTAGACACAAAAAAATTTCAAATAAAACTGCTTTTCAAATATTTACTAAAAAAGGACCTCTAGCTTTTTTACCCATTTCAGAAAATGAAACTTCAATTGTTTATTCGCTAGATTATTCTTTAAATAAACACGAAAATATACAAGAATTAATAAAAAAATATAATTTCAAATATGAAATTATAAAAATTGGAAAAATTCAGAGATTTGATTTGAAATCATTAATTTTGAGATCTTATGGTCAAAAAAATATTTTGGCATTTGGAGACTTGCTTCATAGAATTCATCCACTTGCTGGACAAGGTTTTAATATGACTGTTAGAGATATTATTATTTTGACAAAAATAATTAATCAAAAGATTAATCTAGGATTAGTTTTAGACAAATCAATAATTTCTATTTTTGAAAAAAAAATAAAACATAAAAATTATATTTTTTCTAAGGGAGTCGATTTAATTAATCAGCTATTTTATATTGAAAGAAATATTAATAATAGTTTATTTACAAAATTAATTCAAAGTCTTGGAAAAAAAAATTTTTTAAATAAAATTTTTATTGAACTTGCAGACGAAGGTTTAATTTAATTGTCTATTGCAATGTATTATTTTCATAAACATCATGAGTGTAAGTACTTAAAATCTGTGTGATTTTATCTTTTCTTATGTCTAAATTCTTTGCTTCTAATAATACTTGTTTTTCTTCGAGAGAAAAGGGTGATGCCATAGCTAGTGCATTTATAATTTCATCTAAGTTTTGTTTTTCAAGCGCCTTCCAATTAATAATAAAACCTTTTTTTTCAAATAGTGACTTTAAATCTTTAAAAATAAGCTCTAAATCTGAAAATTTTAAATCATATTTTTTTTCATCTAAATCAGTATAATATTTATTATAGTCTACTTCACATTCTCTATATTTTTTAGTTGTGTTAATCTCATTTATTTTTTCGAAACGTATTAAACCTTTAAGCTCAATTAAATATCTACCATCTTCTGTTTCATTAAAGCTGGTTATTTTACCAAGTGAACCCACTTTATAAAGATCAGGCTTTGTTGTATTTAGAGGGTTTAATTTTATTGGCTGAATAATTCCTATTAATTTATTTGATTTCATAGCATCATTAACCATATCTATATATCTAGGTTCAAATATGTTTAATGGAACTGAGGTTTTAGGAAAAAAAATAAAATTACTTAAAGGAAAAATTGGAATTATTTTTGGTAAATTATTCATTAAACTATATCTATAAAATATTTATATTAGCTATTTTATTAATGAATTAAAAGAAATTTTAGAAATTTCAAGAAATGAGTTTAATATTAAAATTTAATTTTTTAAAAAAAGGTTAGAATGATTTTTTGGATTGCATCATACCCCAAAAGTGGAAATACTTGGATTCGTACTTTATTGAGTGCTTATTATTTTAGTTCAGATGGGGTTTTTCAGGAGAACCTTATTAAAAATATTGGTCAATTTCCTGAAAAAAGACATTTTAAGGATTTTAATTATGATCAAAAGATTGTTACAGATACTACAAAACTGTGGCTTAGAGCTCAGGAAAAAATTAATTTAGAGAAAAAATTAATATTTTTTAAAACTCATAATGCATTTGGAAATGTTAATGGTAATTCTTTTACGGATCAAAATAATTCTGTTGGTGCAGTTTATATAGTTAGAGATCCTAGAAATGTTATTACATCCTTAAAAAATCATTATGAATTAGATGATAATAAAGCTTATTCTTGGATGTGTAATGAAAAAAATTATTTATATGATGTAGATAATTTTGCAGAGGATGGTTATAGTGATTTTCAATTTATCGGTTCCTGGAGTACAAATTATAAATCATGGAAAATACAAAAAAAAATTCCAATCAAAATAATTAAATATGAAGACCTTTTAAATCAAACTTACTTTGTTATTAAAGATCTTTTGGAGTTTATTAATAGTCTTACAAAAAATGAAAGTAAGGTTAATAAAGAGAAATTAAAAAAAGCAGTCAATTCAACTCTTTTTGAAAAACTAAAAGATAATGAGGAAAAAGAAGGTTTTTCCGAAGCAGTAATGTCTAAAAAAGAAAAAAAAAAGATTTCTTTTTTCAATTTAGGTCCAAAAAATGATTGGACAAAAATTTTAGATAAAAATTTAACAGAAAAAATTGAACAGGCTTTTGAGGAAAGCATGAAAGATTTAAATTATATTTAAATTTATGAATTTCGATAATTTAATAAATCAAGCAAATCAGGCTTTAGCTAATAACGATATTCCGAAAGCTATTGATTTTTTTAAAGAAGCTCTAAATATTAATGAAACGTCCAATGAGATTTGCATTAAACTTGGTATATTAACTTTGAAAATTGGGGACATAAAAAGTTCAATTGAATATTTCAATAAATCAATAAAATTAGACCCAAATTCACCACAAGCTTTCTCCAATTTAGGGTTAATTTATTTGCAATTAAAAAATAAAGATTTGTCTTTAAAAAATTTCTTAAAATCTTTGGAACTAAATCCAGATAATTTTAACACAAATTATAATTTGGCTAATTACTTTTTTTTTTATAACGATTTTGAAAACGCTGAAAAATATTACTTGATATCAATTAATTTGAATCCAAAAAATTTTTTACCATATAATAACTTGTTTCAAATATATGATAGATCAAATCATTTAAAAAAACTTGACCAACTAATTTTGAAAATAATAAATATTTTTGGCAATAACAAATATGTTAAATTTCTTCAAGGTTTGGCTGAATTTAGAAAAAAAAATTATCAAAAAACAATTGAAATACTTAAAGATTTAGAATTCGATTCAAATGATTTTCAACGAAATTCTTTAAAAGCAAATATTATTGCTAAATGTTATGATTATATTGGTCTATACTCTGAGGCTTTTAAACAATTTTCTTTATCGAATGAAACAATCTATAAATCACATGATAAAAAATTTTCTAAAAATAATTATAAACATCTTGTTAATAAAAGATTGAACTATTTCTCAAATGATTTTTCTAAATTTGATTTTGATAAGACAAGTTACGATAAGTTTAATGATCCTGTCTTTTTAATTGGTTTTCCAAGATCTGGCACAACCCTTTTAGATACAATCTTGAGAACACATAAATCGATAAATGTTATGGAAGAAAAACCGTTTGTTGAAGAACTTGTAAATGATTTAAATAAACACATTGATCAAGACTTAAAAAATTTAAGTAAACTTAAAAAAAATTCAATTATAGAATTAAGAAAGATTTATTTTAAAAAACTAAATGACTTGGTTAATTTAGACAATAAGTTTGTTATTATCGATAAATTACCTTTAAATATAATCTATGTAGCAGAATTAAATAAAATTTTTCCAAAAGCAAAATTTATTCTATGTTTAAGGAATCCTTATGATGTAGTTTTAAGTTGTTTTATGCAATCTTTTGTACCAAATGATGCAATGTCTAATTTCTATAATTTAAAAGATGCTTCAGAACTGTACGATTCAGTTATGAAATTATGGACAAACTATGAAAATATTTTAACTTTAAATAAACATGTTGTTAAATATGAAGATGTGGTTAATAACTTTGATGTAACTATTAAAAGTTTATTAAATTTTTTAAATTTAGAATGGTCTGATGAATTAAGAGAATTTTATATTACTGCCGAAAAAAGAGGTATAATTAATACGCCTAGTTACAATCAAATAAATATGCCTTTGTATAACAAATCAATTTCAAGATGGAAAAATTATAGTGATAAATTTTCAGATGTAAGTTTTATATTAGATAAATGGATCAAAATTTTTCAATATTAAAAATATTTATTTATATTTTGTATCTTGCTAAATTTTAAAAAAGCTACTATTTTCAATATTAATTTAATAAGCGGGCATAGCTCAGTGGTAGAGCGTCTCGTTGCCAACGAGAAGGTCGAGGGTTCGACCCCCTTTGCCCGCTCCAATATAGATGAGTGATCTTTTAAATAAAAAATGTTTACCTTGTGAAGGTGGAGTAATCCCCTTCGATGTATCTGAAATTCATAAATATCAAAAAAAAGTTGATGGCTGGGATATTTCTGAAGATAAAAATAAAATATTTTTTCTATATAAAAAATTTAGTTTTGAAAATTTTATAAAAAGTCAAAGTTTTGTTAATCAAGTAGGTAAAATTTCTGAAGAAGAGGGACATCATCCAGATATATCATTTGGCTGGGGCTATGCAGAGATAAAAATTACAACACATGCTATAAAAGGTCTTTCTGAAAATGATTTTATTTTAGCTGCTAAAATAGATAGAATTTCTAATGTCTGAAATGTCTAGTCTTTGAAAAAACCAGAATAGTGCCAGTTTCGTTTGCAAACTTAATTATTTCTTTATCTCTGATTGAACCAGAAGGTTGAATTACAGCTCTAACACCAGATTGTACTAATTTTTCTATACCATCCACAAATGGGAAAAAAGCATCTGAAGCGGCAACTAAATCATTGTTAAATAAATTAAATTTTTTCATTTTATTAATTGCTATCTCACAACTATCTAATCTACTTGGCTGACCAGAACCAATTCCAACAGTT
>Ga0255759_10005879_pt1 | contig 10428 bp, 8 predicted proteins | sample 101ome_20_FD_179959 | JGI IMG/M metagenome (GOLD analysis project Ga0255759, IMG submission 179959) | Coastal salt marsh microbial communities from the Groves Creek Marsh, Skidaway Island, Georgia - 101404AT metaG (version 2) | ecosystem: Environmental > Aquatic > Marine > Intertidal zone > Salt...
AGAGTTCCCCTTATTTGAGTACCCCTTATGCCACTTTTACCCCTAAATAACATTTAAAAGCGTAGTGAAATATGAGTCTTCACTTGGTGGTGTAAGTCTAATATTGATTCGGTCTTTAAGTGATGGGAAATCATCTCTTAACTTTCTGAGATTGAACTTAGCATACTTCTCTGTCATCACTACTGAAGTATGACCAATCTCTTGAGATACCATCTTAATATCTCCCGTAATTGCCCAGCGTCTAACTGCATAAGTATGTCTCAATGAATGTAAGGTTTTGCCCTTGATACCTAAGTATCTACAAGCCTTTTTGAATTGCTTACCATAATTCATAATTACATTTCTTGGTTTCTGTCCATACTCATCCATATAGTAATGATACCTATCTCTCATCTCTTGAACTATGCCCTTAGTAACCTCATTTAATTCAATGTCACGAGTTCTGTGAGACTTAGCATCTGTTGATTTGATTGTGAGCCAATTACCATTTAAGTCTGCAATGAATGGCTCTGTCTTTCTACAACCCGTATACAAATAGAATACAAATGCTTTCTTGAAATGGTCATCTATTATATCACATTCCATTATGCTTTTAAACTCTTCATCAGTTAGATATTGTGGAGGTTTCTCATCTTCTCTAACCTTTACAAATTCAATATTCTTCTTAGCATAACCTTTCTTAACACACCAATTATGAAATGCTCTAATCTTTGATAGATTAATATTCATTGTAGTTGGTTGATGTGTCCCGTACCAATACTCTTTATATTCTTCTATGTGTGAATATTTCAATGACTCTATTGGATAATTTTCTCCAAAGACTTTATATAGTGTTTTCATAGAGTTATCAACTCGATCGAGCGTAGACGCTCTCACTCCGTTAATGTTTTGAACATTTCTATATTCCTCGTAAGCCTCACTAATTGATAACTTAATTAGTTTAACTTTTCCATCTTTGTTCTGCCACGGAAAAGACCAATTTTCTCCAGCAATGATAGTATCTTCTATTTTAGTTACTTCATTATTTCGAACTATAGCCTCAGACTTCTTTTTGGTTCTTAGTGAAATTTGTCTTTCGGTTTGATGTCCATCATCTTCGTACCATCTTATTCGAGAGTACCAAGTACCTTTGATGTTTTTAATTGTAGCCATAGCTGACTCCTTACCTACATCCCCCCAAAGATGGCTTACGATAACATGTTGAAATCGTTTGGGGCATTACTGCTGACCACATCTCATAGGGGGAATTGTATTTAGGTATATTTAACATGTTGATTTAAGCGTAACTAAATTAGTCTTTAAACTTATCTGAATCAAGCAATCCTAGTGATAGCAGAATATCTAAGTCCTGTCTATTACCAGAGGTTGCTCTTTTCCAAATACCTTTAACTACCATTTGTCTATTGGTGTAATTATCCCAACTCCAATTATCATACTCAGTTAAGTCTCCCCACCAATCTAAGACCTCTTTTAGTTGTGCTACCTTTTTTGGTTTACCCGATGGATTACCACTTACACCTTTCTCATATGGCTTTAGATTCTTCCTTGAATTAGGATGTTGACCTCTGCCTTTTTTATTAGGGGAAAGGTCAAGTTCAGACAAGTCCATGTTTCTCTGCTCTGAGTGAGAAGCACCCTGTTTTTTCCTTCCCTTAGCGTGTGCTTTCACACCTAATAATTCATCCTCATGGTTTGTAATCATCTCAAGTAATTCAGCATCTTCTTTTGTGAATTCATCGTTAGATTTGTCATACATTAAAACGAGATAACCAATCTCATTTATGTCATTACCACCATCATTAGGCACTTCTTCAATCATCCTTATTATTTCTGTTTCACATTCTTTTGAATGACCAAACTTCTCAGGGTTTTCATTTACCATAGTTACTTTCTCAACTGCTACATCTAAACTATCATGCATACCCATCTCAATCACCTCAATACCAAGTTTATTTGATGATTGACAATGTTCTTCAAACTTCTGATAGTCCATTGTTTTTATTTCTTCTATCTTCATTATTTCATTCCTATTAGTTAAGGAAAAACACACTTCAATTCTTCAAACTCTTCAAAACTATAGACTGACTTTGAAACTTTGAAGTACACTTCCCCCAAGTTGTTAATTGTCTATATTTTCTTCATTGATTAGTCTTAGGTGCTTTTCATAAATGCCGTTAGCTACTTTCTTAATCATACGAGCCTCTAAGCATTTTCTAAGCCAAGTATCTCCTGTACGCTCTGACATATCGGGATATTCTTGATAGAATACATTTATCCAATCTTTCCTATCAAATTTGTCATCAGCTAAACCATCAAGTATGTTGGCATATTTGTTCTTAGCATGTTTATCTAACATGAATGGTGCTATATCATCAATGATACCATGTTCAATAAACCAAAAGTCATCCCAATACAAACCATATACATTCTGATTATGTGGGACACCTCTTGCCTTGCCAATCTTCCATAGGTTTAAATCATCTCTATTTGACCTAACCATAAGCATGGCATATTCAACCCAATTCATTAATTGTGATGCCCCCGAAATCCGATCAAGCGTAAAAGTGTCATGGTTACCTTTTGTGAAGTGATGTATTACTAACATATCCACTCCACGCTTTGCCTTAAAATCACTTAATGCATCAGTAATCTTTTGCACAGAACCTGATTTCGAAAGGTCATCTATTGATGTTGAATTGTATAAGCAATCAATGATTAGTAAATCGGGAGTCCATATTGATATGGCTTTATGAGTGTTTTCCCAAATATCAGTAGTCCTACCATGTCTTGATATGGCTCTGAAATATTCATCGCCACGCCAATTCATATGTGCTATGATTCTTTGAAATCTTCTTTGAAACTCATTAGCACCTACTTCAGTATCAACATACATTACTTTATATTGCTTGTCTATCTTACCGCCACAGAAATTGTTTTCTCCATTGGCAAGACACATAGCAAGTTGCATAGCGTATAATGATTTTTTTGAGCCAGTAGTACCCGCTATCATACTATTAAACCCTTTTGGTAAAATGCCATCAACATACCATTCGGTCTGTTTGATTTCAGCATCTCTCATATCCTTTGATTTCATAAATGAGAAATCTCCTAAGTTGTTATCTAATTCAGTTTTAGTTGGTTCATATAGAATTGCATTTACAATAGCCTTATCAGTTTCATCAAATAGATAATCTTCATCTCCGTTTGTTGTACGGAAATAATCATCATAAACATCATATCCCTTTGGGAGTGTTTTATCCCATTGTGCAATTCTAACAGATGCACCCCATTTGTTTGCAAAGACCGATGCCCATTTATCAGCACCCTTGTATCCAGCATCATCATTATCGGGTATGATGCAGATATTTTTATAGGGGTATAATTGGGATAGGTCATAGGGAACATTTCCAGCACCAGCCGTGAAACTGATTCCCTTGTATGGGGAGTAACATACTTCTTTCTCCCCTTCAAATATGTAAAGAGTATCACTTACATCTATCTCAGTAAGATATTCACTACCAAAGATTTGACACTTCTTATTATTGCCCTCCCAATAGGGGGAAGACTTATGATGTTTAATTGCATCGGGTAGAAAGAAAACTAAATTTCCGTCATCCCGTTTGCCGTGTATTATATATGGTTTGGTAAATGTGGTATCTTGCTCATCAAGATTTGAGTGGTATCGCTCTTTTAGGTTATTGAGTTTTTCCCTACTCATTTTATTTACTTTCTGAATTGGAGGGGGGTTGTTCCTATATCCCCCTGATTCTTTATCTATGTATTGGGATGGGTTAGCTATACCTAACATTTCTGCTAATTGGTAAGCATTACCCGATTCAAAGCACCCGTGACATTTCCATAGTCCATTATCTATATTCCAAGAAAAGGATGCTTTTTTATCTTCATGATTTGGTAATGGACATCTACCTTGCAATTGAATCCCACTTCGTTTTTTGACTTCTATCTTGAAGTCTCTTTCAAAGATGTGGTCGTAGTCCATTAGTCTGTGAGCCAACTATCAACATCAGATACTTTAAAAAGTAGTCTACCCGTTTTATCAGATGCCTTTAGGACACCTTTCTTGATTGCCCTACGGATTGTACTTTCTGATACTGATGTATATTCTGCTACTTCTCTAATCGTTAGCCATCTCTCATTTACTTTTCCAAGTATTAGAGTTTTGATTTCATTTAGTAGTTCGACGATTCTTATTTCCATATTAGTGACCTCATATGTTTATTTAGGGTTCATATTTGATGGTCAAAATTGACCATGGAAGTAAGATTTAAAAGATTATGTACCCCTCAAAAAAGGGGGTTTTTAGATGGGGTTTACCGAGAAGGTTTTAGAAGATATAATTTTTGCTCAATGATGTTCTTAATTGTTGCTTTTGAATATGTTTGACTGTCATATTCTCTTAACGAAAGCATCTCATACAATTCTACTTTAGTTTTTGAATGGAATTTCTTTTTTAGTATTTCAAAAGTTTCAAATACCTTTTTATATCTATTAATTGTCCTCTTTGTTTTACCTTTTGGTCTACCACCCTTTTGAACACTATCTTCTACTGACACATTGTTAATTTGAAACCATTTGTGAAACCTTTGGTTAGGCTTATACCATATGTTTTCAGAATCCCATGTACCCATTTTGTCAGATTCTTTGCGTTTTATCTGAATGTAGTTAAAGATTAAGCGATTTAAATGTGCTATGAACTCTGAATCATTATTTAATTCAAATCTATGTTGGTATAGTTTTCTATCATTTATGGAAATCAACTTAATACCATTGTAGCCATCGCCTTTTTTTGGATTTCCAATTACTTTAAATGCCCATAATGGATGTTCGTCAATAGGTATAGTAGGTTTTGTAAATCCAAATTCTTCAGGGAAATGAACTTTGCCATCAGGTGGAACTTTTGATAAAAACTCTTTTTGATTCTTATCTGCTATTTTATTGTAAGTATCGATGGCAGAATTAATCTTTTTTAATTGAGTTATTCTATCTTCATCATCTTTGTAATCAAGAATATAATCTTTCTTATTACGGGGGTCAGTAAAAGCTATGGTTGGGTTTATATAATAATCGATTGAAGTGTCGAACGGATAAAGCGATTTATATCCTTCTTCATTATTAATGGGAGAATTCCCATTCAATTGTTCAGCTATTTGCTTTACAATTTTGTGGATAGTCATTATCTAATTCTTAGCAATCTTAGAATATAGTTTTCTATTATATGATTCTGATAAAGACTTAATTTGTTCTTTAGTTAAATAAGGTTTAAGAGTAGGCAATTTATCTTTACCAAAATAGTTTTTTTTGTCAATTGATCTGTAAAGCAAGTAAAAATATGCAGTAAAGGATGATGGAAGCGCAAAACCAATCAACTTGTTATCATCACTTGAAAACATGCTGTATGTAATAAAACCAACTACTGATGATACAAATATAGCATTTTTCAATAATTGTTTATCTCTATTATATCTATATTCATTAAAAATAAAGTTATCAGGGTTTGAATTGTTAATAAAAATTTGATTGTAGTAATTAATCAAGCTGTCAGCTTTTTCTTCAAATCCTATAATATTCAAAAAATCAATTTCTGATATTATTTTGCCATTAAGAATTATCTCAAATATTCTTATATAATTGTAGTCAGTTCTTATTGGCTTAACCAAAGACCTTGGTTGATATGCTGAAATTTCAGATAACCAATTATAATAACTACCTCCGCCACTAATGATTTGTAAATCTTTTTCAATATGTTTTATAAAAATTCTCTTTTGTTCAAACTCCAACTGCTTTTCCATATCACTAAAATATGGATAGACATCTTGCCCAAAGCAAACCCCAACAAATAAAACGATTAATAGATATTTTTTCATATAATTACATTCTTGAGACTTATTTAATTAGTCCGCATTCTAGATGAGTATTTTTTCTCTATATCAAGTAATCTAAACAGAATAATATCACCATCATCCGTCCCGGCTATTATTTTTTTTAATTTTAAATATTCACTCAACCATGTATTGTAATTATGAACAGATGCATTGTAGCTAAATAATTCTACTGTTTGACTAAGGGGTGCTAATTCATGCCATTCTAGGTTGATCTTTGTTAGCTGTTCGTTGGTTAAACCACTTAAAGTGATATTATTGAGGCTACTATTTTGTCTTTGAGCGTAAACTCCGCAAGCGTATAAACCATCCCCAATGATGACATATTTTATTTTAAATTGTGGTGTTATAAACTCATAATCTTTTCTGGTTTTACTATCTCCAATCTTATCAAGATACCATCCACCTACTCGAATACCATCTAAATATGATAAGTGTTTTATCATTGCACCTTTTTCATCAAATTCAATCCAATAACCAAACATTTTATTTTGCTTGTACTCGATCTCTTTCCAAGTACTACCGTTATCATAATACGCAATCAGTTTACCATTACGCTCACCATTATCATAATTCACTTTCTCTCTGATATTTCCATTTTTATAATAAGAAACATACTCACCATTTTTTACTCCGTTTAGATAAGTATATGATTCTTTTTTTCTACCATTTTCATAAAATGAAACATTCTTACCATTGTAATTATATTCTGATTTAACTTGAGAAGTTTTATAAAAATTAATTGCACTAATAACATAATCGTTCTTATAAATTGCTTTTCTCTTGATTTTTCCAGCATCAAAGTATGAGGATGAATTTCCATTAATTTTTCCATCCTTATACATTAATTCTTCTTTAATATTTCCATTTTCATAATAAGATATAGATTTACCATTTTTTACTTCGTTCAAATAAGTGAATGATTCTTTTTTATTTCCATTTTTATAGTAGGAAACATACTCACCATTTTTTACTCCGTTTAGATAAGTGAATGATTCTTTTTTAACACTTCTTTGATAACTCCAATCACTGACACCATAGACATCTTCAAATGTGTAAAGAACCATCACTCCATTAAGTTGATTTTTTAAATATGTAGTTTCTTTCATTAGTAAACCACCACTAGACCAAGCAAACCAAGAACCCTCTTTTAAATTTTTTTTATACACACCTTCTTCTTTTTTATTTCCATTATCATAATATGAAATATATTTTCCATCTAAATCATCACTATTGTAAGATTTTTCATAATACATACCGCCTTTTAATGGCTTATCATACCAAATACTATCTTTCAATCCATTTTTATAAATACCCCTCTGATTTATTTCTCCATCCTCATAATAAGATATATATTTACCATTTTTTATTCCATTTAAATAGGTGAATGATTCTTTGATATTTCCATTTTCATAATATGATACATAATTACCTTCATACTTTCCATTTATCTTGGTAACACTATCTCTTATTGATTTATTTGAATGATAACTATAAATAGTTTCCACAACTACATTATTATCCTCGATAATTTTAATTCTTTCAATTTTAGATGGATATAAATCACTATAAAATATTTGTTTAGCCTTTCCATCATTATTATCCTCCTCCCAATTTTTTATTATTCCACCATCATCACTCCATACACGATCATAACCGATTATTTTATCATTTTCATAGAGTCTTTCTGTCCACTTCAAACCATTTTCATGAAATGATTTATATTCACCATCCAACATACTATTTTTCAATGTCCCACTAATCTTTAAAACACCATTTTTATAATATCTTTCAAATTTTCCATCTTTTTTTCCATTAATATAAGATTCTATTATTTTTTTCTTACCATTATCATAAAATACGTTCCACTCTCCATCTTTTTTACCATCTGTATATAAACCAATACTTTCCTTTTTTCCATTATCATAGAATGTTTTCCACTTACCATCTATTTTACCATTTATTACAGAGCCCATAAGATATTTTCTTTTAATTTTTTTGTAATAAACTTTCCCATTATAAGGTTCATATGTTCGACTGTCTAATATTTGGTTCGTTTTTTTTCTATGGTATAATTCACTATATAATTTTTTTTCCTCGGCTTTCAATAGTGAGCAACTCCAAACTCCAACCAATAAAAAAATGAATAGATATTTTTTCATTTATGATTTCCTTTTTTTTTAATTGAGATTGGGCAAGTTTCTAGGAAACATTTTTTGAATAGCCCTATACTTATCTCCATGTTTATCTCTATACCAACCGCTTATAAAACTCCCATCCTCTTTTGATAATTTGATATTGTGTGTTTGAGTTCCATCATCCCAATAAGCTTTATACTTGCCAACCCAGACATGTTTTCCATTTTTTAAGGTTTTTACATAGCCTTCTCTCTTCTTTTCACCATTTTTATGCCACCATTTTATTTTAAAAGATTCATCTCTAATACCAGGAGACTTGAACTGCCATACACCGGCTTTTTGACCATTTTCATGCCACCATTCTTGTAGTCCATTTCTTTTACCGTCTTTATAATTATAGATTATTCTTTTATTTCCATTCTCATACCATGATTCGGATGAACCATCTATCAAATCATTAATCATTTTAAAAGTATTTTTTTTATTACCATTTTCCCACCATTGTTGTGATGTACCATTCAGCTTTCCATTTTTGTAGGGTCCTTCAATTGCTTTCTTTTTTCCATTATAATGCCAACTCTCATATAGTCCGATGAGCTTCCCGCTCTTATAATTAGACTTAGTATCAGGATTACCATTTTCATGCCAAGACTCAAAAAGACCATCCAACTTTCCTGATATATAATTATATCTACCCCATCTTTTCCCATTTTCATGCCAATTCTCACCAAGACCATCCAACTTTCCTGATATATAATTAAATCTACCCCATCTTTTCCCATTTTCATGCCAACTCTCGAACGAACCATTTCTACCATCTCTTGGAACACCAATAGAGCTTACATTTGTACCATCACCATTTTTATAATTGCACTTTGCTAAAAGATTTTTATTGTCATAATAAAATTCCCATTCACCATTCATTTTTCCATTAATTACATTTCCCTTTGCCCAAACATTTGGAATGGAATCAATAAACCAGCTTCCATCATAATAGCCATTAAAATCAGATAATCTCCCAATAAATTTTTTTGAAATAACTTCGCTGTCATACCCAAAATTTTCTTCCCAAAATAAATCTTTTCTATAGGATAGTATTTCAGAATTAGACAAATAATATTCTTCTTCTAATATCTGTTCGCCTTTTTTGTAAACATATTTCTTCCAAATATATCCGTCGGAATAGACCAACTTCTGACCGAATGGTTTGCCATTCCTTAATGCCCCGCTTTCAGCTACCTCTGATCCTAATGAGTTATATTTGACATAATCGTAATTTTCATCTCCATCTATGTAAGTAATTTCCTCAATCTTTTCGTCACCATTATACTCAACCCAAGTTCCTTTTTTTATACCACCATTGAGTTCCCCTTTAGAAATATCATAATATTTATAATTTGAAAACTTATACTCTAACTTTGGAAATAGTTTATCATCATTAGTGATTTTCAATGCTTTTCCTGGTTCTAATTTGATATATTTATCTAATAATCCATTTTTCCAAATGAAATTCTCTTCCATACGTAACCAACTACCACCATTACTATTAATAACATAGTGTGTAATTTTTTTAATATTTCCATTCTTGTTGTATTCATAATATCTTTTTGTTGAAAGAAAATAAGAAGTGGAACTAATACTCTCTAATCTTCCTGATTTATAAATCTCCAAGTTCAACATATCAACATCGCCTAATTGGACATATATTTGAATTTCTTTTACATCACCTTGATTTTTATATTCGTAATTCGAAGTTAGAAATATATTTCCATCAACATCGTATTCTGTTCTTTTTATTAATTGATTGTTTGAATCATACTCAAAATATTCTACAACCTTTTTTTTTGAAGCAATCTGATCAAAAAAAATTCTGTTAACTTCTACTATGTTCCCAACATTATCATATTTGTATTTTTCTCTTTCTTGTCTATGCCATCCATTCGTAACGCTTTTATAGGGTACCTTAATTTTTCTAAAATTTTTCTCATCACCATGCAGCGAGACATCTTTTCTAACGGATGCAAGTTTTTTATTTTTTCCTTTACCATAACTGTATATTACTGTATCCTTTTGAACATCAAAGGATGATAGAACAATAGATTTTATATCAATTAGATTTTTTAGTACTTCAGATGGCATTGCATCATTTGATCGAAGTCTAAAATAATCATCTGCTTGTTTTTCTGTTGTGATCTGCCCAAAACAAACCCCAACCAATAAAACGATGAATAGATATTTTTTCATTAGTTAAATATTAGCTTTTTTTATTTTTTCGCCAGCAGATTTTAATTTATCAAGTCCAGTATAATGTATGTATAGCCCATATAATTGTAGACCAAAGCCCATATATGCTAAATAATATTTTTTTTCACCGAATTTGTTTTTATATT
>Ga0255759_10005880_pt1 | contig 10427 bp, 10 predicted proteins | sample 101ome_20_FD_179959 | JGI IMG/M metagenome (GOLD analysis project Ga0255759, IMG submission 179959) | Coastal salt marsh microbial communities from the Groves Creek Marsh, Skidaway Island, Georgia - 101404AT metaG (version 2) | ecosystem: Environmental > Aquatic > Marine > Intertidal zone >...
CATGAAGCAGCGCCAGACCATGATAAAGCAGCACAGGTAGATTTTTGCTGGAACATACAGTATGTACAAATGAACAACTGGTATTCGTGGGTCCATAACAATGCATCTCCACTTCAAGCATGGCGTGCTGGCTTCCGTGAAGGTGTTAAGATGGGACTAGAAGGCGGCGACATTGTGGATCCTAAAAATATTAAATCAATACACAAAGCAAATTATAATAGAATGCTAATATGGATGACCATTGGTGAAGATGCACTTAATGGCCTTTGGGCAATGTATGGTGCACGTTTAGGTTGTTACATGACAAATGTATTACGTCATGAATGGGATTGGAAAAATGTACGTGACTTTGATTGGCTAACTAATTATTTCAATACAACAGTGCTTCCAGAGTTTAGTGATGGTATGGAAATGTGTCCTAATACTGGAGTAACCTGGAACCGTGACTTACTTAAAACACGCACAGTTGAGCTAGGTAAAGAGCTATCAGCCAAGTTAGATTTGGAAATTGCAGATATTGATCCAGCGGGATCACGTTTTTGGAAGACAGTATATCGTAATCCAAGTAGATTAGGTCCACAAGTACGTGAAGATATGGTAACTGACAGTTTAGGTTAGGAAAAATTATGGGTAATAAAAAAGTAAAAGATTTAGATTTTGAAAGATGGCATGATGGTAGAATTAAAGCCAGTGATGCAAATAGACCACTTATGAAGGAATTACTTGACGATAAAGGCCCTGGGTTCTGTCTTGCCAAGTGGACACAGGTTACAATGCACCTTGGAGTAGGTTTAACACATAGTTGCCACCACCCTGGAGCACATAAAATTCCAGTAGAGGAACTTAAAGTTAATCCTGGAGCATTACATAATACAAAGTTTAAAAAAGAACGCCGTAAAGAAATGCTTAATGGTGAGCGACCTGCTGAGTGTGATTTCTGCTGGCGCATTGAAGATAACACACGAGATTTTAGTGATAGAGTATACAAAAGTTTAGACGGTTTTAGTATACAAGATCATGACAGAATTAAAGAAATGACAGGTGATGAGGATATCTTTCCTAGATATGTTGAAGTTAGCTTTAGTAATGTGTGTAATTTTAAGTGTTCATATTGTGGTCCTACATTTAGCAGTAAATGGTGGGAAGAGATCAATGAACATGGACACTATACTTTTCCAGATTTAAAAACATACAATAGTGACGGCCAACAACAGTTAAAAAATTCAGAAGATAACCCGTATACTGAGGCTTTTTGGAAATGGTTTCCAGAAGCAGTAACACATATGCATACTTTTAGAATTACTGGGGGTGAGCCACTTTTAAGTAAGCATACTATAAAAGTTATTGATTATCTATTAGAAAATCCTAATCCTGAATTAGAGTTTGCAATTAATACAAATGGTAATCCGCCTGATGCTGTTTGGAACACGTTTGTAGAAAAAATTGCAAAACTAGAAGAAAGTAACGCAATTAAAAAGTTTACACTGTTCACAAGTGCTGAAAGTGCAGGTGCCCAGGCAGAGTATAGTAGATATGGATTAGACTGGGAAAAACTTAAAGTTAATATGGAAATGTTTCTACAAAAAACTAAAAACACTCGTGTACAATTTATGAGTGCATTTAATATTTTAAGTTTACCGACATTTAAAGAATTTTTAGAATATATTTTATTGTTAAAGCAAACTTATAATAGAAGTTGGTACTACAAGTGGTTAGAAGAAGCTGGGGCAGATTTATCTGACTTTGTTGAATATGGTAGTCCTGGCAGTAAATCATATACTGATAGACATGATGGATTTGATCATAATGTTGTAGTTAGGGTGGGCGTTGACATTCCATATGTAAGACATCCAGAATTTTTAGATGTAAATATTGCAACAATGGAATTAGTAGAAAAATACTTACTACCAAGTCTACATTACATGTATAGAAACGGTGTACAATACGATTATGATAGTAGTATTGGTTTTGAATCATGGGAAAGTGCAAAACTTAAAAGAATTTTAAGTGACATTCTTGGTAAAATTAATCAAACTCTTCCTGAAGGTGGTATGATTAAAGATTACAGAAATCCAAATGGAACAACACAGGCAACAGAATTAAGTATGAACAGGGCACGTTTTTATCTTTTCGTAAAAGAATATGACCGTCGGAGAAATACTAACTTTCTTGAAACGTTTCCTGAAATGACAACCTTTTACAAAGTTTGTAAGAGAGAATACCAACGTAATTTTGATCAAGATGGTAACCAAATTTCTCCGCACTCGTGGATTAATGAAGATGAACTCAGCTTACCAGAACTTGATTAAAATATTACAAATACCTAATTCTGATTGGTTTCCAGTAGTATTTAAAAATTATTTTCATACTACTGGAATAAATGTAGAAGCTGTTAATGAATTTATAGATGATGGGACTGTATACTTACTATGGTTTAAACACCATGGTGATCCTACAAAGTATCCTGTAAAGCACATTTATGACGGGACAGTATTAGATACTATACCAAAAGAATGGCACCAAGCAATAAATGATAAAAAAATACGCATTGTAATTGACACAATGGAAGAAAGCTGGGGGCCATATTATTATCAAAGTGTAAATCAAGTTGAAAGCAAGAACTTACACTTGCTACTAGAGTACAGTGCTGAAAGAATTGGTATAAATCCAGAACAAATAGTATGGATTACGGGAGATATGAATGCTGAACAATATTGTTCTGGCAGCTCAGTAAAAGTCAAAAGCATATGTATGTTTTTGTGGAGTTATGTTAATTTAATTAAACATGCTGGCTATCAATTAGATGACTTTATATATGATTACGATCTTATTACAAATTTTGTAATAAGTCCTAATAGAATGCCCAAGGTACATAGAGCATATAGTGTATATAGATTGCACAAAATGCAACAAGAAAAAAATGTGTATCCTTTCAATCATATAAAATACAGTTTTCCAAAAGAACTTGAAACAATACCAGATAATAAAATAAGTAGCACATATAGAAAATTACTTAAACGAAAAGAAAACTGGCAAAAGTATTTTGATAGAAATAATAATCTTCCATGGATGGAAATTAAAAAACATATCCATGAACTTGAATATGAACTACCTAAGTATATAGATATTAATAATTTTGATCAAAATAATTGTGCAGGTGCTGATGCAATAACACTAATAGGAGATCATTTTCGATCTAGTGCAGTTAGTTTAATTACAGAAACATGGGCTGAAGGTGGAAAACTTTTTATTAGTGATGCTATACTGACTAGTATACTGCATACTACTCCGTTTATTGTAGTAGGAAATCGTGGTACACTAGATTTTTTAAAACAAAAAGGGTTTAAAACGTATAGTGAGTTTTGGAATGAAAGTTATGATCTTATTGAAGATGATGCAGACAGATGGCAATCTGCTCTGGATCAATTGGAAAAAATAGGAAAAGAGTTACTTAATGAACACTCAAAATGGTATGACTTTAGAAAACGCTCAAAGGAAATAACACAGTATAATGTAAAGCACATGTTTAATATTGCAGAACAAGAAGAACAGAACTTTTATAATTATATGTTGTCATTAGTTTCCAATAACTTCAAAGACGGGAGTACAGAAAATCAATCGCCCACCGTCAGCGATCCAATCTTTAAGGATACGATTGACGAATAATTCCTTAAAGTGGAATGGAAAAACTAAAAAGTAGTCCGCTTTCTCTTTAGCTTCATCTTCATGTACAATAGGTATACTACTGCCAACCAGATACTTTCCAATTTTATCTGGATGTATTTCTGCCGCACCATCAATTGTATCACTATCTAACCCATAGTACTGCATAATAGTATTACCTTTGGTACTTGCACCCATAATATAGATACGTTTACCAGACGCTCTTTCAGAGCGTATAAAATGCATTGTATCATCGCGATTCTTATCTATATTTTTTGCCCAGTTATTAATATGCTCTGGTGTAATATTTTCAGGATAATCTATACTGCCATATTGCTTATGTCTAATATATAACTGATAGCTGCCGCCATTGATGTCATTTTCACGCACATCAAATATTTCTAGCTCATGTCTTTCCATTAAGTTTACTAAACTTTTGTATGTGTAATATTCAATATGTTCATGAATTACATTACCTAAATCATTTGAGTCCAGCATTGGACGAGCAGTCATTAGCTGACATAACCAAACGCCATCATTATCTAATATGTCTTTTATATCTGATACAAAACTGTTTGGGTCATCTAGGTCATAAAACATAGCAACAGTTGTAATAATCTTTGCTTTACGCTTTCCTACAGAATTAGTCCAGTTCTCTTTATTAAAGAAGTCTCCAATCATTATATCGCAGTTCTTTTCTAATTCACTATGGATATTTCTAGCAGGATCACAGCCAACTCTAATAACACTGTCACTATTATAAAAACTTAATAGTGTTCCGTCATTTGCCCCAATGTCAAGTACTAGGTCTCCTTGGTTAACATCTACTTCACAACATACGTCTTGTACTATACTTTGTAAGTTGTCAACAATTTTTTTGTTTAGTCTTGACAAATACCAATAGTTTTCATATAACTCTTGTTCACGTACAGTGTGACTTAATTGTATTAAATCGCATTCTTCGCAATGCAATAATGCTAATGGTGCAGACCCTACATCTGTATTGGGGGCTGTTGTAAACGCATTAATTTTTAATTCACCAATATCAAAAACTTTATTGTTTAGTGGTGAATAACAGCTTCTACATTTTTTTACTTGTTTAACTTGTCTCATTAAAATCTACTTTTTCTACATTACTTGCCATTATACTGGTTAAGTCTAATTCTTTTTTGTTTATACAATACCCAAGAGGTATTTTCCCTATAATAAATTCATCATGTGGCACATGATGATCAGTTAGATAATCTTTAAAATATTGATTCCCTAATACATTAACTGTAAAACTATTTGGCTGCCATTCAAATCCAATATGTGCATGCTGATCAATATTTGTAATATCAAAAGGCAATGGGTTATCCATATCTAGCCAACATGTTAGATATTCTTTCCCTAGTACACTAAAAGGCAACCATAAGTCTGGATCAGTGTCAAATGTGCAATACTTTCTGTATTCATTATCTATAGGATATGTATCAAACATACGTAAGCTGTTATCTGTATTGCGCCAGCGTTGGATAATATGATCGCCATCAGACTGTGAAAATCCCCAATCTAACAATTCTTTTTTACGTGGGGTAATTATAGTTTCTTCGTATTCATGTATTTCACAATTCATTTCAAAAAATATTCTGTTTACTTCTTGTACATCACGACCGTGATAACATATTTCAGGATCACCATGCCATTTTTCAAAGTCGTATTCTCTCCAGTGTGTGTACTTGGCTTTTACCATGTCGTCGATACTTGCATTTGGTAAATCCCAATATTTTTGTGTAAAACTACCATGTGTAATATAATGATGTATTTTATTTAGATATACTTGTGGTTGATTATGATACATTTTTCCAGGAAAATGAATATCATGTATAGATGCTAGTTCGTCTACATGATTATTAAATTTTTTAATCCACTCAGTACGTGATTTTAGCTCTTCACTAGTTGGCTCGTCGCGGTCAGGTATTTCGTGCCAGTGCCATGTATTAATACGCTTATTTGCTTCTTCCAATGGCTGAGCAATGCTTTGCCAATATTCAACAAAGTCATTTTTAATTAACTCAATTTTGCTTACTTGTCCATCACTCCAATATATTTTCATTTGATTGGTCCTCGTTAATTAATATAATATTTTTTGTATCAGCCATGTCTGCATGTTTTACTCTTAAACAATAATTAAATAAAAAATAATCATTATGCATATTTTTACACAAGTCTGTTAACACTAAAATTTGACAGTGCGGAAAACGTTGTCTTATATATTCTATATTATCAGTTACACATAGCTCTGTATGTAACCCAAATATCAATATTAATGTAGGTACAGTAACAGGAGTAACATCAAAATCTTCCAATATACGAAAGCTAGATAATTTTTTAATTATGGGTTCGCTACTACCATTTACTATACCATTTTCTTCACATACTTTTTTGACGAAACTATTTTTTTCTACTAACTTTAAAAAATTGTTTGCAATTTCATTTGATTCATTATATTTTTCTATTACGTCTACTGCATATAGTTGTGTAAACTTTGGCCTAGCATGCACATATACTTTTTTATTAGCAGCAATGGGAGTACCTTTAATTACACTTGAAGACATTAATTAAAATCCTTTACATAGCTTATATCAGGATATGTATAACTACCAGCGCAGTCTTCGTTATAATCAGGAAGTACCTGTAATCTACTTAGTCCAAGTTCAGCAGACTCTAGAGTCATAAAATAATGCCATCCCGCAAAAGTTATGTTATCTTTTTCATAAGGAACACTCATATCTCTGCCATCGTGCACTGCTCGTTGTGCCCAGTCATAAAATCTCTTTTCGTCTGTTAATATCATTCCACCTCTAACAGTGCTTAATATTTTTTTGAATTGAAAACTAAGGCACTGATATTTACCACTCTGGTAGCAACCACGATATAATCTTGCAGCACTATCTACGACCCGTGTATTTCCAATATTATATGCGCCAGTCCATTCTAAATCTTCAAATTCAATATCTAGCCCTAAATGTGTTGCTTGCATTGCTACACTAACATAGGTATTTTTTGGCAGTTTAACAAAATTAATACCAGGATGTTCTTGCTTGTAATAGTATAAACTTAAATAGATCGCATGTGTACAACAGTCAGTTGCAATCGCATATGGAGCACCAGTGTACTCTGCAATCTGTTTTTCAAATTCGTGTACTAAATCAAATGGGTTTACCATCAGCATCAACCTTTATAATTGGAGGGTTACTATCATTCCATTTCTTAGTCAATAAACTTACAAATTTAAAGTCTTGTAATGCAGTAAAAGCATGGGGAGTACCTATAGGAATGCGTATACTATCTCCTGTTTCTAGTTCGCATACATATTTTTTTCCATTGCTGAATTCATAAAACATACAACTGCCCTCCACAACTGTCATATATTCAACAAATTCAGGATGATAGTGATATCCACGCACATCATCTTTTTTTGTAATCATTAGATTCCATTCAACTACATTTTCATCAGGATAAAAACTTCTAATGGTACCTCTATGATCTTCAAATATCTCTGGCACTAGTTGTGTGCATTTTTGTTCTGTTGATAGTTTCATACTAACTCTATACTTTCAATATAACATGTATTGATTATTTCAGCAATGTTTTCTGGTTTATTGATTATGTTCCCTAATGGCACTTTTCCAATATCAATTTGTTCTGTACTTCGTCTGTGCTGTGACATCCAGTTTTTAAAAAGATCACTATTATAGAATTCACTTAAATCATTTAATGGATCTATTTCAAATCCATAATGTACTAAGTCTCCTATATTAACAATATCGTCAAACATTGGATTATCTAAGTCAAGCCAACACTCTCTAAAATCTTTACCTAATATACGTTTTGCTAACACTATGTCATAGTTTGTTGTTGTCAATAAGTGAGAGAATCCTGCATCGTATTTTGTAGTGAACCCAGTTTCATCATTAACAAAACTTTGATCCCAGTATATATGTGTGTGATTAGTGCAAGGAAATGTTGAACTTCCAGGACTAGTATATGTTGTTTCTACAGCATGCACTTTTTGGTTCAAATCAAATAAACACTCAGATATGTATTTGTTATCTTCAGTTTGCCATGCTTCACATATCTGTGCAGTTATATCTTTTCCGTTTACAATAAATGGTTTTTTTAAGAAACTTAATACACACCAACGGTGTATAACATTCATATTATGCTGCGTATCCATTGTATTATCATAACTATAATTACTACGGTTAGGAAACACACCTGGCATATCTATGTTTATATCTGTTGTAAAACTTTTCAACTTGGCGTATAGATCTGATAGGTATTGTTCAAATAATTCTGGTTCATTACTTTCACTGCCAAGTGCTACTTTGTTTGTTTCATCAAGTTCAAGTGTAACTATTTTTTTAGCCCAATTATGCACCCACTCATCATTTATTAACTCTACTAGAAAATACTTATTATTACTTAAATTAAGTCTTAAAATCATTTTCTCATCCCATCAAACACTGTAATGTCAAACTTATTATTTTCGTCGTCTAGATTTCTAAAAAAATTATAAGGTAACTCTAGTTGTTGGCAAAAGGTTTGCATTGCTAATACGTCCTTGGGCAAACATGCACCACCATATCCTCTTAGTTCATTACTTACATCTAAATATTCATCAGGCATTGAATTATTATTCAAAAATGCTTCTTTTACTTTATTATAATCTGCGTCCATTTTTTTACACAATTCAAACATGATGTTTGCAAAAACAATACGTGTCGCATTAAATGTATTATGATAATATTTCATAATTTCTGCCTCTGTAGGCGATACACGCATTTGTTTTTTGGGCAAATCTCCATGACTACGAACAACCACATAATAATTATTAATATTTTCTGTGCCTACTAGTAGCAATTTATGATCAAATACAAAATCATATTCAGCACTGCGTTCTTTCAAAAATTCAGGAACAAATAAAATTTTATCATTATTATATCTATCTATTAATGTCTGTGTATAACCTGGAGTAACAGTACTTTTGATCGCAATAACACCAGTGTAACCTTGATTTATTAATTGGTCTACTACATCTTCGACAATATCTGTATTACAGCTACCATCACTATTGCTTGGTGTAGGTACACAAATATAACATATTTCTGTGTCACAAACTGCACTTATGTCAGTCTGTAATGCAATATCATGAACATTTACTGTGTACCCACAATGTTCAAATCCTGCTTTACATGCTTTACCCACAACTCCTAGACCTATTATTCCTATTTTCATTCTATTTCATCCCATAATTCTAAAAACTCTGGACAAGCATCAAATATATTTGTTTTTCTTATTTGGTCGTATGTTTTTATAAAATCTTTAAACCCTACACTATCTTGATTTTTAAATCTATGGGACTGCTCTATTTTAATTTTAAAGTCTTTAAACCCATTATCTAAAAATCTCAAAAACTCTGGATTGTCTTGTTGTTTGATAAATTCTTGTATATCATTAATAATATTTTCTCTATAATGTAGCGGTAAGTTGTTTACGGACAACCAACTTGGAGAATAAACAAAATTAGTGTATACTATATTATTAATAGATTTAGACTTGGTGTAGTCCAATAATTCAACTAAGCCGCCAAGATTTAAAGCACTAATTGTAACATCAAAGTTAATTTTGTTATTATAATGTTTAGCTACTTGTGATATATTGTGGTCTAGTATATCCCAGTTTGTTCCAGTACGTACATATTCTCCCCTATTGCCAATTGCATCTATGCTGATACCTGCATGCCAATTTGTAAACTTATCCCAGTAATCAAATATGTGTTTACCTTTATAATCTAGTTTTAGAAGATTAGTATTGTATACAATTTTAACATCATAACGGCCAATTCTGTCTAGTTCTTCTAATATGTCCCAGTGTATTTTATTAAGCATTGGTTCTCCGCCTGCAAAATAAAACTCATTAATGTACGTAATGTTTTCCATAACTGTATCAATAAGTAAGTTTTCATTAACTTCAAGTACACCATTATTTTTGGTACTAGTTCCAGGTAAGTGTTTAGCAAATGGCGTATTATGTTTTATTGATTCCAAGTTCCACAAACTACTAAACCATGGGCTACAACTTAAACATTTCATATTACATATGTTACTTTGTCGAATATCAATCATTCCTAGCTTGTCGTCAAATAATTCTGAACTGTTATTATCTATAATTTCATTATAGTAATCACTGTGAAAGTTATTTGAAACTTGCCGCATACTAATTATTCCAGCATTTTCATTGTCCCAGCACACTTGGCAACTATCATGTTCATCACCATCTAACATGCTTTGTCTTATATTATTCCATTTTTCACTATTTCTAATGTCAGAAATACAGTTAGTTTCTGATACTCTATCATCGTGATATGGTAATTGACGCTTTTGTAAACAACACATAGTAACATCACTATTTGGAGTTATATGTAATCCTTTCCATGCATATGTACAAATTTTATTCACTGTTTAAGTTTCCATTTTACACTACACCCAAAACTAGGGTTGGGTTCCCAATTGATTGGTTTATTTACTAGTGTTAAATCCAATGCATGACGTAAACTACTGCCAGTGGGCATTAAGTCGTTACTAGTGTGACTTGGATCTAGTTCACCATGATATACAATAATACCATCAGTGTCTACTACATAAAACTCAGGTGTGCATACTGCACCATATGCTGTTGCAATACCTTGATCGCCATCAAAAATATATGGACATTGTAAA
>Ga0255759_10005886_pt1 | contig 10415 bp, 10 predicted proteins | sample 101ome_20_FD_179959 | JGI IMG/M metagenome (GOLD analysis project Ga0255759, IMG submission 179959) | Coastal salt marsh microbial communities from the Groves Creek Marsh, Skidaway Island, Georgia - 101404AT metaG (version 2) | ecosystem: Environmental > Aquatic > Marine > Intertidal zone >...
GAGGCCGCTTTTTTGTTTATGCATCGAATCTTGCATCCTCAGGAAATCACCCAGTGGCTCACACAGCCCTCATGTGCTTGAGAGACGGTTGCCGAAAAATCAGCCAGATAGCCACGCTGATGGGTGAGTTGGGAAAGATTGTTTTTCTCCCTGCGTTCATTGATGACAGTCTCGGAGACATCCCAATCAATCGTCCCTTGGAGCAAGTCAAAGCCAATGGTATCGCCATCTTCCACCAACCCTATGGGGCCTCCGATGGCTGCCTCAGGAGCACAGTGAACGCCAATGGCACCGTGTGAGACACCAGAAACTCGTGTATCGGACACGAGGGCCACCTTGCCGTCAAGCTCTGGCACCGAAAGAGCCGAGGTTGCCACCAGGACCTCTGGCATGCCACTGGCCACAGGCCCTAGATGACGAAGCACAACCACCGTTCCCGGTTTCAGCCGCTTCTCCTTCACCGCCTGAGTAATGGCGCGTGGATCCTCAAAACACATCGCACTGCCGCTGAAAGTCGGGGATTGCATGCTCGAGACCTTGAACACCATGCCCTCGGGCGCCAGATTACCAAAACAGATTTGCATATCGGCATAGGGCTTGAACGGGGTGTCGGCTGGAGCTATGAGATCCTGATCAGAAGGAACCGCTGGGATATCCTTAAGGTTTTCTTCGAGGGTTGCGCCGGTGACGGTCAGGCAACTCCCATCCAGAAGGCCCATGTCGAGAAAGTGCTTCAGAAGCAGAGGTGTTCCACCCAAGCGGTGCAGATCCACCATGGTGCGCTTTCCTCGAGGGGCAAAATTACATAAGACAGGCGTCTTTCGGAAAATCCTCTGTAGATCCTTCAGCGAAAACGAAATCTTTGCCTCTCGAGCAAGTGCTAAAAGGTGGATCACCCCGTTGGTGGAACCACCAATGGCGGCCATGGCCGTCGCTGCGTTTTCAAAGGCCTTGCGGTTGAGGATATCGCGAGGTCGGATGCCTGTTTCCAGCAATCGCTTCAGCAGATGTCCTACCTCCAGACACTCCTGCTTCTTGGCAGGATCGATTGCCGGGATGGAGGAACTGAAAGGAGGCATCAAACCGATGGCTTCCATGGTGATCCCCCAGGTATTGAAGGAAGCTGCAATACCACAACCACCCGCGCCTGGGCACGCCGCTCGAATAATGGCATCGGCTTTGGCATGCGGTATCTCACCGACATCGGCTGCAGCCTGGGCATCATAGGCATCCAGGATGGTTACATCCCGACCCTCGTAGCAGCCTGGCATGATGCTCCCTCCACTGAGGAGCAAACCTGGGACATTCATCCGAGCCAATGCCATCGCAAATCCGGGCCCATTCTTGTCGCAATGGTGGGTGCCAATCATGGCATCGTAACAATGAGCGCTGACCACGCATTCCGAGGCATTGGCGATCAGGTTACGCGATGGGAGTGAGGCATTGCCTCCTTCCATTCCTTGAGTGATGTTGTCGCTCACCCCAGGCACTCCAAAAGGAAAGCCCAGCAAACCGGCGTCACGACATCCCTGGGCCATCAATTGTGCCAGTTCGTGGGCGTGCATGTTGCAAAGGTTTCCATCCAGGAGGGGGACTCCTATCCCTACCTGAGCCTTATCCAAATCCTCTTCCTTGAACCCCAATCCCCAATAGAAGGCAGTGACACCCTTTTGCCAACCGCGGGTGAGCTGATGGCTATTCCAATTCAATCGTTTTTCCATATGCCTTGATTTCATCCTCTCCCATTCCGGTCTCAAAGTTTAAGGGATCCTCGCTGTCACCTTGCTGGCATCGCCTCTGCGAACGAATCAGATGCTTAGAGGGCGACTTTTTGCCCATCCCCACGAGCCGAAGCGAGACAGGCATCCATCACTCGCTGCGTCTTCAGGGCCAGTTGAGGCCAGTACGAATCAGGATGGCCAGACAGGGCGAGTTGCGAAAAGGTTCGAAACAACTGGGTTTCCTGAGCGGAGGGATGATTGTTCGCATACTCGGAGACCATTTGGCGTTTGGTGTGACGTTCCATGTTGAACTGGCATCCCTGCACATCAAAGAAGGCGTTGGAAATCTCGAATCCCACTTCCGCATCGTAGTAAGGAAGCACAAAATCCTGAAGAGTCAGTTGCCCCTTACTTCCACTAAAGCTCACAAATTGTTGATTCTCAGTGAGGAAGGAATTGTAAAAACCGGCAGTAACTCCACCTTCGAAAAAAAGTTCACCGGAGAATTCAATCGGCACCTGATCGTCGCTGTCCGATCTCGAGGCACCCTGGAGCATGCGCCCTGTGACGTGCGTAGGCATCGCATCATCCATGGCCCAAAGACTGATGCGAATGGTATACCACCCCAGATCGCCCAGGCATCCAGCAGGCTCCAATCCACTATGCATACGAATATTTCCCGAGAGGAATGCCTCGGGTGCGGCAAAGCTGAACATGCTGGTGATGCGCTTGATTGAGCCAACACTTTCTCCATCACCCAAGATCTCCTTCATCCTGGGAAGCCTTTGGCTATGCATGAACATGACTCCATCCATGAATTGCACACCATGCTCCTCGCAGGCTTGGATCATTTCCTCAAGATCCCGCGCGGCAACACCACATGGCTTTTCGCAGAGGACGTGCTTTCCGGCGCGGGCAGCCTTAAGGACCCATTCCTTCCGCAAACCCGTCGGCAAGGGAATGTAGACCGCATCGATCTCTGGATCATCGATCAGAGCCTGGTAGCCTTCCACAGCCTTGGGAGGCACTTCAAAAGGACTTTGCTTCTGACAGGATTCAATGAAGTCCTCTGCCTGAGCGCGTTCACGACTGGCCACAGCAATGAGCCTGGCGTTACCAGCGTGGTAGATGGCCTGGTAGTTTTTTCGTGCGATTTGGGCACTGCTCATGATGCCCCAGCGACATTCCGAAGAACTCATTGAGTCTTTTTAGGCAGAAAACGCATGACGGGCAATCATCGAAACCATTTCCTCCCGTTCAAACAATCTTATTGGGTCGGGTTCATCCATGGTAAAGTCTCCTTCATAAAAACGGACCGCCTCGAGGTTCAAATCAACTCAATGAAAGCATTCCTCTCATGGGTGAAGGATTGCATTCGGTTCGGTTTGTGAGCTAAAGATGGAGGCATGAGCGCGTCCACCCACTATGTCATTTACGACGGTGATTGTCCTCTGTGCACTTTTCAGATGAAATTGCTGACATGGATGGACTGGTTGAATCAAACCACTCTGGTCCCCTTGGCAAATGAAAAAGTTCAAACCCTCGTGCCGGATCTGAGTCGTGAGGCACTTCTGTCAGCGATTCACTGCTTGGATACCAGCGGGCGCATCCATCGCGGAGCACGTTGCATTCGCTTTCTTTCCATGCGCATGCCCCTTCTCATTCCTCTCGGTCTGGTGCTGTGGTTTCCGGGTGTGATTTGGATTGCCGAAAAAATCTACCAATGGATCAGTCGAAATCGTCTCATCCTAAGCCGTGTCTTCGGCTGCAAAGACGCATGCGGTTTGGTCCCCGAACGCAAAAGAGACCAAGAGGATATTTTTCATGACCCCCATTGAAAAGTATCCCGTGGACCTATGACAGAAGGAGACCTTTCTATCCGACTGGTCAAATGTCGGCAACGGGTGATTCAGGATTTACTCCATGAGCGCTGCCAGGAAGGCTATTGGGAAGGCCATTTGTCCAGCAGCGCCCTTTCCACTGCCACCGCCATCACCGCTCTGGCGACAATGGATCGAGTGGGGCACGAAACCCACTCCGGGCATCTCCAACAGGCTGGACTCCGTTGGCTGGCTTCCCATGTCAATGACGATGGAGGATGGGGAGACACCACATGCAGTTTGAGTAATATCAGCACCACGACCCTGGTCTGGTCTGCTTTTGCTGCTTGCGATGGCCTCGACGTTTACCCGGAGGTGATGGCTGCGGCTGAGCAATGGTTGAGACGGAGAGCTGGCGGATTGGATTCCAAGCACTTATCACAGGCGATCACTCAGCGCTACGGAAAGGACAAGACCTTCTCCGTTCCCATCTTGACCATGTGTGCGATCGCTGGTCGCTTCGGCGAAGGCCGCAAGGCCTGGGAAAGCATCACGGACCTTCCCTTCGAACTGGCGGCGCTTCCTCCGCAATGGTTTGCCGCTCTGCGTCTTCCAGTCGTCAGCTACGCACTGCCAGCCTTGATCGCCATTGGACAGGTCAAGCACCACCAGGCTCCTTCCAAAAATCCACTGATCCGAAGTTTGAGGAAAGCGTGTCGCAGTATCACTCTTCGTCGACTGAGCAGCATTCAGCCATCCAGCGGCGGGTTTCTGGAGGCCATTCCCCTGACAAGTTTTGTGGTCATGAGCCTGGCTGCCTCAGATGAGGCAGCGAACCCAGTTGCGCAGAAGGGTATCCAATTTCTGAAGGAATCCTTTCGAGAGGACGGAAGCTGGCCCATTGACACACATCTGGCGACCTGGGTCACCAGCCTGGCGGTTCATGGACTGGGTCGGAAAGGCTGTCAGCAACTCGAGGCACAGGGTAGAAGAGCCATCCACCGTTGGCTATTGGATCAGCAATACCTGCAAAAACATCCCTACACACAAGCACCACCGGGAGGTTGGGCGTGGACGCCACTTTCGGGTGGGGTCCCTGATGCAGATGATACGCCAGGAGCACTGATTGCCTTACACCAATTATCCGAAAACCCGGCCAGTGAGATCGATCGAGCCATGCTTGGGATTCGTTGGCTGCTGGGCCTTCAAAATCGGGATGGAGGAATGCCCACTTTTTGTCGAGGTTGGGGTCATTTACCCTTCGATCGAAGCAGTGCTGACATCACCGCGCACGCCATCCGTGCATGGCATCTGTGGAAGCCATATGTCACTCCACCTCTTCAGCGCTCCATCCAGGTAGCCACACGTCGAGCCCTGGACTATTTAAAACGAATGCAGAAGGAGGATGGGAGTTGGGATCCCCTCTGGTTTGGCAATCAACATCTAGAAGGCGAAAACAACCCACTGTATGGGACCGCGAAAGTCGTGGAAGGATGGCTTTGCCTGGCATCTGAACCAGCGGAGGAGCCTGGCTTGTCACACGCCATCCATTGGCTGATCGATCAGCAAAGTGACAATGGAGGTTGGGGGGCAACCAAAGGTCTCCCCAACACCATTGAAGAGACGGCGTTGGCCGTATCTGCGCTGGCTTTGGCAGCATCCCGGTGGACCGGGAAAGGCCACCCTCAAGGGCTTAGGCTCCATCAAAGTCTGAGGAAAGGCGCTGGCTGGCTTTGCCAGCGAGTGGAGGATCAGTCTTACCGCAATCATGCCCCCATCGGATTCTACTTTGCCAAACTCTGGTATTTCGAGCGACTCTATCCCATGGTCTACACAGCAGCGGCTTTTAAGGCTCTGGAGGATGGGTGCCACGAAGAACCGACTCAGGCAAAACATCCCCATCCTTGATCGGCCATCCAAAAACCATTCACAACGTTGATTGGCATGGTTTAAGCCAAACAGATCCAGGTCACCAAAAAAGCCAGCATTCCGATGAAACCACCCAAAAGGGTCACCCATAAAGGCTCATCCGGCGCCTCCACCGACGAAGCGGAGGAAACCCGAGACTCCTGCTGACTGCGCACCATTACTCTGAAGTGATTCTGTGGTGTTTTGGCATACCTCGGAAAATCTGGAGGGAGACTGCTTTTGGGTTCATCAGGGGACAGGAACCGGGACCATGAATCTGAACCGATAGCTGGAGGGATTTCTTGAACATTCATAAACATCAGACCATGCTCCCACATGCCATAGGACATTTACTGTCTTATGAGGGTTCATAGGAGAATTTTTGTGCTTTCTTCTGGCGGGAAGCCTGACTCATGCGGGAGGATGTGGGAGATGTTTTCCTCATCCAATCAGTGCAGCCAGCAGGCCAACCCCTGTAAGGGTTTCAACAGAATGGCCTCAAACCCCTTCCTCTTTTTGTTTCATGGCTTGATTCTATGGGTCGGTCAACTGATGACCGGCCCTGCTCATGCCAACATGCCCGCTGCGTATCAACTCGAAACCGACTGGATGCTGGATGCGAAACCCTATGCTGCTTCATGGCATGAGGATCCGGTCACTGGCATTTGCACGCTGCAAAATGGATTGGTTGCAAGACGCTGGGTCCTCGCACCCAACGCAGCCACTATCGGTGTCGACAATCTGATGACAGGTGCACCCATCCTGCGGTCCATTCGACCCGAGGCATCTCTGATCATCGATGGCATGCCATTCCCAGTTGGAGGCCTGCAGGGCCAGCCCAACCACGCTTTTATTCGGGAGGAATGGATCGAAAACATGCGCGAAATGAATGGAAGCCTTCGTTACACACATTATCAGATTTCCCAGCCGCTGGAGCGATTCCCCTGGAAAAGAGTGCGACATCATGCGCCGGATGCTGTCTGGCCTCCCAAAGGCATCCAGGTGGATTTTCACTACAGCGGTCTTGTTTCAGGGAAGGAAACAAGTGAAACAAAGACGATGCCTCAACCCCTGGAAGTAGTGGTTCATTATATCCTGTATGATGGAATCCCTGCATTCAGCAAATGGATGACCGTGACCAACCAAGGCGATCAATCGGTCAACCTGGACCATTTCGAATCTGAAATCCTTGCAGTCATTCCAAGAGAAGATCCGGTAGAAACCCGGCAGGGAGTGTCGATTCACGAACCCAATCTTCATGTCGAAACCGATTATGCCTTTGGGGGATTTTCGGTCCGCAACAGCCGTCGCCATTCGGTGCACTGGCAGCCGGATCCTGCCTTTCATACTCAAGTGAATTATCTGAAGCAAAACCCTTGTCTTCTAAAAGTAGCTCCAGAGAGAGGGCCTGATCAGACCTTGTTTCCCGGAAAACCATTCGAGTCTTTTCGCACCTTCATGCTCATTTATGATTCGGAAGACCGCATGCGGCAGGGCTTAGCCTTGCGTCGGATGTATCGAACCATTGCGCCATGGGTCACAGAAAACCCTCTGATTCTCCACCTCACCACCACCGAGGAAGCATCTGTTCTTCAAGCCATCGACCAAGCAGCAATTTGCGGATTCGAAATCGTCAATTTCAGCTTTGGCAGCGGTCTGAACATGGAAAACCGAGGGATTGAAAACTATGATTATTTCAAAAAACTTGTGACTTATGCAGCGTCCAAAGGGATTGAGCTTGGAGGCTATTCCCTGTTGTCGAGTCGAAGGATTTCACCCGATTCGGACAATTGCATTCATCCGGAAACTGGAAAACCGGGGGGCCAAACCCATGGATTTGCCCCAGCATTGGCCTCTGAATGGGGGCAACAATACCTTGAATCGATTCAATCCTTTTTTGAAAGCACCGGCTTTTCCAAATTTGTTCATGACGGATCCTATCCAGGAGATTGGGATGCCGCGTCCAGGCCTCCACTTCAAAAGGGACTCAACGATAGTCAATGGGTACAATGGAAACTGATTACCCGGCTTTACCAGTGGATGCGTTCGGAAGGCATCTATTTAAGGGTTCCTGACTATTATTACCTGAATGGTGCCAATGAAGCCGGGATGGGTTACCGAGAAGTCAATTGGTCCCTCCCAAGGTTGGAACAGCAAATTCATACACGGCAAAATATTTTTGATGGTACATGGGAAAAAACACCCAGTATGGGATGGATGTTCGTCCCGTTGACCGAATACCATGGTGGAGGCGAACAGGCGACCATTGAACCCTTGAGTCGCCATTGGGAGCATTATCAAACGATGCTTTTGTCAAACCTCGGAGCCGGTGTACAGGCGGTCTATCGAGGCCATCGCCTGTTTGATTCCGATCACCTCAGAGAAGGAGTGACCCGCACGGTTCAATGGTTCAAGTCAAATCGCGATATTCTGGAAAGCGACCTCATTCACACGTCCTCTCGACGCGCTGACGGCGCCCATCCTGATTGGTATTTTCATGCCAATCCCAAATTGAAGAGTAAAGGTCTCTGGGTCGGCTTCAATCCATCCAATAAGTCTGTTGAGATGGATCTTCTACTCAATGTTTACTTCACGGGACTGACCGATCAAGTTCGCATCCTACCCAGGGGAAATCAGGGCAAAAGTGCCATTTATACTTTGGACAGACATCATCGAGTCAGAATGCCAGTCGATTTACCCGCCAATGGAACGGAATGGTTTTTGATAGAAGAGGTTCCTAAGCCGCCGATGCCTTAGTTAAGGTTGAATTTGGCTTTTGTTCAGGCATACTTTTTTTATGAGCCATCTTCGTATCCTTCCTGATTGGCACATCAGTGACAAATGCATCACCCCTGAGGCAAGCTACCAGAAGAGGCGGGCGTTTATCCGAAAGTTAGGGTTGGGAACCGCTGGAATGAGCTTGGGAGCAGGCCCGCTTTCCCTAATGGGTGCCGAAGCCAGCGCCAAGGATACCAAGGTCGGTTCCCTGGGCTACCCTTTTGAAAGAAACAAAGATTTCAATCCAAGTTGGAAGCTCACGCAGCAGACAGTTGCCGAGTCGTATAACAATTTTTACGAATTTACGACCAACAAATCGAGAGTGCGCTACATGGTCGGTGGCTTCAATGTCAGTCCATGGGATATACAGATCGGGGGTTTGGTTGAAAACCCTGTCACCCTTCCGCTGGAAGATTGTTACAAACGCTTTCAAATGGAAGAGCGTGTGTACCGCTTTCGTTGTGTCGAAGCATGGTCGATGGTCGTGCCCTGGACAGGATTTCCATTGTCAGCCCTCCTCAAATGGGTGCAGCCGAAACCAGAAGCACGTTTTGTCAAATTCACGACGTTCAACCGACCGAATGAAGCTCCAGGCATGCGTCTGGGCTCTTATCCCTGGCCTTATGTGGAAGGTCTTACGATTGAGGAAGCGGAACATCCCCTCACATTCGTTGCTACGGGGATTTATGGCAAACCACTGCCCAAGCAGAATGGCGCACCCGTTCGTTTGGTAGTCCCATGGAAATACGGATACAAAAGCATCAAATCCATCGATCGTATTGAATTCACGGCGCAACAACCCAAGACTTTTTGGGAGAGCCTTTCTCCGGTGGAGTATCCCTTTCAATCCAACGTCAACCCGAATGTTCCACATCCAAGATGGTCTCAGGCTACCGAGAGAGTCGTGGACACAGGTTTAAGACGTCGCACCGAGCTCTACAATGGATATGGTGCTCAAGTAGGTCGACTCTACTAGATCAACTTGAGAATAAGGAACCCCTTATTCCCTCCCACCTTGTCCGTGCTTCTACATTCCATTTGAATGTAGAGAAACCGAAGTGTGTTTTCATTTCATACATTCAACGGGATTACGGATTTTGATAACATTCCGTTCATCTCACGCTCAAGCAGGATCCCATTGAATGGCTTGATTAGCAGTGCGCAGCATAAAAAAAGCGCCTGGGTTACCAGGCGCTTTTGAGATGTTGATTGGAATAGGAATTATTGGTTGTATTTGTTTTCAATAAATTCTTCTTTAGCTTCTTCCAAGATTTGTTTAATCACAGGATCTTCACGAGCTTCAGTATCAGCCGCTACGTCGCCTTCGACGAAAATTTCGACTTCAGCTACGGAGGCGAAGCCTTCTTCCTCGTCAACCTCGACATCTTGCTGAATTTCGACCACCGCTTTGAGGATGGTCAGGTTGATAACCTCAACAAAAGATACCGCTTCAACAGTGGTGTCGCCGGCAGCAGCTTTAGCGTTGACTTCCTCGACCTGCTGGATGACCTGGTCGAGGCCAGAAGGGGTGAGGTTCTCAGATTTTTTGGTGATCGGATTGATAATCGTGGTCACAGGCGCGACCTGGGCAATCGATTTCTTTAAGGTACCGATGCTCACAGCGACACCACCCCCGGCGTTGTGGCCGCCAACAGGAGATGCAGCGAAGCGCTGAGGAAGAGATTCCACCATGGCAGCAATGCTCTCGGACTGAGAGGGCACTGCCGAACTGACAGCCTTGACCACCAAGTCTTGGCTGTCTGGGAAGAAGATTCCAGAGGTAGCTGCGATAACCTCAGCTTTGTCGGGTGCTGAAGCAGCAGCGGCGCGCAGGATGACATCACCATATTGAGGAACAATAGATGCAGCAATGACGGCAAGCACAGGGGCAGAGTCCGGAGCCACTTTAGAGAGAGTGGCTACCATTTGGACTGCCATTTGTGGGCGCTCTTTGAGCACCGTGGTTAAGATCGCCCGTGACAAATGTAATTGTTTGTCAACCGGTGCGGTGCGCACGAGCTCAGCAGCTTTGGCTGGTATTTCAATGGCCGGCAGCTCGTTAATAGAGGATACCGCATCATTAGAAGCAAACGCGGATGAAGCGAGTAGCAGAGCCGCTACGAAAACTGAAAGTTTTTTAAATCTCAACATAATTATTCCTTAATTTCCCATTCAACGACAACAAACT